>ERZ1046568.1875-NODE-1875-length-14434-cov-4.564573_pt1 | contig 14434 bp, 19 predicted proteins | sample MGYA00383092_ERZ1046568 | MGnify/ENA primary metagenome ERZ1046568 (study PRJEB29581, sample SAMEA5548362) | metagenome | biome: marine; feature: coastal; material: water | depth 1 m | study: Short-term variability in the microbial, nano- and picoplankton... | reverse complement strand
ATTTGGATTTACACTCTGTCTTATTAGATTTTTGTTTCCTCTCATCTCTTTTGTTTTAGTTTTGTGTATGTCACCTTGCCTGTATAATCTCCCGAGTATTTTAGCTTTATAGTGTCGTTGTTTATGTATTTATAAGTTATTTTTACGGTATATCCGTTTTGTATGTTTTCTGATGTTGTTGTAAAAACAGTTTTGCTTTTATCAATTAATTTTTCAGGTATAATATGATTTTCTTCAAAACCTATATTAACCACGTGTAACACCGCATAATCACTAGCTATTATATTTTTAATATAAGTAGTTTGATCGCTAACCCACATTCCCGAAAATTGTCTTTGGGCATACGTAGTTGCTGATAGCAAGAGTAATGATATAATTAATAATTTTTTCATTGGATTGGATTTAATTTAATTAATTAATTATTTTTTTAATTTGTTTGTTATTTTCTCTCCTGATCTCACAACAAAGTAACCACCAACGGCGGTTATCATAAGTGCTTTAAGGAGATCGATCCATTCCGCGTCTATATTAAACGGTATTGAATCTGTGCTATCTAATATAACGAACAGAAACATGCATACTAATAAAAATGACAATGTTAATGGCCGTACGTTTTTTGATAACCAACTGTCTGAATGCAAATCCGCTTCCCAACGTTTAGTTATCTCTTGTTCTCTTACTGCATCTGTTTCCAGCTCAGCGAGTAATATTCTTTTATCTAATTCCGATAATCCAGGGTCGCCTTTAATTGCATCCCCTAATTTACTTAATGCTTCAACACCAGTTAATGATCCTGCCATATCTAACAGTTCTGGTGCAAACTTTTTTCCTTGAGCAGCTAAGAATCTTAAGGCTTTTCCTACAGCCGTTCCTTCACCACCGTTCTTTTTTGCGTTTGGATTCTTACTCATGATTATCGTTTTCGTGTAACCCTTACACAGTTATTAACTCTGCGGTTACCTTTCATCTTTGTACCTTTCTTAACATATCCAGTCCAGCAAGGTGTTGATTTCTTTTTTCCTTTCATATTAACAATTCCATTTTCTTCGCGCAGCTAATCCTCTTTCTGACTTCCAGCCTTTAGATCTTGCGCAAAATGATTTACGTCTTTTAGCAGCCTTACTGCCTTTCTTAAGTTTTGAAGGAGGTGTAGTCACAGCAGTTTTTAATTTACTACCGGGATTATCTTTACGGTACTTGGCAACTCCTTTGGCGGTCATTCCTCCACCAGCTTTCTTACCTGTACCCTTTCCTTTTTTTACTTTTGCGTAGTTTCCTTTTGATTTCTTACGCGATGGTGCTTTGCCTCTTTTCTTAGGGGCTGCTTTTTTCTTAACTGGCATTATTCTAATGTTTTATCCCAACGGGCTCTAGTTTTTCTTATATCGTAATGAGTAAATGTGTTATACTTACCAAGACCTCCTTGTAATATGTGTCCGTGCTCGGTTAAGTTATCTATGGTTTTATAAACCTCAGATGGATCTAAATCGTTTATTTGAATATCAGCAGCTTTACCTAAAATATGCTGAGAGTTTGAAACTCCGCCAACCTCTTTATTATGTTCAGGACATCTGTAAGCATTAGTTAGTTTAATAGGTTTTCTTACGAAATCCCTAATATGTTGTAATTGAGTTGCTAGTTTAGTTACTTCTAAAAGTACATCGGCAGGCATCTCACAACCGCACTTACATTCAAATTCTGATTTGTTAAAGTTATTGGTTAACTTCATTAATACTTTCCTTTAGCGCATTCAGTAATTGGTTTGCCTGGTTCCATTCCACAACCACAATGAGCTTTTCTTATCTCCATATTGTTGCGTGAATTTCCTTTAGCCGTTGGCCTGCCTTCCATACTCAAAGGTCCGTCCCATAGTGCTGATGCTCCTGTGTTTCCGTTTTTCATATCTATTGTTTTATTATTATATAATCGCTCCTACCGAGGCAGCTTTTTCTCTATCCCATCCTCTTCCTATACCCATTGCTCTTTTAGCTGCGTGTTCAGGTGTCATGTCATGCTCAAACCCCGGTGGAGGTGGAGTAGCGTATCCTGCTTGACTTTGAAAATCACTTCCTGCAAATTCTTGTGTTTCATATACTTTTTCAGGTGCTGCTTGGATTTCTTGTCTTCTTCTAAAACCTCTTGATCCATTCATTCCAATAGCGCTTCTTTGCTCCATACCTGGCATGTATTGACTGCCTCCTGTTGATCGTGCATAGCCTTTATTCGTGTTACCCATTATGCCTGCTCCTCCGACTCCTGCTACCGCTCCTACAATACTATTACCAGAAGCGTTCCCCGCATTAGCGGCTGCTCGTCGCGCTTTGGTTTGACGATCTGCCATTATTTTATCATTAAGACGCTGCATTCCCACGCCCATAAAATCCTGCAATCGTTGTGGAATTGCTGGCCCAACTGCATTGTTATTAGTTGAATCTTGATATCCTGTTTGCAATCCTTTTGCCATTCCACCTGTTATGCCTGATACGGCTGCCATTGCCCAACTCATAGTTTATCTTGTTTTGTCATTGTTTACTAATTTCATAGCTCTAGCATCTAATTTGTCAGAGTATGATTCTCTTTTCATTACTTTGTTACGTCTAACAGACATCGGAATGTCTTCTTCCCCAAGCATTATACGATACATCTGTTGTATCAAACAATTTGCTTTGTGACTAATTTTATATAGGCTATATTGTTTATCCCCGTTATTCGCTTTACGCCAGATCTTCACCCAGCCGTGTTTAACTAGCTTATTCCATCTCCGATTGTCCCAACTATATGTTAGTGTACCTTCTTCGAAATCGGTTCGTTTAAACTCACCTATGCAGTCAAAATAAATAAGTAGTTCAATATCCCCACTTGTAAGATCGTTATTCTTGCATGCCCATCTGCGTACAACCCTGTAATGTTTTAGTAAACCAAGCTCTCTTAAGTCTTGCCCAGTTAATTTTCTCATAAAACAAATACTACATCTTGCATCTTGATAACTTGATAAGCATCGCCATCAACTTCTATTCTGTGACCAGCGTGTCTATCGTAATAAACTTCATCTCCTGCATTTAAACCTGCACAAAGATCACCAACTGATTGTATCTTTGCTTTAACGTATCTTATATCTTGTCTTTGACTCTCTGAAAGTAACAGGCCACCTTTAGTAGCCTTGATACCTTCTTTTTCTTTATTGATTAATATGTTATATCCTATTGCTTTCATGCTACGCTCTTAAATTAGACATTATGCAGTTAGTAGACAGTATAGTTGAAGCTACTGATGCTGCATTTCTTAACGCTGACTTTGTAACAAGTACTGGATCTATAATACCAGCTTTAAACATATTTACTGCTTTACCTGTTCTGGCATCAATACCCCAATCTTTACGATCAACAACATCGACTAATAATCCTGCATTCTGTAATATAACTCTATAAGGTGCAATAAGAGCTTTTATAACAATCTCTTCTGCTGGTGTTTTTGTTTTAACCTTTACAGTAGCTTGAGCTAATGCGACGCCTCCACCTGCAACAACACCTTCTTTAATCGCTGCTTTAGTTGCACATATTGCATCTTCCACACGATCTCTCTTTTCTTTTAATTCTATATCTGAGTTACCACCAACTTGCACAATCGCAACCTTAGCTGATAACATAGCTAATCTCTTTTCTATCTTAACAATCCTGTTAGGATTAGTTTCGTTACTTAATTTATTTTTTAAACTCGCTACAATCTCTGTAACACGTTCTGCAGCATCGTTATTAATCTGAATAACTGTGTCTGCAAATGTCGATGTAACCTTTGTGCAAGTTCCTAAGTGATCAAGATCAATTAAATCTAAATCATCCCCTAAGTTCTCACTTATAACTGTTGCTCCCGTTAATAAAGCTAAATCATCAAACATCTCTTTTCTATTTACCCCATGTGTTGGCGCTGGAACGATGTTAATATCAATATTACCTTTATTCTTGTTCATAGCTAAAGTCGCTGCCACTTTCGGGTCGACGTCCCCTATGATTAGGAATGATCTTTTGTTTTTTATAACGTGTTCGAGTACAGTTTGTATTTGTCTTACTGTATCTACTTGAGAATCGATCAGAAGTATTAAAGGGTTTTCTTGTTCGCAAGAATTATTTGTTTGATTGTTTACAAAATGGTTATTGATAAATCCTTTGTCATACTGAACTCCCTCAACAACCTCTAAAGCTGTTTCACCAGTCTTTGATGTTTCCATCATAACTATACCGGTTAAATCAACTGACCTATAAGCATCGGCAATTAACTTACCTAACTCAATGTCGTTATTAGTAGATATAGTAGCAACCTCTTCAATCATTGAATCGTCAACTACTTTGCTTACCTTATCTAAATACTTAGTAACCTTATCTACTACTGTGTTAATAGCTTCAGCTACTTCTCTTTTATTTATATCTTTGTTGTCAACTAAAGCGTGTAATAAAGAATGTGTTAATACTGTAGCGGTAGTTGTACCGTCTCCTGCGTCTTGTACTGTTCTTTGTGCTGCTTGCTTAACCATAGACGCACCCATATTCTCTACGGGATCTTCCATGATACATAAGTTAGCCACTGTTACGCCATCTTTTGTTATTACGGGTACTCCAGCGTTATCTTCAAAGATTACTGTTTCTCCACCAGCTCCTAATGTAGAAGCTACTGCTCCTGCTAAGGTGTCAATACCTTTAAACAGTTTTGCTTTCCCCTCAGTTCCGAAGTGAAATTCTTTTACTATTTGATTCATTTAATTAGATTTTATTATATAATTACGTGTAAACTGCAAAAACTACAGCTTACACGCGATTTTTTAATACATAAGTCAATTTAAGTAGTAACAGTCAGAACTTCTATGTCAGGAGTCGGATTCCAAGTCCCTCCTATTCCAGACATATCTAATGTTATGACTTCTCCTACAATATATCCACTTCCTTGATTATTTAAGTTGATCGATTGAGATGTAACAGTGCTTAAATTTTTGTTAGCAACGTATGAAATTGTTATATCAAATTTAGCTCCTGTACCGCTTTCGTCAGAGAAATCTTGAGGCACGTTGGTATAAGTACCGCTGTAATCGCCCTGAGCTCGCCCTCCGTTATCAATAGTTGTTGTTAGAACTGCCCCAGCCGCTGAAGGCGGTTCCCATACTTGTACATCTTTCAAATATACTTTTTGAATTTCGACAGCTTTTACTCCAATCTCAACAATCTCTACACCTTTTATTGCTATACCCATTATCCTGCGTAAATTAAATAAGCCGTTCCTGTTACTAAATTTCCTGCTGCCTCTGCAGTATCGTAATCAGATTTACTTATCTGAACTATATTAATTATAGCTGCACTTCCTGACGGCTCTCCTGTCGTTACAGAGGTTACCGCATCAATAGCACTAGCGCTAATAGTTTGCCATCTCACTCCATTCCCTGCTCCTTTTGAAACTAAAATTTGCGAAGTAGTCCCAGTCGAATCAGTATTATCAAAAATATCGCCGCCTTCTGTTAAAACATCATTGCCGTTTAAGGAAAGATCTCCACTTAAGCTAGTGTCGCCAAGGACACTTAGTTCAGCATCTATTTGTGTGTTACCATTAACTCTAAGCTCGTCATAAAATCTTACAAATCCATCTACAGCTAAATCTATGGTACCTACGGAAGCCATGCCTATTCCCACATTACCTGCAGTATACGTTATACCATTAGTATCGGTAGTCCAAGGAGAAGATCCTCCTGAGCTTGTAGTAGTTGATCCATCAGCCATTAGGTATTGAGTTGATGTTCCACCTTCTTTGACGAAAGAATCTGCGTTTATATCTGTGTAAAAATTTACTGCCATTATAATATTTGATTAATTGTTTTACCTACAAAAGCCGGTATCCCGAAGAATACCGACCGTTATAGAATTTATTAGTTATTAAACGCTTATTTGTCTAATATAAGTAACTAATGCGTGAACAATATTTGGAGGTGCTGTACCAAATGTTACCGTGAAGCTATTAGATCCTCTATCAACATCCGCATATACGGTTTCTCCCGTTACAGAATCCATTAGTTGAATCATTGGTAAACTCCCTGAAAAACTAACGTTATTTGGATAGCTAATAGCAGAAGTAGTTCCTGCAGTGTTACCTACAAATACAGTTCCTGAGTAATAGCGCATTGGGTTACTCCAATCGCCATCTCCTTCAAGATAATACCCTTCAGCACCATTTGGAGGTACGTGTCCTACATTAGATCCACCGGCATAAGCATTAGATTTAACTTTAACAGCCCCAGTTGTTGGAGTTACAGTTAATGCATTTCCTGTTGAAGTTGTTCCTGCTTGAGCAGCTACACTGGTTACTGTTTGAGTATTTGTATTTACCCACGGCACGTTAACAACTAAGTTATCCGATCCATCAACCTGAACTTTATAAGTTCTAGAAGCTGTACTACTAGAAGAGTTAGGAGTTACAGAGTTAACACCATCAACATTAGCGTTGAAAGTAGTACCTGATAAACTCATACCTGTACCAGCTGAATAAGTAGTATTGGTATTTGACCAAGGTACGTTAACCACTAGATCATCACTTGAATCAACTTGAACCGCATAAGTTCTAGAAGCGGTAGTAGATGTTGAGTTAGCCGCAGTAGTCTGAGTACCAGATACATTAACATCTAAAGCATTACCATTAAGTGTCATACCTACACCAGCATCTCTCTGAGTGTTAGTGTTAGTAGCATTTATAGTTAATGTGTCTCCAGAAACAGAAGTAGTAACGTTTGTACCACCTTCTATAGTTAAAGTATCGTTATTGCTATCTGCAACAGCTGTACCTGAATCAGAAGCAACATTTTTAAATATGTTCTGACTAGATCCTTTGTCACTGTTAGTAACTGTAGCAGTACCTGCAGAATAAGATACACTTGTTCCAGAACCAGCAGCCACATTACCAAGACCTACAGTAGACGCAGTCGCAAGATCAGTATCAGATTGTACAATAATAAAGTCGCCTTCAACAGAAGTTCCTGCCGCAGCAGCTTCTTGCACTATAACTGAATCACCAACGGTAAGGGGTGTAGCCGTATTTCCAAAGAAATTACCAGCCACGGTTACTACATAATAATCACCAACTTCAAGAGCAACTCTTGATCCACCTGATGTTAAGTTACCACCACCAACTATTGCTCCGGTAGAAGCATTGAATCCACCTTTGAATTCTAACAATCCAGTTAATGCGTTCTGTACGAAAGCAGTTGTAGCTACTTTAGTTGAACTATCACCAGACGCAGGAGTTACAACGTAACCATATCCACTAGCGTCTCTTGCCATAACTTTACTTGCTGTTGCAGCTGTCGTAGCATCAACGTCAAGTTCTACAGATCCAGATGTTCCGCCACCAGTTAAATAATCTCCAGCAACTACTGCAGTTATATCACCTTGAGGTATACTTGGGAAAGATGTTAAATTACCTTCACCATTTACATACTGAGAAGATGATCCTTGCCAAACACCAGTCATTGTTCCAGATGATGTAATTGAGTTTGAAGCTACATCTAAAGCATCACCATCTGTTTTAAAGTTTACAGAAGTTACACCTGTAACAACTGAATCGGGCGCAAATGGTAAATCAGAAACTAATCCTTTTTTAACATTGTTGTCAGTAGCATCACTAAACATTATAGTGTCTGCAGTAGCAACTGTTGCTGATGTAGCAGATAATATAATGTTATCAGATCCAGCGTAATCAACAGAGACAGTAGGAGACGTCGAAGACGCAGCTACAGAGATACCGTCACCAGCAGTAACCCCTGTTAAGGTACCATCAAACTGATCGTTACTAGTTACTGTTAATGTGTTTCCTGATCGAGTTACAGTAGTTGTTCCAGATCCTACGATTAATACATCGTCGTTAGTTGAATCACTTCCTGCTAATCTAATACCAGCTGTTCCGTTTGAACTACCTGTACCTGACAGATCGTAAGTGGTATTTGCTTGCGTTACAGAAGCCCAAGTGTTATCACCTCTTAAATAGGTAGATGCGCTTGGTGTTCCTGTAGCAGATAATGAGGACGTTACTACTACATCTCCTGTTGCAGATGAGGTAGGCGTCATGTTTATAAATGTACTACTTGTAGTATCGACAGATGTAACGTTTGCACCTGAACCTACAGCTTCCCAGCTAGTAGTCCAAATCATTAGTTCACTGTTGGTAGTATTGTAGTACAACTGGCCCGAAACTCCCGTCCCCGCAGCCGTGTCGTTCGCGTGGTTATCTATCCTCGCGTTTTGCAATTGATTTTTGTTTAAATCAATATTAGCATAATAATTAATTGGCATAATATATATTATTTAGTTTAAAAATGCCCGGCCAGCCACTGGCGAGGTAAAGGTTATGACTACTTCGTCTACAGAGGTGTAATCTACGACCCCGTGTATTACATAGCCGTTAAAATTTGCTACGGATACAGATGCGTACTTGTTAAGTGGGTGACTAATTGTCCAGGTTAACTCTGGAGAACTTTGAACAAATACAAAATTTTTATCGTTATCAGATGGAAGATTAAAATCAGTGATAGTATACAACTTATCAAGACTTAAAGAACCATTCGATCCCGTGTACTGCAGCACTAAATCGTAATAACTCGCGTTTACGGGGTTAGGGGAATACGATGTTACTTTGTAATGACCGAAGTTACCTATATCATCTTGCGAAGCAATTAATATAGATGTTCCGATCAGGTATTGAATATAAGCGGCAACGTTTTGTCCTCCCATATCAATTTCAGATATTGTTAGTGATGTTATAGAACTAAATTGAATGTTTTGCACGCCACCACTCGGCAGAGAAAAAGTTCCTGCACCTCCTAATTCATTTATAACATACTTGTACAACATCTGCTTTGCTATGTTCACCTTACCTTTTACATTAAGGTAATTAGCTAACGCCGCCGCTGTAAATTGTCTTGTAGACAGAGAGGATGCATCTGATCCGATCCACGCATCCCCGTCTGTTATATCTAAATCATATTTATATGATATTATTCTCGCCATTGTTTATATATTATAGTAGTTAAACCTTTTAGGCTTCGTTTGGATAGGGATTTATTTCGTGCTCAATCAAAACGGCAGCCCACTGTGTTTCATCATCGTATTCGTCTATAATGGGTTGTCCGGTAGTCATAGTTTCATCCGGAGTAACTTCACCGTAACTCATTACTACTTCTTTTGTTTCGTCTGGATAAGTTATAAACCATTTTGTTTCTGTTGGAAAATCTATTGTATGTGCCATATTTATTTTTTAAACTTGTCCGCCATCTATTATTGTCCAGCCTCTTGTAATTAGAGTTGCTCTATCAGCCGCTCCTGAGGAGGAGTATTTTATAGTACCCATTGTTAATGGAACATTTGTTTGTCCCCCTGCTACTAGAGCAGATAATAAGCTGTCATAATTAGCGGAGCTGTAATCAGCAGATGTTTTTAGATGCATAAATCCCGTCATATCCGTAACACTACTAAAATCCCAGCTACCTAAATCCTGATCAAAAGCATCTGCACCCCAAAACATCCCATACATATTAGTTACATTACTCACATCCCAATTATCAACAGGTTGGTTGAAAGAAGGACAATCTTTGAACAAGGACAACATATCCGTTATTGTACTTGTGTTCATTCCATTTACAGCGCCATTAAACAAGTCGCAATCTGAAAACATATTCCCCATGTTGGTTGATGAAGTAAGATCAAAATTTATATCGCTATTAAAAGACTCCGCGTTAAAAAACATTGCCTGCGGAAAAGTGTTTGAGGAAGTATCCCAAGAACTAACATCTGAATTAAAAGAGGTGGCATTCCAAAACATTAAACCTGCAGTAGTCACGTTACTCACATCCCAATTAGATAAGTCTGCAGTAAAATCTGCACAGTCCATGAATGTACCATTCATAGCGGTCACATTACTCACATCCCAAGACTCAATACCTTGTATTGTAGTTAAACTAACAGCCTGCATAAAACTAAAATCTCCTCCTGGAGCTATTTTTAATAAATTTCTACAAACAGGTCCTCCAATAAAATTATTACAGGTTCTAAAACTACAACTATCAAAAAAATAATTTCCCCACTCTAGTACTTCAATAACTTCATCTTTAGAAGAGCCTGGAGATAATATAAAATTCCACCTTGAACATTCACCATCAATCACTACATTATAATCTCCCGCAGTTGCGTAAGTATGGGTTCTGTTTGCGTAGGTATTTGCTGTAACAGTTCCATCTCCCCAATCAATAGTTCCAGAATAAGTAGCGCTTTGACCATAAGGTAAAGTAATACTATAGTTATTAGTTGGTATTGTCCATCTTGTTTCAAATGATGAGGGACCGATACCCCCCACTATATCAGGCCACCATATACCGTTGTATATACCTTGTCCCATTACTTAACAGCTACTAAGTGAGTTGCTGTAGTTCCAGCAGCTAATACGTAGTCACATATTACAGGTAAGAACGAACCAGAAGGCATATTCTTAAATGTAACTCCATCTGTTAAGATAGGTCTACCTCCATCAGGTCCTGTTGTCCCTGATAGTATTACTCTTATGTCTCCACCAGTTCCTACATATATACAAGACTGATCGATGTTATTTGCTAAAGTTATATCATCACTAGCGACTATGCCTTTAGCTTCTGTCCCGAAATCGGGTTGGTTATTGTATTGTCCCATTTGTTTTTTTTATTAGTAGTTTTATTTTTTCTTTTATTAACTCAGTCAACTCTGGATATACAGACGCCGCTAAGGCTTCTTTATAATGTTCCAGCATAGATGATTCCGTCTGGTATTTTATACCATCTATTTCTTTGTATTCAGGTAGCTCTTTATAAAGCCATATATCTATATCTGGTTTTATTGCATAACGTTCAGCCCCTATAGCTAAACAGCTTTTACTTTTCCAACCGTATATTTCACCAAACTCACTTAAACCGTCTAACGATGTAACCGCAATATCTATATCTTGCGTATCTGGCTTGCCTAGTGCAACCCCTCCTACAAATACAATATCATTTTTGCAGCGAGCTAATTCCTTAACCCGCTGCTTAATGCTATTTATGATCCTACAGGACACGTTATACCGTTAACTGCAGTATTACAAGTTGCTCCATTTGCAGCCTGTTCAACTCCCCCTCCCGGGCCAGCTTCTATTACCACCGGTGTTGTCCCCTCGAGTACACATATACATTCGTCTGATGCATTCTGTAATATAGTGATTGTATCAGTATTACCGTTTATCTTAGTGTAACTTACTGAAGTTACTTCTCCTGATCCTGGTCCTGTCGGTGCGATAACTTTCCAAACTAATCCAGGGTCTCCTGGAGGGGCAGAGTCTTCAACTATTACCCCAGTAAATACCTGCGATACAGTTTGATTGCTGTTACCTATGACTCCGCTAGGATTACTAACAGTAGGCCCTTCGGTGAATGTATACCCTGAGTTAGCTGTAACTACATTGTTAAATGAATAACTTGTTCCTTGAGCTCCTGTTACTGTAGCTCCATTGATATCTCCGCTAATTGTATAAGCAGGATCCGATGGACCAACTCCCTCTCCTTGAGTTATTTGATCGTTCCACGCAGAAGTAACAGTAAACGTTTGTTCCGTGTCCTGCACAATTGTACCTGTAACCGATCCATTTACACTTATATCCGATGCCGGAATTGTTCCGCTTGGATCAGTTGAGGTAAAGTTGTTTATACTGTAACCTGAATCAACTTCAATACCTGTAGAAAACGAATATGGATCGCCCGGTGCTCCCGTGACAGTATCTTGATCTGTGTCACCCGTTAGCGTATAATGATTAGGATCTGTATCCGCAATGAAATCACTAAGTTTATATGTAACTGTAACTTGGTCTTGTGCTTCAGCAACAACTTGTCCTGTTATAGTTTTAGACCTAGTTATATTTGAGGTACCTATAATTCCCTGTATGTTATTTGGATTGAAGTTCTCAATTGTCCAACCGGATTGCATTGTTATACCATTATTAAAAGTATAGTTAGTTCCAGTAGGCCCAGTTACAGAATCACCTTGGCTAGCTCCTGTTATAGTATAGTATTCGCTAGTTGGTCCAGTAGGTCCTCTTTCGGCACTCGGTAAAGTGATTGCATCGACAAGAGGGCTCAGTGTAACAGTAAATTGATCCTTGCCTGTAGTGGATTCTTGTATCTCACCTGTTATAGTTTGGGCTACGGATATATCATTACCAGGAATTGTTCCTGACGGGTTAGTTATAGTAGGTTGTACCCTCCACTCGTAACCACTAGCTAAATCAATAGTTGTATTGAACGCATAAGGTGTTCCAAATACGCCTGTTTGAGTTGCTCCTGCTAAATCATTCCTTAATGTATAATATTGAGGACCATCGCCTGTGTCTCCTCCTAAGGAAGAACCACTTTCACTGCCAAAAGAAGGGCTGCCTAACCCATCACCTGGCACTATTATATTATCGTTGAAAGGACTAAGGGTAACCGTGTATCTGTCTGTTCCGCCAGAATCCTTAGATTTAATTTCACCACCAACTTCTTGTTGAACCGATACATCCGCTGAGAATACACCCGATGGGTTAGTAGCTGTAAATCCGTCTATGTAATAATTAGTTGGTAAAGAATCAATACCTGTAGTAAAGCTCCATATACCTCCAGCAATACCTTCTCTTGTCGCTGCATCCGCATCTCCGTTAAGGGTATACGCTACGCCATCGTTATTGACGATGTTATCTACAAGAGGTGTCATTGTTACAGTGAATCTATCCTCTGATGTTTCCGTTACTGTACCACCTATTATATTAATCACATCTTCATCCTGTCCATTTATAGTTCCGCTAGGATTAGTAGCAGTAGCATTGGTTACCTCGTAGCCTGTGGCTGGAATTACTTCATTTCTAAAGCCCCAGGAGGTACCGTTAACTCCCTGTGCAAAATCACCTATTGCATTACCACTAATAGTGTAAGTACCGGGATCGCCAACAACATTGTCAACTATATCAGTAAGAGTCACTGTATATGTTTTGCCATCTCCTGGATCGCCACCACCTGATTCAGATGTAGCTCTAAAATATAAACAAATAGCAAAATCACCATCTGTGGGTGTTATAGTACTACCAGCTCGCTGGTTCATTACAACTGCGATATTTTGAAATTCATTTAATACGATGTTTTTACTAGCTACATCTAGCTGTCCCTGAGGTCTTGTGTTATTATCTACAAAACCTAAAGAGAACATTGTAGATATAGGCGCAAAATTAGATAGCGTCGCATCAGCTCCTTGAGGTAACACCCCTATATTAAAATCTAAAATATCCAGTGCAGCAAAAGATAAAGGATCACCCATATAAGCCCAAGTAACTAATTCTAGCTTCGCCTGTATTGGTGTCCTCCAAAGAGGGATTATTCCTCCGCCCGGTCCTTCCGAAGTCCATTGCATTGGTTCATCAGGCGCCAAACCTTTAATCATACCTGTAAGCATGAATGTATCTAGTGAATTACCTCCGCCGTCACCTCCAGAGTATTGAGGTATGTTTAAGGTACTTCCTAATAGTGTAGCCGGTCCCGATGTTCCATTAGTAGACAAAGTAAGCTTATCTTGGTAAGCTCCCTCAGCTATACTAATAGTAGTGTTAAGCCCCTGATTCGTAACTAATATAGGATAAATACCTAATATGTTATTCGAAGAGCCTCCACCCTCAAACACCGTAGACAAAGTACCTATAGATACCGTACGTGTGGGATTTCCCGCTTCACTAACATCGGAGATAACCATTAAGTCATCATTCTGTATCAGCTGTATACCAGGATATGAAGTTATATTACTCATTTATATTGTTTTTAAATTATTTTTTACTTTTCTTTTTTCTTACTCTTCGCTTGCGCTTCGGTACCTTATATTTCTTTCGGCCTTCCTTCTTCGTTCCCTGTCCATCGTTAGCCCTGTTCCTAGCTACAGTCTCCCAGCGACCATCCTTATGATCCCAGTCCATACCCTTGACATTTTTACCTTTTTTCTTAGCAGAGCGTCTCTCCCGTTGTGCATGTGCCTTCTTCTTTTTGCGGTCTGACGTCTTAGCATAAGCCAAATCACGCTTCTTCTTTGCAGCAGCAGCTTTAGGGCTCAATTTTTGTTTAGATGCCATTAAACCTAATTTATACGTTATTTAATTATATATCATTACGCGTTTTTTAGAAAAGCTACACCCCGAAAAAAAGTTTGTTGCACAATTAGGGGCTATGGGCTACATCTATATTTAAGAATACTTTCTGCTAACGGAAATGCGTTTCATTTCACCCACCCCCTATCCCTTTCTGGGTTTGCGCAAAAAAGTTTTACCTTTTTTATTTTATTTACGGCATGCTAATTTATTTTTTATGCTTGAGTGCAGCGCGCGCAGCTGGCGTAGCGTGTAT
>ERZ1046568.1874-NODE-1874-length-14436-cov-206.400042_pt1 | contig 14436 bp, 17 predicted proteins | sample MGYA00383092_ERZ1046568 | MGnify/ENA primary metagenome ERZ1046568 (study PRJEB29581, sample SAMEA5548362) | metagenome | biome: marine; feature: coastal; material: water | depth 1 m | study: Short-term variability in the microbial, nano- and picoplankton... | reverse complement strand
ACTTATTTGTTTCTAACCATTTTTCTACTGTTGCAAGTTTCCCTGCTATCGTAGACGACGTATTCGATACTTCCCTAGATGCAGCCTTAAATACTTCGAATAACTCAACGTATTTTTCTAAGTGTAGAAGATCAATAAGAAACTTCTTACGGTTTGCATCTGTAGCAGTTAAAAACTGCAAACTCGCATTAGTATTTTGATATACTAACTGCGAAAAGGTTTTAAAGTCAACTCCAAGAATCTCTTGTAGAGTCTTGTACGTATTCGTAGCTGTGTGGCTAGAGATATCTGTACCATTCTTTTCAAGTTTGACTTTTATATTTGTTTTGCGATTAACGGTGATCTGATAACTATCTTCATCTTTCGTAAAAGACAGAGATATGTTATAACCATCATTCACATAACGATTAGGAATGTCTGCTTTTTTGATACCCTTAGAGTTCTTGTTGTACAGTGCTTCCTCAATGATTAACGGGATGGAGGACTTCCCCATCCCGTTAGTACCAAGGATTTGTGTAACAGTATTATCGTTTAATTGTAACTCATTACCAGAACCATAACTAAAGCAGTTATCCCATTTCAATGTTTGTAGTGTAATCATTGTATGTTCCTATGATGTCTGGTATTTTATCAGGGTGTATTTCGAGTATATATGTTAGATACTCTACTAGTTCTTCTTGTACTGACATTTCTTTATCCATGATAAGAGATGCCTCTGACTTACGTTTTACTACTTTTTTATCTAGCAATTCTGAGTTCTTTACTCCGGCTAGATCTTGCATATCTCCTTCTACTTCATAGATCGTGTGATCAAAATCAGTAGGAGTCATATCTTCACTACTTGTAACTGTTTTACGAATTAACTGTGGCAGTCTAAACTCTTCCCACATCCAATTCCAGTCCTGTTCGTTAATAAGCAAGTAACCTGTTTTTACTTTACTTCTATGAAAGGAAGTAGTCATAGGACTACCAGGATATACAATATTGCGTTGACAGTTGCTATGGGCGTGTAGGTCGCCTGCAAATACAACAGGGAAGTCTTCAAACAGGTCTAAGTCGACTTCGGGTTTAACGTGTGGCGGTATTTCTCCTCTAACGTGAGTGAATAAAGGCCAGCTCGTATCAAAATGATCTATCGAACCTTTCTTATGCAAATCTGCGTAAGGCAGGATACTGAAACCTAAGTCAGTGTCTACGTAAGACACATCTACAATATGAATAAGAGGATTAATATCCCTACTTACTTGCTTTAGCTGAGTAAAGAAAGTCTTATTCTTCTTAGTAGCTTCATGGTTTCCATCATAAATAATAGTTGGAATCTTTACTCCACGAATAAACTTGAAGTAAAGTTCCAACTCTTCCATATTCGGAAGACGATCAAAGAGATCGCCCCCGATTATGTGCATATTACATTCTTTTTCTAGTTCATAGATCTGGTCAAAGAACATTTGATAACGGTTTGTAGCCCACTTTACTGGGACATTCTTTTGTCCCAGCTTGATGTGCCAGTCTGCCGTAAAAAGAATCATCCTACATTGAACTCCGCATCAAGAGCTTCATCATCAGTCTCGTCACCGTGGTTACGAACTCGATCAAGCAACTCTTTCTGTGCGTCAGGAGTAGGACGGGTCATTACGTCATCCATAGACTTGAGATCAGCAATAGCTGCACGCTCTTCTTCAGTGAGAGCACGAGGCTTGCACTTTAGTGCTTGCAACTGATACTCTACGTTATATGGTAGAGGGCCAGTCTTAACTCGCTTGAAACAAATGTCCCAGCCAGTATCAGGGTCAGTAGGATCACCTAGATCTTCTGCAGCAGTAATAATTTGCTCCCACAGCTTCTTCTTAAGGTTTACTACTTTAACTTCACCATTGTCGATGCACTGAGTAGCGTAGCTCCAGCCACACTTTAGGTCGGGATAGTACTCACGAACCCAGTCTTTTTCGACATTGTTGAATCGCTCAGAGTTTCTATCGAAAGATAGGCACTCCATTGGAATGTTTTTACCGTTCTCGCCATTAATCCAGTAAACATAGCGTGCAAGAATGTCGCCAACTACGCGCATCTTGTTGTCACCATCTTTATACTGAAAAGTTGAGATTGAGGATTTTTGGGCACCGCCCGTTTGCTTATTGAATGATAATGCCATTAGTGTATAGTCTCCAGTTGGACTTCTTCATAGATGAACGTTATTTCGTCCGGTAATACTATGAGTAGCCTGTTGTCGTTAATTTGTTCTAGAGGCACTGGACAATGCAGTGAATCTAGTGTGGTTTTTTGTGTTGCAAAATAATCCGCTGTACTTCTAAGAGAAGCCAGGGCGTAATATATGCAAAGTTCTTTTTGTGTGTACTTATAAGAATTGTAAAGAAGCATTTCTCCATGAAGAAGAAAGCAGTCGCCTGTAAAGTCTTTATGAGAATATTTATAGATAGGGTCATACTTGTTACGAGGGATTTGACTCTTTACGAGCATTTCCATTATCGTGTTACAAGTAGCAATATTTCCTTGCGCCGTATCAAAAACCTTCTTCCAATCAAATAAGAGCACTATTATACTTCCTTTTTACCATTTTGTCAAGAATTATTTTTTTAAAGGTACTTCATATTCCAACCCTGCTTCATATAGAACCCGACACGATTGGAGGCTTGTTTTCTAGCCGTATTTCCTTTCAGGTGTATATCTATGATAACAGGGTCGATTTTACCTTCCTTTTTCCGAATCACTCGCCCACAAAGCTGTGTCAATAGTGGTTCATTATTTACAGGGGTTGCCAGTATAAGACAGCTAAGTGTGTCTACTGATATGCCCTCTGAGAAGATAGCTTGAGTTCCGTAAAGAACATTTTTATCTCCATAGAGTATTTCATCTATGAGCGTTTCTCTATCTTCATGCGATACTTCACCAGTAACGCATATTGATTTGTCTCCCGTAAGTTCGGAACAAGCCTTCAGAAAGCTTACTCTATCACTTACTACTAAGACTTTATGACCTTTAGCGGCATAAGCTGCGGCTAAAAGTGCTATTGTATGTCTGTACTCTTCATCATTTGCTAGCTTTGTTACTCTGTTAGCCCAGGGGATTCTAGCTCCATCCATGAATCGTATCTCTGACGGTACAATGTGTACTGTAGGGGTCATATAGTTTTCTTTGGGTGGCTTGAAAAGAGTATTACCAAAGTAATCTCTGAATACAACGTGTTTTCCATCCTTTCTTTCTATAGTTCCCGATAGACCTATCTTGTATCTACAGTAATTTGTATCTAAAATTTTACTAAAGGTCGGACTGCTAACATGATGCATCTCATCTAGTATGACAGTGCCAAACTCTTTACGAATCTTGTCTACGTTTCGGTATAAAGTCTGTGTATTCCCAATGACGATAGGAGCATCAAGATCAAATTGACCACTGCCTATGATGCCTGGTTTAATTCCGTAGACTTTTTCTACTTCTTTTGCCCACTGATTACGCAGAGGGACAGTGTGAGTAACAACAAGTGTTTTCTGACCAAGTTTACCGGCAATAGCTAAACCTGTAAATGTCTTGCCCCAACTGACCCATGCGTTAATTATACTATTATCTTCGATTTCGTCATAAACCGCTTTTTGGCTTGGTCGTAAGTCAAACTTAAACTCGGGAAATTCTACAGGCTTGTTTACACGCCTATCGACTATTTCGTAGTTTGACGGTATCAAATCCGTACGACCTATTGGTAATGAAACTAACCCATTACGAATAATGCCCATATTCTTAATCACCTCAGGTGGATCAAGAGGATTGTGCGTAGGAATAGTATAGGTGAGCTCTTTGTCGATTCTCTCCTGTACTTCTTCGGTACAATCCATGTATATTCTGTGGCTTATGACTGCTTTCATTAACTATGTCTTCCCAGGATTTTTCTACACAAATCTAAAAGCTGTCCCATGCACAGATCGCCTTTCATTTCATTTTCTTCGCGAGTTAGAATACACATATTTTCCAAAGCATTGCCTGCACTATTATCCCAGTGGTCTAGATGGTACTCTTTTGTTAAGTCCACTATCTCTCCAGTAAGGGCCGATACTGCTGTTTTATTCTCTACATCAAGTCCATGCTTCGCTGTTAAAAAAGTTATTACGTCTTGGATGCCGTAGCTTGTATCAATATTGCTTGCAATTTCTTTTGTCATTTTTTTACCTTTGTACTTTTTAACTTTAACACGTATACTTTCTTTGGGGTTATTGCTGTTTTTGTTGCCTTCCCAAACGTAGTTTTTAATTTTTTTAGCTTTAAAATCTCTTAATTTAAGTGAAAGCCGACCTCTAAGCCCTTCTGTATAACGTTTTTGTCTTGCTTGAGCTTTCTTTTTTGTTGTCTTACCATAATGGTAACTAATTGACGAAAGGGAAGGTGTTCTGCCCCACTCTTCTAAACATTTTTTTCTGAGGTTTCTATAACTTAATTTTAAAGAAGTACGCCACTCGGATATCTGATCCCAGTCGTAGTCTTGTTTTCTGCTCATTATAGTTCCAATTCATTCTTTGCGATAATGTACGATTTAACAAAGTCGGATCTGACAATATCTTCTACCTCAAACTCGATAAAAGTGAACAAATCCATGCGTTTTAGAACTTGGAAGAAGTCTTTAAGGCCGTTTGCCCTAAGATCTGCCTGTCTAAAGTCTCCACAGAATATAATTCTACAGTTCTCACCCATACGAGTGATAATAGAATCTAACTCATGAAAAGACATATTTTGACACTCATCAATAAGAATAACTGCATCTCTGAGTGTAATCCCTCGTATAAATGAAGTAGTCATAAACTCTACTAAGTTTTTCTGTTTTAGTATTTCGTAGGCATCGCCTCTACCGAACAAATCATTAGCAATATCTTTATAGGGCTCTTCATAAACAGAGGCTTTCTCCTTCTCTGTACCAGGCAAGAATCCAATGTCTCTTGTAGGTACAGCACTTCGTATAATTACTAGCTTTTGAAAGGCTCCTTTTGCCATATCATCATATGCTAGGTATGAGGATATGAATGTTTTACCTGTTCCTGCAAGTCCATGCAGAACAAGGTGCTTGTTAGATTCAAATGCTTTTAGCTGGTTACGCGTTAAAGGTTCTATTTCTTGCAGTTCAAAGTTGACTCCTGCAAGAGTTTTTCTTCGTTTTCCCATATATTATACTTTCTTTTTTGAGTCTTTGAGTTTCGTTTCCGAGTACTCATAAAGCACCCACGGAAGTCCATGTAAGTGCAAAACCCCTGCCCAAAGCATTCCATCTTCAGGAGGGCGTGGAACGGTAAAAGGAGTGTTATGTCCTTGTACCCATACAAGTGAAGCTACATCTTTCTTCTCCACTCTTTTAATTCTCAAGTATTTTAGTTGTGCAAAGCGTGTCTTTTCGTACACAAAAGGTTTTCCTACGTTGTCTATAAAATACTTCTTACTCTGTTTTAGTATGCCGTTGTATGAAGTAATCATCTTCTTTAGTTGAAAAAGGTTCTTATGAGCAGTCTGCATACGCCTAGCACCAAGAGTTCGTCCTTCTTTGTTTCTATCGTCTACTATCTTATCTTCGAGAAAAAGGAGTCCATCATGCAACTCCCATTTCCCTGAAGGTAGTAAAAATACAGGATACTCTACTGCCGTTCTTATGTTACGATATGTAATCACCATATTTTTTCTCGAACTTTCCGCCTGAGTAATCTTCGTGAACAATCTCAAAGTCACAACCTACTGGAGCACCAGGTATAGAGATACCTCTGTCCATTTGTATGTAGTTTGCTAGTTTTTCCATGTATTCCTCGACTTCATCTTCTGGTACTTCTGCTAGAATGGAATCGTGTACGAGTGCGAAGATACGAGCCTTCTTACCGTTTGCTTTGATCCATTCGTTCATGTCTATTGCCCCGAGAAGGTTAATATCACTAGCAGCAGACTGCACCAGAAAGTTAAGACCAGACCTAACGCTATGGCTCTGGATGCCTTTGTCTGTCGATGCGACATTTGGTAATCTCCTTTTTCTTCCGAAGAAGCTGTAAATGAAACCATTCTGTTGAATGAACTTTTGATTCTCTTCAATCCATGACTTTAATTTATGGAACTCTTTAAAGTAATCATCAATTACTTCTTGAGCTTCGTTTCTAGTGAAAGGTTTACCACTATCTTTTGTGACTTGCTCACTAATCTTGTTTGCTCCCGCACCGTACATGATACCGAAGGTTACGGCTTTAGCCGCCTGACGTTGCATACTGTATAATTCTGCTACTTCACCTACTTCACAAGGTAGCTTAAATACTTTGTGTGCAATCGCACTGTGGAAGTTGCCTCCAGACTTAAACACATCCATAAGTGCTTTGTCTTTTGCGAGTACAGCAGCTACATATACCTCTGCTGTGGTCAAATCCATTGCTACAATTTTATGTCCAGGAGCGGCTTTAATACACCCTTTAACAATGGGATTATCTCGGGGTAATTGCTGCATATTAAGCTTACCACTAGAGCTGAGCCGCCCACTAGTTGTGCCGTGAAGGTTAAAACCTGTCCGTAAGCGACTATCTCTGTCCAACTGCGGAAAGATTTTGTCCAGATAAGTATTCTTAATCTTAGACTTTTGTCGGATAGCAAGGATAAGTCCGGGGACTTCGGATTGCTCCGCCAACTCTTGAAGAACTTCCGCATCTGTTGAATTCGCGCCCGTTCCAGTCTTTTTTCCAGTAGGAGTAAGGCCGATGAAGTCAAATAGTAAACTACGAAGCTGAACAGTACTGTTAGGATTAAAATCTTTTCCATTAATTTTCTCAAATTTACTGATGGCGGGATGCTTGTATAGCTCCGCTACTGCTTCGTCAATCTCGTCTTGCATGAGAGATTGAGACTTCAGCAGACGCTGCTTATCAAACGGTACGCCATTGTCTTGGATGTCCGTTAGAAAACGGCAACCAGGAATTAGTATGTTATCATACACTTTTGCTAGACGTTTGTTCTGCTTAATCTTTACAAACTTCTCGTAGAGAAGGAAAGTACAAGCAGCATCCATACCAGCGTACAGTTTCATAACGTCAAAAGGAATATCACCCCAGTTGAAGTCATTTTTGAGAATACCATGCTGTTTACGATAGTTATCAATCCACTCATACATTGGCTTCTCATAGTCCCCATACTTAGTGTACTTCATAGACAACTGCTTTAGACCGTGAGTACCAGGGTTCTCATCAATCAAATAGTGCAGAAGCATTGTATCTTCAAAGCTAGGGAATTTAAAGTTAAAGTGGTACTCGAAGAACGCCATATCGAACTTGGCGTTATGGAATACTACTGTTTTCTTGTCGAACAACTCTTGCAATAAACGCTCTGTCTCTTCGTCAAAGCATTCTGTATCTATGTATGCACCCCTATCAGCTTCATAACTAAGACTAATGCCAAGCATATGGCCGTCACGTGGATAAAGTCCGGTTGTCTCCGAGTCAAGAGCAACGTAAGGAAGAGGGGCGTCAATAGCAGCACGTATAAAAGCATTGGCTTCCTCTGTATCTTGTATGCCCCAAGCGTTGTATTCAGTAATTACGGTATCTTGTTTATTGCCGTTAATATACTCTACAATACTCTGCTTAGAGTCGTCCCATGTGCGCTGTGCTTCGGGTTTGAATGCGAGCATGGCAGGGTTAATAACAGGCAGGAATTTCTCTTCGACTTTCTTGCCAGAGTACTCTGTGACCGAATTCACAGAGGTAAAGTACTTTAGTGCATCACTACCGACTAGAATAAGCCAGTCATAAGCGTCTACATCAATCTCGATGTCGCAGTCTCGTTTAAGTACTTTTTTGATGCCTGGGTCTGAACAGAGTTGATACTGGTCAAACTCAAACTCATCATCGAATTCTTTCTTAAAATTTGTTCTACTTGGTTTAGTTTCTACTAATGCAACTTTAGGCATATAATTTACTCTTTAGTGTTTGTACTGATTTTATGGGTAATGCTCCTGGGTCTGTGTCCTTGAGCGCTACGTTTCTACTGGCTAAGCCTACTCGCTCTGCCATATCCTTTACTTCTTTTGCCGCAGACTGTCCTGCGTCATCTCCATCAAAGAAAATTACTACTTCTTCTACACCTTGTATCGAAAGCATACGTAACTTATCTTCATTGATATTCTTTGTTCCGAAACAACATACTGCATTGTCTAGTCCTTTATCATGCAGATTTACCATATCATAGATACCTTCTACAAGTATAACAGAACCTTTTATAGGCTCTACTACAGGGTATAGAGGCATCTTCGCACCCGCAGGCGAGATCATGTACTTAGGTGTACCGCCTGTCGTATGGCGACCATTGAAGGCTACAATACGACCAGATATATCTCGTACTGGAAATACGATCCGACCAATATGGTCAGGGTCATGATGCTGGAAAGCTTCAAACCTCTTATATGTTTCAGGTTTAATTTCTCTCCAGTTGCCTAGATATGGGGTAATATTCTTTGGAAAGGACAAACCAACCGACTCAGACCTTTTCTCTCTAATTGTCTTTTTTAGTAATTCTCGTCTTAGTTGTAATTGGTTTGCCTTTTCACCAAAGTGTGTAAAAATGTTTCCTTTATACCCACAGGAAAAGCACTGAAAGATACCAGTGATCTTGTCGATACGCATACTAGGATTTCTATCTGCGTGCTCAGGGTTAAGACAGCTAACGATAGCGTCTGCGCCTTTGGGTATAAAATAAACATCTCTTGATGTTAATAGTTCTTCTACTGTCATACTAATTTAGTCCAATCTGTGTTTTCGTCCAGCATTGTTACTTCTGGGAAGGTATCTACTAGCTTCTTGTAAATACCTGCATTATTCATTCTTAGTCCGTAGCTACTCTTATGGCAGAGATATGTACTGCCTGATACGCCATGAAATACAAAGTAATCGCCTTCAATCTCTACTTTCACAATACCACTATTGATCTTCCAGCAATCACCTTGAGTGTAGCCGCCAGACCAGCCAGCGAGTACCTTGTATGTAGTTTCTTCAAAAGCGCACTTCAAAACAACCCAGTTATCAGGAGTGTTATTCATCGTCCAATATCCTTTACATTATCTCTACTAATTACTTGGTATGCACCTTTGTTATAGGCAGGTGCAATCGTATACTTACTATCTAGCTGTGGTTTTTCTACTAATTCTGTACTGTGACCACCCTGATCGTGAGACTTGTACTCGGGAGTATCTCTGCGATAGGTAGTGGACAGCTCCAAAGGCTGAAACTTAGGCGTATAACGCTTAGACCTAGGCAAAGGCTTTCGCTTTCTACCTGAGCTAGTGTGTCGTAAACTACCGAATGTAAGTGCCATATGCTTTATCCCCTTTTAAGTATCCGTATATTATACGCAAAAGAAGATAAAAAGTCAAGAAATATTTTTAGATATCATCAATGGATTCGCCAGTTTTGTGCGAGGAATCATCTTTCTCTTTTGGAGTCATAGCAGTTTCAGGGCCAATCTTGAGGCTGTCCCAGTCTACTTGAGAGGTAAATGATTTCATTGAAGCACTACGCATTTTCACACAGTTGAATGTAATACATTCATCTTCGTGATCCCACGTTTCTAGCGTATAAGCGGCATCTGCCGCATCGAGAATACCTTTAGCGAATCTAGCTTCACCACTAGCATCCGTTTGATAAGGGGAAAATACTGTGCAGTCATACTCCTGAGCCATAGACTTCAAAGCCTTACTCACTTCAATTTGTTCTGTCCAGTCGTACTGTCCACCACGAGAAGGTAGACTCGACCGCTTTACCTGATTAATATAGTCAACAATAATGACACCAACATTCAGAGGTCTGACTTTTTTGTCAAGCTCTGCGCGAATCTTGGAGAGAGTAAGTGCAGGGTCATACACTACATCCAACTGCTGAGTCGGGAGAAGCTCGCAGTTGTTTTTAAGTGCTGTGTGCAACTTATTGAAGTCACGATGTTGTCTATACTCCTTCAAGCGGTCTTGTCCATCAACATAACGTGCTGCCCACCAACCTGCTACTTTCTCCCACTCGGCAACACTCAAGTTTTGAGTACGTAAACGAGCAAAGGGAACTTCGGTAGCGATGGAACAACATCTTTGAAGGATAGACCGGCTATCCATTTCAATAGTGAAATACATAGCCGATTTACCAGAGGCATACACTGCGTTAGCAATGTTTGCACAGATAACAGATTTACCAGCACCGCGTCGACCACCAACCATAACAAGATCTCTAGGTGAGAACTGTATTTCGTAGTCGTACTCCTCGTTAAGACCGAGTTTCATGTACTTGGCTAAATCTTCTTCTGGCTCGAACAGTTCAATACGTTGCATACTTTCCTGCGGGTCTTCAAGATCTACTTTATCTTCAACGTCTAGGACGATCTGATGTAAGTGGTTGACGGACTCCTGAGCATTCTCAAATGCAACGGAGTTCTCAACATAATCTTCTAGCGAGTCCAGAATTTCTTTCTGAGTGTATTCGTTCTTCAGATACTCGAGAAGCATCTGAGGGTCTGCATCGACCTCGACTGCTTCTACTGCGTAGAGTTTCTCTCGAGTAGCTGAATCACGAATCTCAAACTTTAGATCTTCAATCGTAGGGACTTTATGAAACTCTTCGCAATGCTTATCAATAATCTTATGCAGACTATGATATTCTGTTGCAAAGTAATGCTTGTGCGCTACACTCCAGGTCTGAAAGTCCTGTAGCGTAAGCACTTGCTTAATAAGCGCACTAGCGATGTTCAATTGAAAGTCTCCCGATTTCAAATCTAAAATGTAGGGCAGACCCCGAAGAGTCTACCCTTGAGTGGTACTAAGAAGGATTAAGCTGAAGCTTTTTCTTTCTTAGAAGCGCCATCATAGTCAGCGGCTGAAAGGCCACGACGAGTGAGCATAGTCTTAACGCCACGGGCGGTCTTACCAATTTGCTCTGCGATAGCTTCGACAGTCTGGCTACCAATGTCAGCGATGTCAGCCAAAGGATCTTCCTTAGAGGAACCTTTAGTAACTTCTTGCTTAGGGATAGCGTTGATGTCGCCTGAACGAAGCAAGCTAAGAGCTTTACCACGTACAGAGTTTACTGAACGATCAAGAGCGTCAGCGATAGCTTCTACGAAAGCGCCATCGTTAACCATCTGAACGAAAGTAGCTTCTTCAGCTTCAGAGTACGTGCGTACAGCTTCAACTTTAGGAGCAGGCTTAACGTGTCCAGTTAATTCCATAGACAAAATCTTGCCTTGGATTGACTTAGCTGAGAAAGCGCCATCTTCAAAGTGAGAAGCGATTTCAGCATAAGTGTAAGTGCCGCTGTTGTCAGAAACAAAAGCTGCAAGGGTAGCTTCTTGAGCATCGCTAAATGCGCGTGAAGCACTGGCAGAAGCCAGCTCTACGTCGTAGCCCATCTTGCGCAATTTGCTAGAGATAGAACGAGTAGAGGTTTCAAGCTGATCTGCTGCTTCTGCAACAGTTGCTTGAGATACAGGTGATTCATCACCTACAAAATCAGTTAGAGCGGAAGTACGCTCGTCAGTCCACTTGGGTAGTGCCATGATATTATTCTCCAATAAAATCTAAAAGGTTAGTTATGATTTGAACGCCAGCATCTCTGGCTTTCTTAGTTTTAGCAGATTCAATTCCGCTTTCGTTTACTAGGATGGTGACATCCTTAGTCAAGCTCGTCTTGACTGCATAACCAAGCTCTTGTAGTTTGTTATGAGCCTCGGCTTTCGTTTTGTAACTGGTAAGTTTACCACTAATACAAACCGTGCCGTGGGTTATGTTTGTTGTCTGTGTTCTCTCAAACTTGAAGCTAAACGGTAGTAAGGATACTAGATAAAACTCTTCATCCATCCACTTACACACGTTAGCTGTAGCCTTTTCGCCTAGACCAGCTTGGCGGCAAGTATCATAGTCTATGTCTTCGATGTCGATGCAGACTTTTGACAGCTTTTCCGATGCTGATTTACCAATTAAGGGTATGCTAAAAGCAGGTAACAACACATTGAGAGGTGCAGTTCGAGATCTCTGTAACTCATCTACTAACTTGACCGCAAGACGCTCAGAAGAAAGAGCGTGGGCAATCTCATCAAAACTAAGATTGTATAGTTCCTCAAGGGAGACAATATCCAACTTACGGATTGATGCAGGCCCAAGACCTTTGATCTTCAGTGTCTTGGCAAAGTGCTCGATGAGCTTCAGAGTTTTCTCCCCACAGAGTGGGTTTTTACAATACAGAAGATGATTCACATTCTCTAAAACCGAACTACAGCTAGGGCAGTTTATTGGGGCTTCAATGATGGTCATCTGGATTCCTCTGAAATTGAAATAGTATTATACGCACTTTTAAGGTTTCTGTCAAGAATTATTTTTCTGCAGGTAGCAATCAATCTAACCTCCTGACAATCCGAGGTATGATCTCGCCAGAGCGGATAACCTCTACCTTACAACCTATCTCCAGATCAAGGTCGCGTATGTACTCAATATTGTGCAGAGTTGCTCTCGATACTGTAGCTTCTCCCACGACCACAGGGTCGAGAATAGCCACTGGACTTACAACTCCACTCTTACCCAACTGCCATACTACATCTAACAGCGTGGTCTCCACTCCAGCAACCTGCTCTTTGAGAGCAAAGGCACCTCGTGGGTGTTTAGAAGTGTGACCTAACGCATCGTACTTCATGTTTGACTTGATACGATAAACAATGCCATCCTGAGGATAAGCGTCTGCTTTAAAGCGAGTAACCACGTTTAGACCCATTTTATGCAAGATCTCAAGAGAGCAAGCATAGTTAGAGGCTTGATGTGGTGTTGCATCGTATGCTACAAACACTAAGGGGCGAGTTTTGAACTCAGCAAGATCATTAAGACCGAGCGACCCCGAAGCGAAGTTACGAGAGTTAGGTACACTACTTGGAGCAACAACTTCGCCAGTAACCTGTATAAGACCAGTATCGTTGATCTCAGTAGGAACTAACTGACGCATCTTGTCGGTAATGTCACGACCTTGTAGACCGTCCCCACGAGTGAGAGCGAGTACAAGATTGCCGTCACAGTACAATAAAGACACTGCTGCACCATCCAATTTAGGGGTAGCAATACATTCTTCCACAGGCAGAGGAGCATCGTTGATGTCAAAGCACTTCTGAAGAGAGTACATTTGATACGCGTGCTTCACAGCATCCGTAACAGTGTAACCCACTTTACTATAGTTGTGCTTATCTGCTAGAAGGTCGAACTCCGCATCAGAGATAGCGGGAGTACCTTCATAGTACAACTGACTCATTCTGTCTAAAAAGTTCTGCATGGTATTCTCCTAAATAAGAAAGTATATTATACGGAACTTAAGCAAGTTTGTCAAGAACTATTTATAGAGATCCTGAATTAGATCTGAAAAATGTTCTTCAATTAAACTTTTAGACTCTGCTAGAGATAGTATCTCTATTAGACCTGCAAACATCTCTCTTGAGTTAGAAAGATCTAAGGGCATTGCTACTCCTTCTGGTGTTGGCTTCCACTCTTCATCAAAGTCCATGTAGTATTTACGCAAATGCATATACTCTACATCCCTGAACGTATTGATTGTGAGTCTTATCTGTACTTCTTTTACTTTATCATAATGTATAACACGAGAGTATGCTTCAGGGGCTTGATGTAAATCCATTATCTCCTGCCTTCATTCTTAAGAATGGAAGACAGTGGAACTACACTAGACACATTGGCAGGTCGTAGTAATCGGTATGAGTCGGTATCCCAACAAAAGAAAAGAAGAGTGTCGTCAGTTTCCTTGGCTCTATTCTTCTTTTTCTGAATATAGGGAGTTGTGAAGTCTAATGTACAAACATTGTACTTTAGCTTTTTGGAGTGTTCGCTACGATAAGTAATAACGGCATCCCCATAGTCGTGCACTAAACGTGCCAGTTCTTGCTTTTTCACTTTAGCTCCTTGGTAGTAATTCAGCAATCTTTATTGCGAATCTACTTACTGCGAGGTGCTTTTGCTAGATACAAGAATACCCCGCTAGCCGAAACTAGCAGGGTTAGTATTTAACCTTCGTTAATTGCTTGAATTACTTTAGTGAAATACTGAGATGCTTTACCAGTCAGTTTAGCAATGATTTCTTCATCTACTTCTTGACCTGCATCTCCGAGTGCGGCAATAAGTGCTTCTGCAGCTGCTGCTTTAGATACACGAGTACCACCTCCTGTAGTGCCACCACTAGATTTAGCGGCAGGTGTTTTCTTAACATAAACGCCAGCTTTTGTTAAGATCATACGAACACCGTTAGGTGATTCGTCTAGTTCTTCTGCAATATCCTTTACAATCTCCATGCTGGTCTCTGGAGTTGGTTCTGCTTCTTCGTACATTGATACTGCTTGTGCTTTTTTATCGTCGTCCCAAGCCACTTTTCGTGTCCTCTTGTTAGGGTTTTTGTTTCCTGGGCA
>ERZ1046568.1864-NODE-1864-length-14465-cov-8.483900_pt1 | contig 14465 bp, 13 predicted proteins | sample MGYA00383092_ERZ1046568 | MGnify/ENA primary metagenome ERZ1046568 (study PRJEB29581, sample SAMEA5548362) | metagenome | biome: marine; feature: coastal; material: water | depth 1 m | study: Short-term variability in the microbial, nano- and picoplankton... | reverse complement strand
CCTGACATTTCAAATAACTCAACTACGTTTATTTCTTCTGATTCTGTTTGCTCTGAGTTCTTCTCTTTGCGTATTTCTTTGAGTTTATTACTTGCCCAGCGAATACCAGAATCCCCACCCCAAGCATCCCACATAATACCACCACATCCCTCAGAATAAGGTACATCAGAGTATTGTCTGTGTCTTTCAAAACTTGACATTCTCGCAATAGTTTCCTCTGATATTGGCTTGCCATCTGCAAGTTGTCTTGCTCTTACCCAACCTACTTGAGTTCCACAATCAGAACCGTTCTTTTCTTTCCATTCTATAGCTCTCCTTGCGTTGTTTCTTGCTCCCTCTGGATAGTCTGTGTACGATTCAAATTTTTTTTTTGAGAATACTGCTGGAGTTTCTTCAACTTTTGGTTGTAAAAAGTCAAGCTCTACATCATTAAAAGTTATCTCTCCTTGTAAACCGTTTCCGTATTTTGCAATGTGGTTAAGTGCTTGTAAGATTGCTCTTTGCTTGTACTTGAAATAATTGGCTTTCATTATCTTGTAACCAATTTCAAGTTCGGTTGCATTTCCTAAACTTCCCTCAGTCTTAATTCCAAATAATATTGGAGTAGTAACTGAGTGAGCAAGTATTATATTGTTTCGGTTGTCTTGGCTAAGTGCAAGGTATCTATCTTTTAAATCGTTCCCACTTAATGAAATTACTTCTGCACTATTCTCTTTCCCATTTGAGTAAAGTATCATTGTACCTCCAGCATTTTCTTCTCCAGAAGCGTTTTCTTGAATCTCTTTTTCAATCTGTCTTTTCTCCTTGTCGTCAGTTGGAATACCGTTGTTGAGGTTAATAATAGTACCAGTTGAGAATCCGTTAGAAATCTCATTAAGCTGATATTTTCCAATTTTTATATCAGTTAAAATAGAAGTAAGCCCACCAGCATAAGGTGGTTGTGGATAAGTAGATTTGTTTATCTGAGTAACAGAAGAGTTCGACAAACCTCTCATTCTCTTGCTTGTATTATTTCTATTGTAAATAGATTGTTTTCCCTTTTCTTGGTAGATTAAGTAAAACTCTCTTTCTTTTCTGTCTGTCGGATCAAAAGGGCAAATTATCTTCAAAGGGTTTTCATCCGTATCACTCCAATCATTGCAAACTGCAATCATATCATCATCCAATCTGTATCTTACTTTCTCAAAATCTATTACTTCTAATTTGTCGCACTTAGATTTGTCTAAACTCCAAACCCCTTTCAAGCAAAACATATTTGAAAGTTCTAAGTCTTTCGACATTTGCTCAGCAATTTCGTCAAGGTTATAATCTGAATTTCCGTTTTTAAAGAAAGCATCAAATTTATCTTTGTCTATTCCCTCGTAATTTAATCCTCCAGAAGTAGTATAATGCACTTTAGAGTTAATTATTCCTGATTGAATTGCAGAAGATTGGTAAAGAAAATTTAAGAAATAAGGATAGTAATTGTCTAAACCCCAGTTAATAATATTCTCCGTTAAATTGTCGCTTTCTGTTGGATTAGGTATTGAAATGCTTTTGTCAATAAAGCCACTTTTCAATTTAGACATAGTTAATAGTGTTAATAGTGTTTATAGTGTAATATTCCCCAGTTGGAAAATCGGTTACAACTTCTGCCTTTCCTTTTATAAGCATAGTTTTACCCTCAGTCGTGGTAGTTTCATCTTCGCTTTCATAGATTGAAAAGATAAAATTGCCTTTTGGCAAATCCACATCCGTAGGTAAAGTTAACAAAAATAAATCAAACCTATTTGTGCTACTTTCAGCAGTCAAATAGAAATTGAAATATTCTCGTTTTTGTTGATGAAAAAATGAAAATAAAAAATTAGGATTCGCTATCGTTACTATCTGCTTCAACGATACCACTATCTTGTTTTGTTCGTTTCGCTTTAGTAATAACATGGCTTTTATCCTTTTTTAATATTTCAATATTTTCTTCACAAACGATAATAGACTTACCCATAGTTTTAGAGTAAGTCATACTACCGATATATTTTTTTTGAATCTTCATTATAAGATTCCAGCAATTATAGTATCATCTACGCTTGGTGCAATAGATGTTTCTTTCCCTACCAAGTTAATTACTACTCCGTTCAAATCTTCGTAGTTCATTCCAGTAGTGATAGCAGATGTTTCAACAGTCATTCCGTTTACACCTCCATAAACAAGGTTACTTCCGTTTTCCTTTTCTTGGATAACGGTAATAAATCCTTTTGAGATTGCATCAACTAAATCTCTTGTCGCTTGGCTATCGTCTTTCAACGTAATAGCACAAGTTGAAGCAAAAAATATAGAATTGTTTTCTCTTGAACGTGTAGGAGTTTCTGTGAAATCAATAGAAGCCATATCTGGACTAATTCTGTAACCAACTGCTGGTGCAGTTAATGACAAAGCCGATACAACATTTGAAGCAACCGTATAGGTAGCTATATTTTCTGTGTTAAATACTACAACAGACTTTGTACCTCCAAAGGAAGCACAAGCTGTTTTAGTAAACCCAGCTGATAATTCACAACTCATAAGTTTATTTTTTTATAATTAATATTACGATAAAGTCAATCTTACGAAATACTCTCCGTAAACAAATTGTACTCCACTTCTGAATAAGTTTCTTACTCTGATTTTTTCAGATTCTTCAAGGTATTTAACCGTAAGCCCATCTAAATCACTCTCAAGGTCTGTTCCAAAGAAACAATAGTCATAAGGTACTGCAAAGAGTTTGTTAACATTTGCAGACGTATTTAATTGAGGATAAGTCCTAACTCTGATGTTAGTAGTTGGAAGAATAAAACTCATTTCGCTTCCCTCTTCTGTTACATCAATTAATGCGTTGTAATCTTTGTCATTGTAAATTTGAGCTAAGATTTTGTTTGCAAAAGTTCTTCCACAAATCAATTCAACATTTGCACCATTGTCAAACAATACTGTTGGAATTTCATTGTAAACTTCCATTGCTAAGTCAAAAGCATTTGTATTAGTTACAGAAGTTGCTAAAGAGTTTGCATCAATTACACCTGAACCAGCAGCCTCCCAAAGTTTGATGAATCCATCATAGTGAGCTAAATCTGGAGTTGCAGAAGCAGTATCTCCGTTAAACATTATATCTTGATTCTTTGCTTTTGTTTGCTTAACGATATAAGCAGTTAAAACATCTTGCAAAGGTAAATCTCTATCTTGTCTGTTTGCACCGATAGATAATAATAATTGAGCCCAAGTATCTTCCAAAGAATCGTTACACAATGAAGTGTTAACCATTAATCTCTTTGTTGAGATATCTTTTCCATCAAATACGATTGTTCCATTTTCAGTTGTAGAACAAGCATCTCCTGATTGAAGAGCCATATTTGAGTTAAGCAATTTAATTGTTTGACTTCCTTTAACTGATTCAAGTACGTTTATTCTTGAAGTTAACCCAGCTCCATACAATAAATCTGCATAGATATCAGCTGATTGTGCATCAACGTATGCTGGTAAATCACTCACGTCGTAAGCGAATTTGTCTTTTATTCTGTCTTTTATATTTTTCATCTTATTTTGTAAATTCTCTCCAAGTTTTTTTTGACTTTGGAGTTGTGTTAAACTTTCTTTTATTTTCTTTGTCCAATTCCCCAACTAAAGTTTCAATTTGTTTTGCGAAAACTTCGTTAGTAGCTTTTAGAGTTTCAATTTCTTTTGAGAATGTAGCTTGTAATTCTTCAATTACTTCTGCTACTGCTTCTGGAGATACTGCTTCTGGTACTTCTTCTGCTGGTACTTCTTCAACTGGCATTTCTTCAATAGCAGTTATAATTCCGTTACCATCTACGGTTAACATCATTGTAGCTTCTTCCATTTCTATTGAGTGCATTCCCTCTGGAGCAAGGATTTCTCCTTCTTCAGTTACAACTCTCAATTCTGTTCCTACTTCCAATGTACCAGTCCAAGCAACTTCTACTCCTTCAACAGTTGTTGCAGTTTCAAATTTTTCTTTTCCGAATACAAGTGAAAATAAAGATTTACTTTCTTTCTTCATTTGTGTTTGTTTTGTTTTTATTATTTTTTTATCAAACCAGCCCTCAATAGAGAAGCCAACGTGCTTACCTTTCTTAATATCATTCCAAGCCTTTTCATTATCTACCTTATATGAAACAATCCAAGAACCATCTTTTAAGTTCTGAGAATCGAATTTGCTTGGTGCTTTTATACCTCTTGTACTATCTACAAAATAAGACTCGAATAAATACATATCTTCAACTTTCTTATTTGAATCGTGCATTTCATTTACATTATTAAGATAACCTCCTTTAAACATCTTCTGAGCAATCTCGTATGTATCTTTTTTTGAGAATACAACATAATGCTCCCCGAATTGTTCGTCTCTTCTGTAAATAGGTAAATCAACTGCAATAGCTACTCCAGTTACAACCCTTTTTTCTTCGTTAAAGTGATATTTTACTTGCTCACTTTTTCCATTGAAATACTCAAAAGATTTCATATGTGCTGGAGAATCTACCAAAGCAATGTAATCCATTCCCTCAGTTTCTTCCGTAAGTATCATTTTGTAAATTGGTAACATATCTATAAGACTAAATTAAATTTGTATTTGTAGCTTAAATAGTTGCAATTTGTTGCACTTGTTTAACTCTACCTTGCATAGCTTCCAATTCACTTTCAACCAGCACTACTTTTGTTGTTGGAATATATCCAGTAGCAGTTCCATTCCCACCACCACCACCAGAGTTTCCAGTTTGTGTATTTGTTTGATTGTTAAAACTTGGAGGAGTAACTCTGCTCCCTCCTCCAGCACTTACACTCCCACTTCCAGAACCACTTAATAACTTCTTAGCTTGTGCTACATTTGAAAGTATTTGAGCAATCCCAGTAGCATATTGTATAATTCCAGCACCTCCTCCAGTTACTGCATTTGCTGGATTACCAGCTGACATAGCAGTTAAAGATGAAATTGCTTTTGCAGTATCAATTCCAATTTGTGCTAAAGTCATTGCTTTTTGTACTGCCAAAACTCCTTTTTGTGCTTTCTCGTTCCCCTCCATTAAAGAGCCTAAAGAACCAACAATAGATTCAGCAGTTTTAAAACCAGCATTTCTTACATCTTCTTTTTGTTTCTCAATTTTAGCAATTCCATCAGCATATTCTTGTTCCGAAATTAAATTTTGTTCTAACTTTGCTTTTAATATTGCTATCTCATCATTTGCAGAAAGTTTTATTTCTTCTATCTCAATAACTCTTTTTTCTTTTTTCTGCTCGTCAAAAAAGTTTGTTGCAATATTATGCTCCTCTTCGTTTGCAAGTCTTATTTCTTCCTTAACATTGTTTAATTCTTGATTTTGATTTCTTAAAAGTTGTGCTTCTAATTCTGTTTCAGCTCCATACTTCTCTCTTACTGCTTCTAATTCTCTTTCTTGTTGCAATTTTAAAAGTGCAATTTTCTTAGCATCTTCGTCTTGAATTGACTGGATAACTGCTTCTTCTAACTCATTGATTAAACTTAATTCTTTTTCAAGTGCTTCTTGAATTAACCTTAATTCTTCTGCTTGTTCTTTTTCTTTTTTATCTTTTGCAGTTTTACTTCTTGCTCTTGCTTCTTTGTTTTTTTTGGCTTGTGCATTTTTATTGATTGTTTCCGTTTGAGCGTCAAAAACTTGTAAAGCCTTTATGCTATCTGAGAAAGCCTTTTCATCTGCTATAACTTTCTCCATCATTTCTTTCTTCTGCTCTTCGGTTAAATCCTTATCTAACCTCATTTTTGCAGTAGCTAATTTTATTGCAATCATTAACCTTTTTTCTGCTCCGATTGATTCAGCTTCTAACAATTCACGTTCTAACTTTCTTGTGTTTTCTCCTCTGGCTTTTGCCATTTGAATATCGTGATTCAACCTATCAGTTGTTTTAGACATTACTTCGTCAAGCGTTTTACTTTGCTCTTCCAACCTTTTTACTTGGTTTTCTGCATCTTCTCTCCTTTGTTTTTCTAAATCACTTTCAATTACACCTAAATATTGAAGAACTTTTATAAATGGAGCAAAAGCAGTATTAATAATTTTCATTATTGAGTCTTTCCAATCATCCCACTTAGAAATTATTACCCCAATTAAAACAACCAAAGCACCAAGCCCAGTAGAAATTAATGCAAGTCTAAAAAGTTTCATTGCTTTAGTTCCAGTTCCTACTGCAAAAGCGTAAGCAGTTTGTAATCCTATTGCTACTTTTGTTCTTACGTTTTTAATTAACAACATTGCTTGAGATTCTTTCTCAGTAGCAAGTCTTAACTGTTCAATGGATTGAAGCAAAGACATAGACGCTTGTAGCTTAACCATTGTTTTCATCAACTCCTCGTTCTCTACTCCAAGCAATGCAGTTACACCAGTAAACGCTTGATAACCTGCAACAACACCACCACCAATTTGCATAGCACCCTGCAAAGTCTTTCCATCTTGTGCAAGTCTGTTTACTTCATTGTCTAAATCAGTTAGCTTATCTTTTAAATCTGCTGAACGCTTTAATGCTTCTTGACCTATTGGAGAAGTTCTACCAGCAGATAACGCAATAGTTTGATAAGACTTAATTGCTTTCCTTAAATCCTCAACACTTCCCTCTCCTTTGTCAATAGCTTGGTTAAGTGAGTTAAATTTTTCCTCTACGTTACTTGAGTTCGTAGTCTTTTGAACATCTTTAATCGCATCCTCTAATTTCTTAACACTCTGAACACTTTGCCCTGAATCTACCTCTAAACTTATTGCTACTACTTCTGCCATTGTTTTTAGTCTTTTAGTTATTCAAAGTTAAAATCTGAGTAACTGGATTAATTATAGATTGAAGAAGATTATCAGCTGACAATTTTTCTATTTCAACTTGACTTGCTCCCATTGAAGTTTTAACCCATTCTGTAACTTGAGCATTTGTTATAGTATCAAAACCTTGAAAATTGCTTAAGTCATCTACGTTTAATGTTTGTAAACCCTCAGTTGTTGCTCCATTTCCTAATCCATCAGAAACAATCAATTTCCAATTTACTTTAAAAATAACCAAAGGTTCGGTATTTCCTTCTTCATCTGTGTATGAAGTATAAACCTCTACGTCTCTGCAATTCCATTTATATGTGTTCATTTTTATTTTTTTTATGTTAACTCAAATATAGGAGTTCCAATAATACCACCCATATTACCCGTAGTATTAAAACCTATTCCAACAACATCTCCAGCAGAAAAAGAAGTATCTGAGGAAGTCAAGTTAAATGTAATTTGCCCAGTATCACCAGAACCAGAAGAAGTTACAAAACTTCCGTTATACTCTACGGTATATCTGTTTTTAAATATTTTCATTCTAATCTGCAAACCACTCGGCCATTGAGCAGAATCTACACCTCTAATAGTAAAACTTTTTAAAAAACAATCAGCTGGCATTGTTAAATCTACATAATAAAGAGGTGCCCATTGTGTCCAAGTGTCAAATCTTGTAACCATATTACTGTTTGATTTATTTCTAAATACATAATAAAATGAAGTATTATTTCCAGAATGATTAGAAGAGAAAATATAGGAGAAAATCTGCGCTGAACCACCACCACCACCAGAAGCAACAAATTCTAATCCAGTTTCTCCAGCATTTACTTGTACTGCATACCCACCACTTCCAGTATAATCCTCTGGAGTATCATTTAAACTTGTAAAATCATTATCTAAAGGAATATCTCCACTTCCTAAAATACTTGTTCCAGCAATAGTCTTAATATTTGTTCCACTTACTAAAGTGTCTTGTTTAGAATTTAATTCAGTAGTTAAATCTATTGTAGTTGGGTTCGTTGCAGTTCCTATAAACGTATGCCCTACTGGTAAGTTAGGAACATCATTTGCTCTACCTATTGCAACAACTTCAATGCTTCCGTTATTAACATTTGACCTTGCTACAAATCCAACATTCTGAATTAAGTTAGGTTCTATTGGTTTCACATTTGTCAATCCCCCACCGACTGCAACATAAACGGTATCTCCCTCAGAAAAGGCACTTGTATCAACATCAGTCAAAGTTCCAACCGTAATCATTTGACCAGTTGCACCACTTGAATAGTTAGCCATTGCTAAACCATAAGAAGGCATTTCAGCACTTGCAGAAGCATCAGCCTTTTCAACTGTAATAATTCCACTACCTACATTGTATCCAGTAATAATTAAAGGCTCTCCTTTCTCAACACCTTCATCATATCTTACATCTTGCACTACTCTGTCAGCATCCGAAGAAGAAGAAGCGTTTAGGTTTATAATTCCTGCATCCGTTCTTGTTTGTAGAATATTATCAATAAGGTTAAGAAATAATTCTCCTTCATAAATATCGGTAATTAACCAACTTCCATCTGTATGGTCATTGCTTACTGGTATTGTTGCAGACGCTCCTTCAACATCCGAAACCTTAATTATCATTCTTCTAAAATCTTCCATATCTTTTTATAATTGTATCATTTTTGGGTTCTCTTTTAAATCACTATTTACCCCACCACTTAATATTGGAGTTCCCCCACCAACTCCAGAAGGAGATTTTATTACTCCAGTATCGTTAAATCTTGGAGCACCTCCAACAAGAATTGGGTTTGATATTTGCGTCTGTGTTGTTTCCAAAACCTTGTATAATTCTACTTTAGTTGTTTCATATCCGTTTGCATCATAATCGGTAATTAAATTCTTTCGATATAAAACTCCATTTATATTTACTAAGCTACTAAAATCTCCAAGCGTATTATCATTCAAATTAAAGTAAGCAGTTAATATCTTACCATCTATTGAAGTTTGTTCTAATATGCTTACTCTATTGTATTTTGTGAATAAATTATTATTTCTGTAATGCGTAAATTGATATTGAACAAATTTAGGAGTAACGAAGTTTAAATCAAATATTGAGTTTTTAATATTCCCGAAAGAATGATGTGCCTGAGGATAACTTGAATAAGGAGTTATTCCAGAAGCACCTCTTACACCCCAACCCCCCCTAAAGAATTTTAATCCATTATTAAAGAATATTCTTGGCTTACCTTTAAATGGTTCAACAACATCATTTCCATTTTTGTCAACTTTGATACTTACTATTTTAGGAAGTACATAATTAGGTTGTATTTCAACTGGAACGGTTTGTGCAAAAGGAAGCTGGTAATTTATTTCGTTACTGCTATATTCGTTCTCACTTTCAAAAGTATAATCTCCATATCGTTCTCCAGTTTTTTCAAAATAATCTTGGTTGAAAAAATCCTTATCCTCTGCAAATTTAAAGCTATACTTCTTTGCTGAATCGTTCACACTTGGCTTAATGTTTATAGCTTTAGAGTGGTCTAATAAATCAGTCCAATTCTCTTCTCCATCATAATAGTTTTGTAAAGGTTCAATCTTTATAACTCCATCTTCATTAGGTTCACTCACGTAAAGATTAAACATATTAATAATACCCTTTACAAAATCACTACATTTTAAATCTGGAATAAATCTATTTAGAGTTATTATATCGTTTTCAATATAAACACTATTCAAAGAAGTTAACTCCATATTAAAAGAGTTGTTTAAATCAAAATTGACTTGAGCAGTAAAAGGAGAAGAATCACTTATGGTTCCAGCAATTACAAAATCAACGGTAATTTCATCTCCAGCAATTAAACTTAAATTGGTATTTGTAATCTGTATAAAGTTAGTAGAAGATGAAAAGCTAAATGGATTGCTTACTCCTATTAAAGTTCCGTTCTTAAACACTCTGCTTCTTACTACTAAACTTCCATTTGTAACTCCTACAATTGCATTGTAATCAAGTTTTAAATTATAACTTCCAGTTGACTGGATTATTATTTTCCCAGCAGTTGCATCATATTGCGAATATCCATCAGTTACCAAAGTTGATGCAAATTGAGAAAGTGTATAAACTCTTCTAACTAAAACAGAATAAAAACCAGCCCTATCTCTATCTTCAATACCAACAAAATTATCATTAAAAGAATTGTTAAAATTGTATTCTACTTCTCTTTTAGTTATATCTGCTGGAGGATTTGATTGCTTTGCACCCCCACCAAATCCCCAAGTTAATGCCTTAATCATCCCCTCATTAAAAAAACTTGAATCAATGGTATAACCTATATTTTCAAAGCACTTTTCAAAACTTTCTTTTACATAAACATAAGGAACAAAATTCTCAATATCTATTGTTATTAAACCACTATTATTAACCGAAGATTGATAAGCGAAGTCAATTACTGGATACCAATATCCAAAACCATCTGGACTTGTTCCAGTATAATTAGAAACTGGTACTCCATTCTTAATAACACTTGTACTCCAGCTATTCTCTAAATTTGTTTTTGTAAGTTGATGGTCGTACTCTTTCCAATCTAATTCGTTAACATTAATATCTGCCATCCCTTTAATGATATTAATAAAGTCAGCAAACAAAACAATCTCAAAGACATAGTTTCCATTATTAATCTCTACGTTAAGCAACCTAACAAGACCATTAAATATCTCAACGCCTTTTCGGATATACCTTGCTTTTACTTTTACGTTAGGATTGAAATTAAAACCTAAAGCACTTCCAGTATCAGTAAGGCTTAAATTATAAGCACCAGCAAAGATGCTTTTATTATTTTGAGTTCCTACAACTTTAATAGTCTTTGAAACATTCCTTTTTCTGTTTTCTGGATTCTTAAAATCTCCAATGGAATAGCTAATTGGAAACGGTATATCGTTATCCAAATCAACTATTTGATTATTTATGTAAAGTATATTAGACATTTACTGAATTATCTGATTCTAATTCTATTTGAACAACCTCTTGGAATACCATATCTGTTTCCTGAATCTTCTTGTCAAAACTTGTGTTTGTAACTTTGCATCTGTAAAGCTCTGAGTTTTCTTCTAAGTAAACTATTGGAGTTGTGTATAAAGATTTGCTTAACCAATTTTGAACAGACTGAATCATCCAGTCAGAAGTTAATTCTAACTCTTTGCTAAATTGCTTTAGGTATTCGATTACCGTTCCATCTTTTAAATCATAAGCATACCCACCAGTAGAATCAAAAGAACCAAATTGCCTTTCGTAACCAAAAGATTGAATGTTGAATTTTTCCCTTGTAAGTAATCCAAACGTATAAGAATCAATACCCCCTATTTCGTTTAGCCAATGTAATCTTGACCTCGTAGAATATTGGCAACTCTCGTCTAAGTCAATTCTGAATACTTCGCTTGCTCCTACCCCGTTTCCTACTTCAATAGTGTAATAAGTTGCGTTCGTAAAATCTACACCGTTAACGGTTTCTAAGGTTTCAATCCCACACCATATTGTTATTAAGTCAAAACCAGAACCAATACCAGTAAGAACCACATTATCTACTAAAGTTCCGTTTGCTTCATAAGTATTAATAGTAACCGATATTGCATTATTATTTGTTAAAACTGAAAGGTAAAATAAATCTTCGTGCTTAACCTTTGCAGTTCCTCTTGGTTCTAAAGTTAAGAATTTAACTCCTCCGACAGTATCAAGAAAGTAATCAGCAAAGTTGTAATTTGTAAAGTCTTTTTTCTTTAATCGTGCTTTCCAAAACAACACCTCAATACTTGTAACACTTGCACCAGCTATTGGAGTTGTTCCGTAGTATTCAGTAACCACTATTTTAATACTTGGAAGTGTTTGTGCATTTGATTCGTTTGCAATAGCATATCTTTCAGTAATACTTGAAGCATCAAAATGTGCTTTACTTCCAAACTCTGGATAAACTCTGTGGCTTTCAATCGTAGCAAAAGTTGTAGGGTTTGCAATTTGAACCTCTACTAAAAAATAGAAGTTAGGTTGTGCAGTTAGTGTAGAATCAAACACCCAAGTAACTGGATTATCTGATGGAGTAACTTCTTGTGGGGATTGTGTTATCGTGATTGCCATTATTCAAATATTCTTTTAACCGTTTTACCAAGCCTATCTGCTAAGTCTTTAATTGCTTCAGGAGAGAAACCCTCGTCCATAAAAGGAGTCTTTCTAATACCTTTCTTCTTTGTTGCTCTTGCAAGTACATAAGCAAGTTGGTCGTAGTCCATATCTGGTTCTCTTGGAGTAATACCTCGCAGTTGTATAAACTTTTTAAATGCGTCTTTCATTTTATCTCCTACTCCCAAAGTTCTAAACGAATAAGGAGTATCATTGAAAACGGTTGTAGTTCCGTTAACACCTTGATTGATAAAATCCCAATAATCTTCTGCAATAACCTCAACTAAAACTTCCTCTCCATTTGTAACTAAATCCTTTGTTCTTATGGATGCAGAAAGAGAACCACTTGCATTTCTATTACTACTTTCTAACTCTGCCTGAGCAACATCAATCCTTTCTCTTACCCATTCCTTAATCGTTTGCTCTACCTTTGTTCCAGCCTTTGCTCTTAGGTTTTCAGTTGCAGTTCCAAACTTACTACCAAGCCAATCAAAGTCTTTTACTGCCATAATTATTAGACTAAAATTATCTTACTTTTGTAGCTTTAATCCTTTCTTTTTGGATATGCTCTACAAACTTGAGTTTGTGATTAAAGGTAACAATATTCATCTTAGTAATCTCTTCCCAAGTTGTTTTAAATTCTCCAGCCATAACGTGAATAATATCCTCCCATTCAAAAGCCTTTTGCTCTTTTGCTTTGGTGGATTGTTTTTCATTAGGATGGAGAAAACTTTGTACTGCTTTTGTTTGAGCAAAAAAAAACCAGTTAAATCTAAATATTGTGATACATTCATATTCTTTTTAAAGACTTCTGCTCGTTCCTTTAGTGGGTTTATGATATTTGAATTTTCATCTGTTTCAGCATAACCCATTCCCTTTTCAAGATAAGCAAACGCTGGAAGTAACTCTGGCACTTTCTCAAAGTCTGCTCCACTTGAATCAATATACCAACCAGCTGGAAGTTTAAAGAAGTCAACTTGTAACTCATATTCCTTTCCCTCAAACTCTAAAGTCAAAGGTACTTCTTTTGGTTTGTACTTATTCAGCACGTTTATTATAACATTAAAAGCCTTGTTAATATCCGACACAACCACCTTGCTTACATCTTTCTTTGTGTATAGCTTTACAAGTTTAATCTTGTTTACAATGCTCCAATCCTCTTGCACCTCATTTATAAAATGATAGCAATCAATGTAGGTTAAGTCTAAATCCTTTAATCTGCTTTTAATCTTTAATTCCATTGTCTTAAAATATATTAATTCTTTCTTTTGCTATTTCAAAATACTTTTCCTCTTGTTCGACACCTATGAAGTTTCTTTTAGTGTTTACACAAGCTACTCCAGTACTACCTGAGCCCATAGTAAAATCCAAAACGGTTTCACCTTCGTTGGTGTAGGTTTTTATTAGGTATTCCATTAATGCGACTGGCTTTTGTGTCGGGTGTGTTAATTTACCTACATTATGCTCATTGTTAAATTTTAATGTTTGCCTGTTAAAATTTGTAAATTTTTGAACTCTATTTTTATTCGTTTTAACTTCGTTTAAATTATTACCGCCTTTTCCATTTTTACGCCATGATTTTATAGGTTTTTTAAGTTCTATTAACTCCGTATTATGGTATGTTGGTTGTTTTTTATAAAAAATAATTACATCTTCATAATCTTTCATAGGTCTTTTTTTTACCATTTGAAATCCTGTTGTCCTGCTTTTTAACCATTTCCAATCGTATTTGTAATTCTTAATATTACTCATTCTTAACGCACTACTAAAGGGCTCACTACCAAATAAAACGATTGCGCCGTTGGGTTTTATAATTCTATTTAACTGCTCCCACATTAAATCAAAGTCTATTACACTATCCCATTTACAGGCAGTCGTTCCGTAAGGTGGGTCTGTTATAATAGCGTCAATACTTCCATCTGGAATTGACTTCATAACCTCCAAGCAATCTCCTTTGTATAATTCCATCTATCTGTATTTTCCATTGTATTTATCTCCTGAGCCAATAGCGTAAAGCATTGCATCCATTAAGTGGTCTCTGTTTGATTTCTTTGCCTTACCAGTCTTTTCATCATAAACGTAGTATCTAAGTTCATCAATTAAATCAGTTGAGTTTTCATCTACATAAAAAGATTGCTCATTTAATGACTGGATTGCAAAGGTTTTAATATCTTGTTTACTATCACATTTTACTGCTTGAATCCCAGCAATCTGCAACTCTCTTATACTCTTTGGTTCTGCACTATCACAATACACTACTCCACCACCATAACCCATTCTTTTAAACTCTTCTGCTCCTTGTTGATTGGTTAGATTAGTCTTATAAACAAACTGCTTTAAAACCTTTCTACCGTTCCAATTATAGATTCCTAATACTGCAAATTTAGAAGTAGCATAACCGAAATCACAACCATAGTATAACAACCTTGCATCACTTGGCATTTCAATCGTTTCCCAATGTTCAAAGACTGCTCCATCTATTGCTCCTACTTCTCCAAGTCCGT
>ERZ1046568.1861-NODE-1861-length-14469-cov-29.614958_pt1 | contig 14469 bp, 12 predicted proteins | sample MGYA00383092_ERZ1046568 | MGnify/ENA primary metagenome ERZ1046568 (study PRJEB29581, sample SAMEA5548362) | metagenome | biome: marine; feature: coastal; material: water | depth 1 m | study: Short-term variability in the microbial, nano- and picoplankton... | reverse complement strand
TTAACTATAAACATAAGGGTATTTCTTCTACTGCTGTTTGCCCTGGGTATGTGGTTACAGAATTTCATTCATCAAGTGGGGTTCAAGATGCAATGGACAGAGTGCCTGCCTTTATGAAGCTGGATGCTAAAGATGTTGCTGCAGAGGCTGTAGAGGCAACGCTAAATTCAAAATCATACTGCGTGCCAAGTAAAAGGTATAAAGTTTTAGTATTTCTAATTAAGCATGCATCTTTTTTAATAAGGCTTTTATCCAATACTCTTTCTGGAGGAAGGTACGCTAAAAAATAACCTTAGCTAAGAGCGTCATCAGATACAAATGGATTTGATGCTCTTTCCCTTCCAAATGTAGAATTTGGGCCGTGCCCACAAATAAACTCAACATCATTTCCAAGCTTCCACAATTTTTTTGATATTGAATCAATGAGGTCTTGATGGTTTCCTCTAGGCAGATCTGTTCTTCCAATAGAACCATTAAAAATAACATCACCAACAAGTGCAAGTTTTGATGCGGCATTAAAAAAAACAATATGTCCAGGGGTATGGCCAGGAGTAAATACAACATCCAGTTCTTCATTGCCTAAATAGACTTTATCTCCATCAACCAGCCACTTATCTGGCACACAATTCCTAGCAGATATCCCAAACATCTCACCCTGACTTTGAAGTGAGTCCAATAAAAATTTATCTTCTCTGTGGGGGCCTTCAATTTTAAGATTTAAAATCTCAGCTATTTCCATAGCTGCACCAGCGTGATCAGCATGTCCATGTGTAAGGAATATTTTTTCAGGTATAAGATCATTCTCCATTGCTATGCTTAATAGCTTCTCTGGATCCCCGCCTGGATCTATGAATGCACATTTTTTTGTTTCTGTACAAAATATTATTGGAGCATTTTGTGCAAATGGAGTAACTGGATTAATAATTGCTTTTATTGGCATGTAACAATTTTATACTTATTATTCATCAAGATTTCAAAATAATAGTAATATTTTATTCATTATTCATGCTAAAGCACTGAATTTTATTGATTCATTATTCGATTTTCATATAAAATATTATTTCAACAATCGGAGATATACATGACCACAAAGCCTTCAAGAGATGAAGCATTAAAAGCAGTTAAAACTTTAATTGAATGGGCAGGAGACGACCCTTCAAGGGAAGGTCTTATAGAAACACCTGACCGTGTTATCAGAGCATATAAAGAGTTCTTCGCAGGGTATGAAGAAGATCCAGAACAGGTGCTTGAGAAAACTTTTGAAGAAGTCGAAGGATATGATGATGCTGTGATTGTAAGAAATATAAGAGTTGAGTCACATTGTGAACACCACATGGTACCCATCTTAGGCGTAGCTCATGTGGGTTATATACCTAACAAAAGAGTTGTTGGTATAAGTAAGCTTGCAAGAATAGTAGATATATTTGGCAAGAGACTTCAAACTCAAGAAACTATGACTGCTCAAATTGCAGATACTATTCAAAGAGTTTTAGAGCCGAAGGGTGTGGCTGTTGTTATAGATGCAGGTCACCAATGTATGTCAACAAGAGGAATACATAAGACAGAGTCCAGCACTATCACGAGCAGAATGCTTGGCATCTTTAGGGATAAAGCTGAAACAAGAGCTGAATTTATGAATTTAATCAATTCCCCCAAGAAGTTTTGATAAGAGGCATGTCTTAATGCCCGCATACATAATTCCTTCTAAAAAGATCATTTTAGCGTCTGGCTCAGAAAGCAGAAAAATAATGCTTACGGAAGCTGGGTTAAAATTTTCAGTGGAACCGTCTTCCGTTGACGAATCTATAATTAAAGACCGAATGAATGGGCAGCCATTTAATCAGCAGGTCATCGCACTTGCATGTGCAAAAGCAAAGGAAGTAAGCGAGAAGTTTCCTGATGCAATAGTTATTGGCGGTGATCAGATGTGTATATACCGTGACGAGGTTTTCGATAAGCCTGGGTCTCGTGCGAAAGCAATTGAAAACTTAGTTAAATTGTCTGGTACCTCTCATTTTCAATATAGCGGCATATGTTTATATCAATCAGGGCAACCTTTGTGGGAATACTGTGAATATGCAGAAATGGTTATGCATGAATTAGAACAATCAGAAATTGAAAATTACGTTGATATTGAAAATCCCATTCATGCTGCAGGTGCATACAAGTTCGAATCATTAGGGTGTAATTTATTTAAATCCGTAATTGGGTCCTCCTATACAGTTAGAGGTATGCCTCTTTTGCCTTTATTAAATAAGCTGAGAGAATTAGCTATAATAGATTTAAATCAATAAATATTTGCCTGTGCATAATTTAAAAATTCATAATAGCTTTTCAGGCAAGAAAGAAAACTTTATTCCGCTCGATAATAAGCATGTAAAAATTTATGCATGTGGACCAACTGTTTACAATTTTGCACATATCGGCAACGCAAGAATGGCAGTAGTTTTTGACACATTTGTGAGATTATTGAGACATACCTATCCTAAAGTTACTTATGTATCTAACATTACAGATATAGACGATAAAATTATTGCTGCAGCGAGAGAGCAAAAACTTCCAATATCAGAAATAACTACCAAATATACTCAAATTTATAATTCTGATATGGAGACTCTGGGTGTTAATAAACCAGACCACCAACCCAAAGCTACTGAGTATATTGATGAAATGGTTGAGCTTATTCAAACACTTATTAACAAAGGTCATGCCTATGAGAATGATGGGCACGTTCTCTTTCATGTCTTGTCATACAAACAGTATGGATCTTTGTCAAAAAGAAATAGAGATGAGCAAATCGCCGGGAGTAGGGTTGAGGTTGCACCCTATAAGAAAGACGCTGCTGATTTCGTATTATGGAAACCAAGTTCAGATGACCAACCAGGATGGGATTCGCCATGGGGATTTGGAAGGCCGGGTTGGCATACAGAGTGCTCTGCAATGTCTGAAAAAACCCTTGGTTTGCCTTTTGATATTCACGGAGGAGGAAGAGATCTTGTTTTCCCTCATCACGAGAATGAAATAGCGCAGAGTTGCTGCGCATCTGCTTCAATAGATGATCCAACTTCCTATGCTAGATATTGGATGCATAATGGTTTTGTAACTGTAGATGGCGAGAAAATGTCAAAATCTCTAAACAACATAACGTTAGTAAAAGAGCTTACTGATAATTATCAAGGAGAAGTGCTTAGACTGGCTTTACTTTCCTCGCATTACAGACAAGGACTTGATTGGAATGAAAAAATAATTCATCAGGCCGAAAAGCTCCTAAATAAGCTTTATAAAATATTACAAGATAGCAGCGAATTATTAAAAAACGATAATACTTCTGTAGACGAAGAAATACTCAGTGCTATGTCGGATGACTTAAACACGCCCAAAGCGGTATCTGTGCTTAATTCTTTAGCTAAAGAGTATCTCTTGCTTAAAGGAAGTGAAAAAACAAACTGCATCAACAAGATTAAATCATCAGGACAGTTGTTGGGAATTCTTCAGCAAGATCCTGAAGCTTGGTTTTTAAAAGACACGTCTCATATGGATGTTGTTTTAATTGAAAGATTAATGGCGCAAAGAAATAAAGCAAAGTCTTTAAAGAATTATTCTGAAGCTGACTCAATAAGACAGCAACTCATTACTATGGGCGTCGAAATTTTTGACACAAAAGATGGGTCTGAATGGAAGCCTGTTTCTAGTTAGCTCTTTTCTCAAAAGTTATTTTAAGAATTACATCAGTCATGTTACTGTTAATCGTATTTAATTTATTTAAGGAAAATTAACCATGAAAAAATATATATTAGGAATATTACTACTTTCTTCAGTTGCTCCTGTTTTTGCAGACGGGCATCACAGTGCAGAAAAAAAAGTAATAGCAAATGTTAAGGCTTATTGGGATGCAAGAAATGATAAAGATTTTGATACTGTTGTTGCAATGACTTCAAAATCAGGAATTCTCGGCACAAACTCAGATGGAAGCTTTCACAAACCTTTAGCAACAGAAACAGCTGATGACTGGAATAAAAACACTCCAGGAAATGCAGGTGTTATAAATGTTTTTGGGTCAGAGGCTTATCAAATATCTGATAAGGTTGTTTATTCAAGATATTATGCCGAAGGCGTGGTCCCAAATGGAGATGATGGAGTTACTCCATATAGAACAAGAGTTACTTCTGTATGGGTAAAGGAAGGCATGAAGTGGGTTGTAAAAACAAATCACTTTTCATCAGCAGCATATGGCGGCGTTCATCAAACTGCTCAAGGTGACTTCGAGGATTAAAAGTTAAAAACTATTTAAAACCCTCTTTATTGAGGGTTTTTTGTTTTTATGGTGCCCTCTGCAGGAATCGAACCTGCAACTAATCCTTAGGAGGGATCTGTTATATCCATTTAACTAAGAAGGCAGAAATTATTATTAATTAAATTTATAGCTATTATATGAGAACTAGTACTAATACTGATATGTATTTACCTATATAATTATTCGCATGAATATTACACTTCCTGATAAAAGCGTAAAAGATCTACCCATGGGCTCAACCGGCCTTGATCTTGCTGAAAGCATAGGGCCAGGTTTAGCAAAAGCAGCTATTGCTGTGGTGGTTAATGGTATTCAAAAAGATCTTTCAGATCCTATTAAAGAAGATTCAGAAGTTTCTATTATTACTATTACCTCTAATGAAGGTTTGGAAATAATGAGACACACATTAACAGCGCAAGTTTTAGCAAGGGCTGTTCAAAATTTATTCCCTGATACGAAGCTAGCTATCGGTCCAACAATAAAAGATGGCTTTTATTATGATTTTGAATCTAAAAAAACTATCTCAAACGATGACTTGGAAAAGATAGAAGCTGAGATGAAAAAAATCATTTCCACTGAGTCGTTAATTGAAAAAAGACTTCACACCAAAGAAGAGGCACTAAAGATTTTTGGTGAAAAAAACGAATCATATAAAGAGATTATTATTAACGAAGCAGATCAAAAGGATAATTTTCAGCTATATTATCAAGACAAGGATGAGTTTGTAGATTTATGCAGAGGTCCACACTTACCAAGCCTCAAACACATTGGAGCATTTAAGCTTACAAAAATTGCTGGAGCATATTGGAAGGGAGATGCTAACAATAAGATGCTCACCAGAGTTTATGGGACAGCATGGAAGAATGAAAAAGATCTAAGAAAGCATTTACTAGCAATTGAAGAGGCTGAAAAAAGAGACCATAGAAAAATTGGCAAAGAGATGGGCTTATTCCATTTTCAAGAAGAAGCACCTGGTATGGTTTTTTGGCATCCAAGAGGCTGGGCCATATACAAAAATCTAGAATCATTTGTTAGAGACAGGCTTGATAAATTTGATTATCAAGAAATAAAAACACCTCAAGTTGTTGATAGAAAATTATGGGAAGCTTCAGGTCATTGGGATAAATATAGAGAAAATATGTTTATCACCGAGATAGATGAAGAGCATGCAAACGACAAAAGAACAAACGCACTTAAACCAATGAACTGCCCTTGCCATGTTCAAGTTTATAACCATGGACTAAAGTCCTATAGAGATTTACCAGTTCGACTTGCTGAGTTTGGATCATGTCATAGATATGAGGCCTCGGGTACATTGCATGGCCTTATGCGTGTGAGAGGTTTTACCCAAGATGATGGGCATATTTTTTGTACAGAAAGCCAGATTGAAAACGAGACTAAGCTCTTTATTGAGCTCCTTTCAGGTATGTACAAAGATTTAGGTTTTGAAAACTTTGACATAAAACTATCTACCAGACCAGAAACAAGAGTAGGAAGCGATGAGGTTTGGGATAAGGCTGAAAGCGCTTTAGAAAATGCTATTAAAAAACTAGATCTACCTTTTGAAATTGTTGAAGGCGAGGGTGCTTTTTATGGGCCAAAATTAGATTTTGTTTTAACAGATGCAATCGGAAGAGAATGGCAGTGTGGTACCTTTCAAGCAGACTTTAATTTACCAGACAGGCTTGATGCTGAGTATGTTGGCGAAGATGGATCTAAGCACAGACCTGTAATGATCCATAGAGCAGTTCTTGGTTCATTTGAAAGGTTTATAGGCATATTAATAGAAAACTACTCAGGTAAATTACCTCTTTGGCTGGCTCCTGAACAAGTTGCAATAGCCACTATTATTTCAGAAGTTGACGATTATGCTTCTGAAATAGAAGAGCTATTAAAATCAATTAATATTAAAGTAATTAAAGACTTGCGAAACGAAAAAATTGGCTACAAGGTAAGAGAGCATAGTGCAGCAAAGGTTCCTGTTATTTTGGCACTGGGGGCAAGAGAGAAAGAAAGTAGAACAGTTTCTGTCCGAAGAATAGGTAGTAATAACACTGAAACCAAATCCCTAGATGAATTTATTAAAGAAATTAAAGCTGAGGCACAAAGCCCTTCAAACTAATATCTGTGAGCTTTATAAGAAATATTTTCATACTCCCAATTAAGTTTTACAGATATTTTATTTCTCCTCTTTTTCCACCTTCTTGTCGATTCGAACCTACATGTTCCCAGTATGCTATTAATGTAATTTTAGAACATGGGTTGATAAAAGGTTTCTATCTTGCTACTAAAAGAATTCTTAAATGTCATCCTTGGGGATAATCCCTATCAAAAACATCAAAAAAATCATAGTTTTACATAGGTAAAAAATTCTTTTTTTTTAACACTTTTACTAGATAAACCCTTTATAAATGCTATAGTTTATCTAATTAAAATGTTTGTAATCCAATATAGGGGGTTTATGTTATGAACAAAATATCTAAAGTCTTACTAGGAACTTTTGCATCTTTTGCATTAGCTGTTCCATTTTTTGTAAGCGCTCAAGAAATAGAAGAAGTGGTTGTTACGGCAACTAAAAAAGCTGAGTCTGTTCAGGATCTGGCTTTATCAATCGAAGCATTTACTGCTGAAGATATGGAAAAAAACTTAATCAAGGACGCTGCTGACTTACAAGAAGTTGTTCCTGGTTTAATAGCTGATAAAGGTATCGGTTCAGGTGTTTCATATGCTATCAGAGGTACTGGTTCATATGGTGTAGGTGCTGCTGTTGTCGGCGCTGTTGTGACATCAATGAATGGCCACAGTGTTGGTACAGGTGCTTTTTATGATCTAGGTTTCTACGATGTAGAGCGTATTGAAGTTCTTAAAGGGCCTCAAGGTACATTATTTGGAAGAAATGCTGTTAACGGCGTTATTAACGTTATTACTGCAAGACCTACTTCAGAATTTGAAGGAAAAGTTGATATCACATATGGTGATTACAATACTGAAGAGCTTACAGCAGTTATCAACATGCCTATTTCTGACACTATTAGATCTAGACTTGCTGTAACTTCATCAAAAAGAGATGGATTTACTCAAAACGTAAGAGACGGCTCATACTTTAATGACAAAGACGCAATGGGAGCAAGGCTTTCAATCGATTTTGATATTGGTGAATCTTCAACTCTAAAATTCACACATGATTGGTCACAAGGTAGCGACAATAGAAATAATATTGGTGCTCCTTTTTGTGAAACCCATGCTTTACTAGGTTGTAACCCTTTAACTGTTGGTAGTCCAAATCAACCTGCAGATTCAAGAGGTAGTACAGCAGCATTATTTAACGTTGTTGGTGGTTTAGAGGCTTCAGCTTATGTTAATCAATATGCTGGAACTATAGTGCCTGATAACTTTAGAAAAGCTTACTTAACAAGAAATCCAGAATTTGATAGTGAACATACGTTTACACAATTAGAATTTGAAACTGAGCTCACAAGTGAGTTACTTTTAAATGCAAAAGTTTCTCATGTATCAAGAGATTACTACCATATGAATGATAATGATTACTCTCATTCAACTAAACCTTACCCAGGAGTTTTAGGGGCTGCATTAGGCTTACCTCCAATTTCATGGACAGGTACTTTCGGTGGATCATTTAATGGTGATGTTTATGGTTTCACAGAATTAGTTGATTCAGAAAGAACATATGAGTTTTCAAATGCTGAAGACAATGGTATCCAAGCTGAAGTAACAATCGTATCTGATTACGATGGGCCTCTTAACTTTGTTGCTGGTTTTTATAGCTATGACAATAGATCGCATAACAGATACCAAGTTCAAACAGCTGCTTGGAATATGACAGGTAACTTTAGCAATCATGCATATTCATCATTAGTATATGGTGGTCAGTTTGATGCTTACGGTGGTATTCCTTTCTATCAAACATTGATCCTTGGTGGTCTTGGTGGAAGTGACGTTTGTGCTTCAGGTGCTTTAGGTGCTGCTGCTGCAGCAGTTCCTGCTACTTCTAATCCTGCTTGTTTAGGTGGATTATTAGCTGCTCAAGGAATTAATCCTTACCACATACCTACTGAACTTAATGGTTACATTAATGACGACCATGTAAGAACAAAATCTACTGCTTTATTCGGAGAGCTCTATTTTGATCTTTCAGATGTAACAAAATTAACTGTAGGTCTAAGATTTAATGACGATACCGTTAAAGATTCAATCATGACTTGTTTAACAGATTTTGATTGTCCTAATTATCCTCAATCACAACTTGATTCAGGTGAGTATGGGTTCTTCCCAACTCAAGAAGTTATTGCTGACGATGCTTTTGCCTATAAATTAGCTATTCAACATGACTTATCTGATAACCAAATGGTTTATGCAAGTTATACAACTGCTACTAAAGCCGGTGGTAATAACCCGGTTATTGGAACAGAAGCTGATCCATATGATGCAGAGGAAACTGGAGTATTTGAGATAGGTACTAAGAGTATCTTAATGGACGGAGCAATGTTATTTAATGCTTCTTTCTTCATGAATGATACTAAAGGTATGCTTATTTCTAATATCGAAAATGCTGGTTCAGTTAACTATAACGTTGATGCTGAAATCAAAGGTTTTGAAGGTAATATGATTGCTTTCCTAAGCGAAACAACAAGTATCGATGTTTCATGGTTGCTTGTAGAAAGTGAGCTTGGCGATCAAACAATGCCTGATCCTTTAAACCCAGTTGGAATAGTTGCTTTATTGGATGTTGATCCAACAGCTTTCACTCCTGGTGTGGGTTGTGCTACTGCTACAGGTCTTTGTGGTCCAACTGCATTTGGTGCAGGTGTTCAGGGTTTACCTTTTGATCCTCAAGGTGCTGTTCAGTATGGTTATGGTTTAGATGCTGCCGGTAACGTAGTGCCTATCTTTAAATCAGCTGGTTACTTATGTGCTGCTCCGTTTAACCCGCTTGGAGGAGTTGCTTGTGCAGTTCCACCTCAGCAGGTATCAATTAGCGGTAATGCACTACCTCAGTCTCCAGAATCATCATACAGTTTAGGTCTTAATAAAGACTTCCTTGGTGAAAATGGTGTTACTTCTGTAAGACTTGCTTATAGATATCAGGCTGAAAGAGAAGGTAATGTCTTTAATCAGGACAGAGCTAAAATGCCAGAGACTAAGTATTGGGATGTTTCAGCTACTTACACACCGGACAACGCTGACTGGTATGTGAAAGCATTTATTAAAAATATTGCTGATGATCAATTTGTAGGAACATGGGCTGCTTCTTCTGCATTGCAGGGTGGAGCACAGTTTGCTACTTATACTGATCCTAGAATGTTTGGTGTATCTTTTGGTACATCATTCTAAGTAGCTAACTACTTATTAAAAAGCCCAGTTTACTGGGCTTTTTTTATGTCTATAATAAAGCCTATGAAAAATAACTTTCCATATCAAGCAGAGCAAATTACAGTAACAAAAGACATGTGTGATCATAATGACCATATGAATGTAGCTTATTATTATCAAGCTTTTGATTTAGGTTATACACCGATGTATTTTAATGAAATGGGATTTTCTGATGCATATTTTAAATCTGGTTTTTCTACATTTACACTTGAAGATAATATTAGATACTTAAAAGAATTTAGACTTGGCGACCCAATGCAGCCAGCCTTTAGTTTATATAATGTAAATAACAAACTAGTACATATCGTAGGAGGTCTTTATGATAAGGAAGATGCGCTATGTGCAATTTTTGAAACTATCTTAGGCCATATAGATATGAATAAAAGGCAAACTACAAACTTTTCTGACAGCAGGCTTAAAACCTTGATAGATTTGAAGAATGAGCATGCTAATAACTTTAAATTGCCTTTTGAATTGAAATTAAAAATTAAAGATTTGGTTTAATACTTATGAAAAAATTACTAACAACCCTATTTATAATCAGCCTTGCTCTACCTGCAGCCTCTTCATTATCAATAATGACATATAACGTTGAAAATTTATTTGACACTCTGGATGACGAAGGCAAGGATGATAAAGCATATCTTCCTCTTTCCCAAAAGCAATCTAAAGAGCATGTTGAATCATGCAATAAAGTTAAAGTTAAAAAGTGGAGAAATGAATGTCTGTATTTTGATTGGACTGAAGATGCCAAAAATAAAAAATTAGAAAATATAAAAGAAGTAATCCTTTCAGCGAGACTTAATGGGCCTGATGTTATTGCATTCCAGGAAGTTGAAAACATTAATGTCCTTTCAGACTTATTTAATCTACTAGCTCCTTATGGCTATGTTGATTTTTCTCTTATAGAGGGAAATGACTATAGAGGCATTGATACTGCATATATATCTAAATACCCATTAAAAAATAAGACGTTACATAAAATTATATTCTCTCCTGAGTTTGCAACAAAAGATACTAGACCTATATTTGAAGTTCAAATACAGATAGATGATACAACTTTCAGACTTTATAATATTCATTTTCCTGCTCCCTATCATCCAGTTGGCATGAGAAGAGACTCCTTTAAATCATTAAGCTCTTTAACTAAAACGCATAATGATCCATTTATCGCATTAGGCGATTTCAATGTAACAAGAGATGAAGCAAACAGCGAGCAAACATTTTACAACTTAGAGAGTGAATGGTTTATATCGAATCATGAAGGCTGCAATGATTGCCTTGGCTCACATTATTACTGGAGAGATAAGTCATGGTCATATCTTGATAAAATCATGATTTCAAGGAATAGGGGGCTTACTTTTGATGTTGATTCAATCAAAACAGTACTAATAGACACAAATACTATAAATTCGATTCCAGAGGGCTTTAATACTAAAACAGGGCACGGGGTTTCAGACCATTTGCCAGTTTATGCAGAAATAGTGTTTAGCGATTAAGTCTGAAGTTCCAAAGATGCGCAGTTATTAGGACTGTACCAGATAGAGTGGTTAGTAAAATCTCAAAAAGTATTGGGATGAACAAGCCAACAAATAACCCAGTAGTTCCAAAAATACCAAGCAACATTGGCCCTTTCTGTTTATGTTTATTATATGCAGAGGGAAAGCTTAGCAAGCCAATAATAAAAACAAGCAAAAGCAACATGGGATGTATCAATTCTTCTGAGACAGCAATAAAGCCAATAGACCCAACACCACCCCAAAGAAAAAGGCTAAATAAAACACAATGAACTACACAGAGTCCGGAAAATAAAATACCGAGCCTATCTTTCACAAAGAATTTTTAAAGAGGTTTTAGTCTCTCCAGCCACCCCTATCAAATATCCTCATATATGTTAATTGATCATGCTCTGATTCGTTTATAACTTTTGCATAATCCCCTGATTGAACCAAAACAACATCACCAGACGATAATTCATATGAATCTTCATGTTGAATCCCGTATGAAGGATCTGAGCCATGGCCTTCAGTTGAATTCATATATTCAATAACTTCCATAGTACCTCTTCCGTTGGTAATAATATAAACAACATCTGAGTCTATTAATTTGTGGCCTTTTGTAGATTTTCCGGGTTCAATAATGGTTCTACTAGCAATGACCCTTTCAAGCAAACTATTTGTCCAAACTGAGTAATCACTTCCTGCTGTTTTAGGAGCACCACCTACTCTAAAATTATTATATTTTTTTGCCATTTTTAACCTCTTTATTGAATAAAAATTAATTTAGATTAAGTTACCATACTTTGATGATAACCTGTTGTAAATCCCTGTCGAATGATTATATAATCTTTTTACCACGCTTTTTGATTCAGCTTGCTAGCGTGTAATAAATAAGCTAAAAAGAAGAATTCTTAAAAAAAATTCCTATTTTTTTATGCTGATAATATTAACTTTTATTATTAGGAAAAATATCATGACGAAAACATATAAAAACCCAGAAACAATTGGTTTACATGCCGGTTGGAGAAAAGATGAGAACACCAATTCTGTTGCTGTTCCAATTCATCAGACTACAAGCTATGAATTTGATAGCACAGAACATGCTGCAAATTTATTTGGGCTTTCAGAATTAGGTAATATCTACTCAAGGATTATGAATCCAACGTGTGATGTACTTGAAAATAGATTAGCTGCATTGGAGGGTGGTGTAATGGCTCTTGCGGTATCTTCTGGTCAAGCAGCATCAGCATATGCTATCCAAAATATTGCCAAGAATGGTGATAATATTGTTGCATCCTCTCATCTATATGGGGGTACATACAATCAGTTTAAAAATGTCTTTAGTGACATGGGTATCGAAGTAAGGTTTGTTGATCCATCTGACCCGAATAATTTTTTGAAACAGACTGACGAAAAAACAAGAGCTTATTATGGTGAAATTTTACCTAATCCGAGTTTTGAAGTATTCCCAATTCAGGAAGTTGCTGACCTTGGAAGGCCCTTGGGAATACCATTAATTGTTGATAATACTGCTGCTCCAATAATCTGCAAGCCAATAGAACATGGCGCAGCTATTGTTATTCACTCAACGACTAAATTTATTGGCGGGCATGGAACATCTATAGGTGGAATAATTATAGACAGTGGTAATTTTGACTGGGAGTCTGCAGGGCAAGAGCGACAGCCTGCATTAAATACTCCAGATCCTTCATATGGCGGCGCAGTATGGGTTGAGGCAGTAAAACCTCTTGGACCAATTGCATATCTTTTAAAAGCAAGAGTTACCTTGCTAAGAGATATGGGAGCAGCCATGAGCCCATTTAACGCTTTCATGTTTATTCAAGGCCTTGAAACTCTCTCACTAAGAATTAGAGAGCATTCTAAAAATGCAGAAAAAGTAGCGCAATTTTTATCATCTCATCCATCAGTAGAAAAGGTCATCTATCCTTCAGTTCAATCTGGTACAGCAAAAGAAAGAGCTGAAAAATATCTTAAAGGCGGCAATGGAGCACTTATGGGCGTTGAGTTAAAGGGTGGAGTTGAGTCTGGCAAGAAGTTTATTGACTCCTTAGAGCTGTTATATCATGTTGCTAACATTGGTGACTCTAAGTCACTTGCTATACATCCAGCGAGCACTACACATAGTCAGCTTTCTCCAGAAGAGCAATTAGCAGCAGGGGTAACACCTGGGTTCGTTAGACTATCTATTGGTATAGAGCATATAGATGATATTATTGCAGACATCAGTCAGTCATTAGAGCAAATTTAATTATTTTGAGCCAAGAATTAGTAACATATATTATTCTTGGCTCAAAAGCTCGTCTATCGAAAGTAAAACATTTTAAAACAGATGCTCATGAGCAATGTGTTCATTTAAATTATGATGAGAATATTGAAAAAACATTAGATTCAGTTATTACAAAGTCTCATGGTAGTTTAATAGTATTGCTACCTCCTTCCTCTATACCAAGTTCAGACAGCAGAGATACCCTTAAGAAAATATCTCTTGTTAATGTCTCTGCCTGGGGTTGGTTTAAGTACAATAGTAAACGTAAAAATCTTGCACAAAATCTGGGAAAGATAACAACATTCATAAGCGGGGTGCCTTCTCTAGAGCAAGGTCTTTATTTTAGTAAAAGGCTATATTTTTCTATTGGTGGAATAGGTGAGGTTGGCAGCTCTCCATTTGCAGAAATTTCTAAAAGGCTACAATCACGCTTGGATCCTCAAAAACCACTTCAACCTCTTTCAATAAGAACAAAAAACCTTAAAATTAGTTAATGGAGAGTTCATATTTAATAGAGGCAAATAATCTAGCCTATAAAATTAATGAAGTTAAGTTATTTACAAATTTTTCGTTCAGCCTTAAAGCTGGGGAAGCCCTTCATATAAAAGGTTCTAACGGTTCAGGGAAATCTACTTTAATAAGAATATTATGTGGCATAACCCCCTCATCGAAGGGAAAAGTATATAAGAAAGATGAATTAGTTTTCTCATATTTAGGCCATAAAAATGCTCTTAAAACATACCTCAGCGTTAGAGATAATATTTCTCTACTAGGATTATCAGATCATGAGGGTCTTGAGTCCCTTCTATCACTACTAGACCTTTCAGAAAAATTAGATGTAATTGTTGCTAATCTATCGTTTGGACAGCAAAAAAAAGTAGCTCTTCTTAGAATATTTTTAACAGGTGCAGACTTGATATTGTTAGATGAACCATTTGTAGGTCTTGATTCAAACTCGCATGACTTACTTTGTAAATTTCTAGAAAAAAAACTTCATG
>ERZ1046568.1856-NODE-1856-length-14510-cov-4.095607_pt1 | contig 14510 bp, 17 predicted proteins | sample MGYA00383092_ERZ1046568 | MGnify/ENA primary metagenome ERZ1046568 (study PRJEB29581, sample SAMEA5548362) | metagenome | biome: marine; feature: coastal; material: water | depth 1 m | study: Short-term variability in the microbial, nano- and picoplankton... | reverse complement strand
CCCAAAATGATATATCCAACAGTATTACACACATAGACAATAACATTTACCTCTGCGGAGGATTTCGTAATACTATTTCTTTTGGGAATATTAATCTTAGTTCTGCTGGTGAAAGAGATGGATTCCTTGCAGTATTGGACACCAATTTAGCTGTTATAAACGCGGTAAGTTTTGGTGGACCGCAGATGGAAGAGGCTTTTAGAGTTAAAGCTGAGAAGAAGGATGTATTTGTGGTAGGATCTTTTCAGGCGGGCTGTGATTTCACAACTTCTGAAAACTCATACAAACCAATAACAATTGGCCAGATAGATGCATACATAACCAAATATGACAAAGAGGCCAACTGGGTATGGACTCAAACTTTGGGTGGCTTTGATGATAATCTAGCATTAGGAATCGACATTACAGACAGCACGATATTCACTTCGGGATTATTTACCATTTCATCCTCATTTGATTCTGTGTATGGCTTAAACTCAAATTTAACCAATGCAGGCTTTAACGGATTTATAGCAGAACTGAAAGACTGTCATATAAGCACTGCTTTGGCATTTAACGAGGGCCGGCTTCACACTAGTGAAAGACGCAAAGTATCAATGGTATGATTGCACAGATGGCCAAACGCTAATTCAACGTGAAGTTCTATCTTCTTATCGGCCATCCAAACATGGTTCTTATCAGCTGAAAATAGTAAAAAATGGATGCACTGTGTTTACCGAATGCTTTAACTTAACTGCCTTGAATACAGATAAGTTTGAGTACCAAACTCTAAACATCTATCCTAATCCAGTTAGAGATAAACTAAGAATTAAGAGTATTACTACTTTAGATTCAGATTATAGCATCCAAGACATGTATGGAAGAATAGTGCAGTCTGGAAAACTATACTCTCAGGAGATAGACTGCTCCAACTTGAAAACAGGGTTATATACTGTAGTGATAAACCACGATAAAAGCTATCTAAGCAATAAAATCTCTAAGCTTTAGTTAACCAAATTGTATAAACCTAACCGTAGTACTCTACGTACTGGTTTTCAGTTTCATAGAGTTTTATGCAGTGTAAGCTAGCCCGCTTTGGTAGCTCGTTCTCTATTTGCTCCCAAATTTTAACTACTATGTTTTCTATGCTAGGCATTACATTTTCAAGAAAGTCAACATCCAAATTAAAATTCTTGTGGTCCAACTTACTCACTACCTTATCTTGTAAAATAATCTTCAATTTTTTTAAGTCCATTACAAATCCAGTATCAGGATCTGGAAGACCTTTCACCGTTACATACAAATCAAAGTTATGACCATGCCAATTTTCATTCGCACATTTACCAAAGACTTCGTCATTCTGTTCAGCGGTCCAGTTAGGATTGTACAATTTGTGAGCTCCATTAAAATGGACTTTTCTAGTTACGTATACCAACTTATTTGACATCGAATTATTTGAGCACTGCAAGTTTAGGTAAAATGAGTAATTGATGAGCTACTGCAAACAAAAACCCTTAAAAATGCGGCAGCACATAATTTTGGTTCTAGTATTTATTCATCCTAATTTCTAAAATATACTCCACCCATATTAGTAACTTTGTCGCAATGGCTATTGTAGTAACTGGTGCAGCAGGTTTTATTGGAAGTTGTCTGATCTCATTTCTTAATGATCAAGGCCTAGTTGACCTGATTTTGGTAGATGACTTTAGTAAAAGTGAGAAACACAAAAATCTAGAAAAGGCAAAATTTACTGCCAAAATAGATCGAGAAGTTTTTCTTTTTGACATGCATCGACACTCCATAGAGTTCATCTTTCACCTTGGAGCTAGAACGGATACGACAGAATTTGACTTAAGCATTTTTCAAAAGCTAAACTTAAACTACTCCAAATCCATTTGGGAATTCTGTACAGATAAAGATATTCCTTTACTCTATGCATCTTCTGCAGCAACTTATGGTGGCGGAGAACATGGCTTCAATGATGAAAAAAGTATTCAAGATTTGGAACCTTTAAATCCTTATGGCAGAAGTAAGCAAGAATTTGACACTTGGGCACTTGCTCAAGAAACTACTCCCCCATTTTGGGCTGGGCTTAAGTTTTTTAATGTCTTCGGCCCAAACGAAAATCATAAAGATAGAATGGCTAGTGTGGTCTATCACGCCTTTCATCAAATCAAGGATAAAGGTAGTCTGAAATTGTTTCAAAGTCATCGCACTGACTGCGCAGATGGAGAACAAATCAGAGACTTTATTTATGTGAAAGATTTACTAAATCTAATGTGGTTTTGGTACGAGGAACAGTCTTCATCAGGAATATATAATGCTGGAACTGGAACTGCACGCACATTCAACGATTTAGGTAATGCCATTTTTAAGGCACTGAACTTAGCACCTAAGATTTCGTACATACCCACACCTGAAGACATAAGAGATAAGTACCAATACTATACAGAAGCGACAATGTCCAAAACTTTAGCGGTAGGCTTTGATAAACCATTTTGGGATTTGGAAAACGCTGTCTCTGACTACGTTCAAAATTATCTAAGTAAAGAACTTCATTATTGAAAAAAGGCGTCATCATATTATGGACCTTTTTGGTGATTTCAGCTCTAGGTATGATAGCTTGGGCGGTTACACACATCAATGCAAATAATAAGGATTCTACTGTATCATTAGAACCTTTAGTAGCTAACCTTCAAGAAGAAACAGACCAACTTTTTTCAGAGTATCTGCCTTTAGACTTTAAGACTGAAAATGCAGAACGTGCAATGAGTCTGACAAAGAAAAGGTGGTATTTATATACTCGTTCAGATGACAAAACTGTTTATTGGAACAGCAATAAAGTAAATTTAGACTCAGCTATTGAAAATAACACTGAATACCCAGTGTATTTTTCATATGGTGATGATAGCTATATTGTTTTTGACAATGGAAATGATGCCTATCTAGCCTTCAGAATCGCAAACGAAGGCAAACTCCATAGCAGAGTGATTCAAGCTTTCCCGGAACTTAGTAATAAGAAGCTGGTAGACCAAAATCAGTTACAACTCAAACCTCCTAATACCCCACTAACATTCATCACAGTAAATCGAGAAAGTGGGCTCTATTGGTGGTTTCAACTTGTACTTTGCATTGCAGGAATCTTCTTAATCCTCTACTACTTTGCTAAAGACAGCTTAGTATTTATTTGGATATCGCTAGGGTTGGCCATCGCTAATATAATTAGCTACTACTATCTGGGCACTTCGTTCAAAGACTTCTATTTTTTAACCATAGAGAGCTTTCAAAACATCTCAGACAAGGAATTAACCCTTAGGCTATTCATACATATATTAGGAGCAAGCTCTATTACACTAACACTTATCTTTCTGCTAGGAAAATTGCCTAGTCTACTAGAAAGTATAGGGCAGTTTACTCTTCTATTTTTCAGTCTTGATTTCATCTATAGCCTCATAATAGCTCTAGCTGAGCATTCATCTATATCCTATGACTTTGAAAAGCTTTTTAAGCTTTCATTTTACTCCATATTCAGTATAGCATTACTTGGGCTTTCTCTCTTTATTTTATGGTTTTTAGTGCATTACATCTTATCTAAGAAAAGAACTATTAAGAAGATAGGAATTGGTATTGTCGTAGCTGTTCTGATTTTTTGTTCAGTACAGATATGGGAAGGCAATCGAACTATTAGTGATCTATGGCAATCTATATTACTGCTGGGCCTTAGCATATTGATAAGCTGGGGAATTAAAGAAAACCGAGCGAAAATTTATGCTCACTTCATCTATTCAGCTCTCTTTATTTCAATTTTAATATTTACGGGACACAAAAATCGAGAAAAGACCTTCCTCCAAAGTTTTGCTGAGAATATTATTAGCAATAGTGATCCAAGAGCCGAAAGTATTCTGAAAGGAATAGAGAACCAACTTTCTCAAGAATTTTTGACACCCGAAGATTATCGAAATTTCATCTTTAAGAAAGATGTAATCGAGAGTAGAATAAAAAACCTATACTTCAGTAATTATCTGGAAAAATATGAGTTAAAACTACTGAGTTTTGGTCCTTCTGGCGAAAACATAAATGAGAATACACTCTACTCATTTGAGGATTTGAATAAGGTGTTTAACACTCAAACAAAAAGAACAGCGAGTGACTATTTCTATCAAATTGCATCTCCTAGTAGTTTCAATGGATATATAGCCAAATATGAAAACTGCGATATTTATGGCCATTTTGGTTCAACCTTCATTATTCTTCAACCACGCTTAGTACAATCAGAATTTTTATATCCGGAAGTATTTGCTAATCAAAAAAGTAAAGAACTAATTACCGTCGATGACTACTCCTACGGAATCTACTACAACAATAAGTTAGTAAGTCAACGTGGTAGCTACGATTACAGATTAGATAAACAGCCAGAAAATCTATCTTCATCTTGGCTATCCTTTGGAGCTTTTCATCATGTCTCATTCACTAGTGATGCTTATGATGTAATACTTAGTAAGCCAGAAAATAGATTGAAATCTTGGTTATCGGCCTTTACGTTTAGCGTTATTATTCTTATTGTTCTGAGTCTCTTCCTTTCGCTATTATCATATAATCTATTGTCTTCTGAGCATTCCTTGAGTCTTGCTTTTTTACCTGGTTCTTCTCGATTTTTAAGTGCCAGAATACAAACATCTCTGACCATTATTTTATTACTAGGACTATTATTCTCAGTTTATATTATCATAAACTATATCAGATCTGGGTACAATGAAAATCTGGAGAGTCAGCTACTCACAAAAGTGAAGAGCATAAGTACTCGACTTCAAAACAAAATTGATCTAGATAAAAAATTGCAAGATCCTGAACAGCGTATGCTTATGCTAAACGAGGAAAGCAGTACCTATAAAGTTGATATCAACTTGTTCAACAATGATGGAAAACTGCTTGCTAGCACCAAGCCATACCTCACTTCTGAGCAAGTACTAGGAGATCACATGAACCCCAAAGCTTACTTAGAACTTACAAGACAGCAATCATCTCAACTGTTGGTTCAGGAGGAACTCGAAGGCTCTGATTACTTGAGTGCCTACGTACCACTATTTGATGGGAAGAATAGAGTTATCGGTTATCTAAACACACCTTTTTTCGCCAAGAATAAGCTGCTAAACAAGCAAATATCTAATCTAGTAGTAAATATTCTAAACATCTATTTCCTGCTCCTTCTTGGAGGTATACTTATAGCATATTTTATCAGTCGACAGATATCTAAACCCTTACTTTTAATTAGAGAGAAAATAGCAAAAACTGAGCTACGAGCTAAAAACGAGCTCATCAAATACAACCGGGATGATGAGATAGGTCAACTCGTAAAACAGTACAATAAAATGGTACTTGAGCTTGAAGAAAGTGCATCTCAAATGGCTCAATCTGAGCGTGAAGGAGCTTGGCGTGAAATGGCAAAACAAGTAGCTCATGAGATTAAGAATCCTCTTACCCCAATGAAATTGAGTATTCAGTATTTACAACGAGCATATCAAGGTGGACCTAGCGAAAAACTCGACGCTCTTTTTACTAAGACAAGTAAACTACTCATCGATCAGATAAATAGCCTCAGTAATATGGCAAGTGAGTTTAGCAATTTTGCACAAATGCCAGTAGGAGAAAAAACAAATTTTGACTTATCTCAAGTGCTTATCAATTCAATTGATTTATTCAAAAGATCAGAAAACACTGATATTATCTCAGAAATAGAAGATAACATCACTATAACAGGAGACCCAGAACAAATACAGCGGGTGTTTAATAATCTTATTAAAAATGCGATCCAGGCAATTCCAGACCAGCGAAAAGGCCGAATTACAATAGATTTGAAATCCAAGAATCAAACCGCGTTTATAGAGATCAAGGATAACGGTAAAGGAATCCCCCCAGAACTATCAAGGAAAGTGTTCGTTCCAAATTTTAGTACAAAAAACTCTGGAATGGGTTTGGGTCTTGCGATAAGCAAAAAAATAGTGGAGAACGCTGGTGGGTCTATATACTTTGAAAGCAACCCAAATATTGGAACTACCTTCTTCGTAAACTTGCCACAGATATGAAAAATTGGATATCTATATGGATAGCATTGGTTTTTGTTGGTTGTTCTAACAGCGAAAGCAACATAAATTTTGAAGCTATTTTAAAAAAGGCAGATCACACAGTGGTTATGTTTTTAGCTCCAGATTGTCCGCTGTGCATGACATTGAGTACTCCATTCTCCCAACTTGCAAATCAATATCCTGATGTACAATTCTTAGGAGTAATAAGTGGCAACCACTACGAAGCCATGGAGATCAATATGTTTGCTACCGAAAAGAGTTTCAAGCCCCGTATTTTTAGAGACTATGATTATGCTATTGCAAGTAGTCTAAAAGCAAGTATTACTCCGGAGTTTCTGCTTCTCGATAGTGCAGGGAATACGATATACCAAGGTATGCTAGATGATAGGATACTTTCATTGGGAAGCTACAAGCAGACTTGGAATGAACATTACCTAAAAGATGCTTTAGATGCTGTAATATCAGGTAAAAAACCCACCGTAGCAGAAACAGAGGCCATTGGTTGTGTGCTAGAGTATTGACATAACATTGATTATCTTTGAGAGATGAAAGGTATGTTTCTCGCTATCATTTCTATTATTCTGTTAACTAGCACAATGCAAAAAATAGATATAGCTGTACCTCAGTACGATACAAATGTAATCTACGGGAAATCAGAGATTACTGTATTGGACTGGGACCGTAGCTATTCCAAAAAAAAAACGTGGCACGTTACATCTGACCCTACTTATTTGCTTAGGACCACTGATTCATTCTATATCAAAATAGATGAGTTTGGGCGTGCTCCCACTGTTTTTGATTCTGATTCTACGTTTGATTATCATCTAATTAGTTTCAGTAGTGTTCCTTACCAGGCTGATTCAGTAGCTCATCATGCTCAATTTAGCTTTGAAACTCAACCCAGCTGGTTTGATATCAATGGTTTCTCAGAAGTCTTCTTTTATAATGACAGGTGAAATGTGAATTACCTCGATCCTTTGAAAACTTTTCATCGTTATACTTTTTTGAATCTCCCTTAAGGATAGATAGGCTGAGCCATTCTTCTCCTTTTATCATGCGACCTACATAGACCATCTGTCCGACATGATATGCATAATGCATCATCTGCCTATTGATAGCCTCTGATACCGAATGACCCTGATTTCTGATATAGACTATTGCGCTGAAATTATCATTATTGACACTTTTCAGTGCCGTAAATAAACAATCCCACCCTTCTTCCCATTTGGCTAATAGCTCTTGTCTACTTCTTATATCTCCTTCAAACTCGGCATCCCTATTTCTAAATTCCTTTTCACCATCAGTGGTCAAAAAATCTGTCCCTCTACTCATCATATTTCCCCAAAGATGTTTGACCATAACGGCTATACTATTACTTGCCTCATTGTATTGCCAAAACAAGTCATCGTCAGAAAGTCGTACTATCGTTTTATCTCCGAGCATTTTATAGTAGTTGAATTGCTTTTCGGCACTTTGCAAGTAGTTTTCTTCCATTTCGCCAAGGTAATTAAAACAACGGTAATTGCCCCTTCCACGCTGGATTTTCCAAAGTAAGCAATTCATTCTTGGCACGTATACCTCCTGCATAACCAGTAAGTTTTTTATTTGAACCGATTACTCTGTGACACGGCACTAGAATAGATAATGCATTTGCACCATTTGCAGATGCTACTGCTCTTATAGCTTTCTCCTTACTCAACTTCTTACTTAGTTCGAGATACGTGTAAGTCGTTCCCTACGGTATTTCAACTAATGCTTTCCACACTGATGTTTGAAAATCTGATCCTATCAGCTTAATAGGTATATCAAACTCCCTAAGTTTTTTTTCAAAGTAGTAGTCCAATTGTTTTGCAGCTTCTAAAAGTAATGGTGAATCTCCAGCTTCAAAAGGCACTTTTAGTTCTGCAGTGAGTCGTGAATCTATTTTTGTTCTTTGTTTACGGTGTAACCAATCCACAAGACATAACTCACCGTTGTGTTCACCTAATTTTAGCATCCCAAAAGGGGATTTGTACTGCGTTATAGTGATGGCTTGATTTGACAAAAAGTATATTTATGCTTCTCAATATAAGTTAGTTAGCACAATAATTCAAGGAATTGAAATAAATGTTGCATAATTGTTGTCTAAATCTAAACACAACGTTAACAACCCATTAATCAATCGCCTATTTGCAACAGCTAAACTTAGATATCTTCAATCCTATTTCACTTAATCAAATGGATAGCGTGTCTCTAATGAAGAGGACGGATACTAAATTTATTGCTACCATAGCACAACTTAATAATGTGCTAAATCAGGTCAAAAATGACTATTCCATTTTGGAAATAGATGGTCAGCGAAAAATGGAATATACCTCTAATTATTTTGACACAAAAGACTTAGACTTCTATCATGATCATCACAATGGTAAGTCAGATAGGTTGAAGATTCGTACGCGGAAATACGTGGCATCTAATCTGAGTTTTCTGGAGATAAAACAGAAGGACCCCCAAGGAAGAACAGTTAAAAGCCGAAAGAGAATTAGCGAATACGATCAGCTCAGCACAGACGAACTAAAATCTTATGTAAATGAAGTAACTGGGTTACAACTTGATTTAAATCAGACTATCACCAACGAATTTTATCGATTCACTTTGGTAAACACCGAACTAAAAGAAAGAATCACTGTAGATGTGTCTTTAGGATTTAATAGTTTAAGTTTTGATGATAAACTGGTGATAATAGAGTTAAAACAAGAAAAACTGCGACGAAGCTCACCGTTCTTCAAAGCATTGAAAGCTGAAAAAATATATCCAATGGGTATCAGCAAGTATTGCATAGGAATGGCAGTTCATAATCCCAAACTGAAACAAAATATTTTCAAACCAAAACTTAGAAAAATAGCAAAGCTAACGACCAAATGACCGAATTTTTAAACATACCACTTTTCGACGATGACTTTTACAAAATGGCTTTCCGTTTTGTGCTAAATCTAGTATTTCTTACAGTGATAATTAAGTGGCTGTATTACTCGGCAGCAAAGAGAAAAGATTATCTGTTCACTTATTTTATGATTGGAATAATTGTATTCTTCCTATGCTTTACCCTTAAAAAGTATGAGCTAGATATAGGAATGGCATTAGGTTTATTCGCCATTTTTGGAATAATAAGATACCGTACAGATCCTATTCCTATCAAAGAAATGACCTACCTATTTGTCATCATTGGAGTATCAGTGATCAACTCTTTAGCGAATCAAAAGATGAGTTATGCGGAGATCATAGGAGCGAATATTGCAGTAGTTATTGCTCTATGGGTCGTGGAAAAACTATGGATTGTGAAGAGCATCTCTACTAAAAAAATACAGTACGAGAAGATTGAAAATATAAAACCAGAAAACCACGAAATACTTAAAGCTGACTTGGAAGAGAGGACCGGCTTGGCAATTCAAGAAATAGAAATAGGGAATATTGATTTTCTAAGAGATAGTACTACACTTACTATCAAATACTTTACAGAACAATAATGAAGAATATATATATCACTTTCATCGCTTTGTGCCTAAGTTTAGGAAGTATCGCACAAGAAGGAACTTACGAAACCATTCGAGATTTTGAAGCTTGGACCGCTGCTGAGCTGCATTACAAACCGACTAAAAAAATCAAACTATCACTTCAGCAACAACTTAGGCTGAAAGATGATGCTAGTACGGTGGACCAATATTTTACTCAATTTGATTTTAGGTACAAGCTTGCCAAAGGCCTTTACTTTACACCTGCTGTGCGTTACATCAGAGAAAATGACGATCAAGGTAAAATCCAAGGATATGAGAACCACCTCAGATGGAATGCAGATTTGACCTACAAACACAAAATTGAGCGTTTTACAATGCGATATAGAACTCGCTACCAGAGTAGAGAGGAATTGCAGGTAGAAGATGAAAACGTAAATGTACTTAGGGCCAAAGTAGCAACGAATTACAATATCAAAAATTGGAAACTAGATCCAGATTTTGCTGCTGAGTTTTTCCATGAACTAGGAGAGGCTAGTGAATGGTATCGAGTAAGATGGACGCTTGACACAGATTACAAATTAAAAAATGCTGGAGAACTTGGTCTTTGCTATAGAATAGAACAAGAATTGACTGGGGCGAATCCTAAAACGACTCACATCCTTTTCCTTAAATATGGATACACGTTAAAAAAAGCAAAATAGATGACCAAATCAATAATAAAAACAGCAGCAGTGCTGACACTTTTGCTTACTGTCTTTTCTTGTAAGAAAGTAATATTTATATCGGATGGAGAGGTAAATGAAGGTTTAGCATCTCACAACAATGGCTTCCCTACAGATTATGACGTCGTATTTGACAACTCTAAGGTACACCGTATAGATATCGTATTTCCATCAGACGAATGGTCAGATATGCAAGCAGACCTATCTGAAAAAACAGCTGGAGGTGGAGGGCCTAGAGGCACATTCAACAGTGAAAATCCAAACTACTACCCTGCACATATTTATTACAACGGGATACGCACCATACACAGAACGTTAGGCACAATAAAAAGAAACAAAACCGTTATACGAGAATGACGAAAAGAAACTTCGTGATATCAATAGCTTTTGGATTTACCTTTATGCTGTTAATCCTTGAATCTTGTGAGAAGGATGATGGTATTATTGATTCTGGAAGAACAACACTTGACCATGCATATGAGTGTGAAGCTGTTTTTGGACCGCTGCCAAAATTCAGTTGTGCAGATGCGATTGAAGTACCAACAACAAAAAATGGGACCCCAGTAACTTTTCCTTCTGGAGAAGAAGGTAACGGTAGTACAAATCCGAATGAATGTGACCATCCATAGGCTTTTGGAATGGCATGTCAAACAGGAAATAAAGTAGGTCGCTATCAAGGCTTAAACTCAGATAGATCTGAAAATAAAGATGTTGTATTTATAACATTTTGTCGTGATGGTGGTTTAGGGGTGATTGGTCACAAATTGTCGACAGGAGAAACTTGCTTTTTTTCAATCGTTGACGAAGGTGACCCAAATAATTCTCCGAAACCAGGGGAGAATGGATATAATGAAGCTTGGATGACACCAAGTTTAGTAGCTGCTGACAAATGTCAAAATTGTCATATGGCAAGTCCCTTTTTGCATACACCGGCTGTTAACCAACTAAGAAATCCTGCTGACACATCAGAGTTACTTGTACCATTGACAGGTAATAATCCATACTCAATTATCGGACAAGAATTTCATCAACCACATACTACAAATATTCAGAACTCATGTACATTTTGTCACCGACCTCAATGTACCCAACACTTTGAAAATTATCCTTTGGATGAATTAACTATGCCACCACCATCTCAAAATGCAACTGATTTTGACCATAGTTCAATTTCGGATGCAGACAGACAAGTGATTAGAAATTGGTGTAATTCTTTAAATCTTAATTAAAATACTGTGCCTAACAAGGTGTATAGTGGATACCTTGCGGGATACGCACCATACACTATCCGCTAAATACTAAAACAAAATGAAAATTATAATAACCTTTATATTAGCTTGTATTAGTATAATAGTACCAGCTCAAAATGATGAAAGACAATTCCCAGAAGATTTTTATGGCACTTATCTAGGAGATCTAGAAATTGTAAATCCTCAAGGAAAACAAACTATCCCTATGGAGTTTCACCTGAAGCCGACAGATAGCATCGGTATATATGAATATGTTATAGTTTAAATAATGATTGGAAATAGACAAGAGCATAATTACACCTTATTAGAAAAATATAAATTCAAAGGTTTATACAAAGTTGATGAAAACAACGGGATTCTATTAGATGCTAAATGTATTGGCATTACTTTATTTTCAATGTTCGAAGTTCAAGGAAATATATTAACAACAACCGAGAGGTTCTATGGCGATACAATGGATTTTGAGATCACTTTTTCGAGTAAGCAGAATTCAAACGCTTCAAAAACGACAGATGAAACCCCAATAGATGTAATCTCTTACCCAATTACGGTATTGCAAAAAGCAAACTTGGTAAAAAAAAGCAATAAACGCTTACAACAATACCTATACACAGTACTCCCTGGGACACTCTGTTCTACCGTGTATTGTAAATAGAAAAGATTGGACTGTTTAACTAGTTGGAGTTTTGATTTACAGTGGTCTTAAGCTTTATCAAATACTCCTTTTAATAACCAATCTAGTACCTCACATTTCCTTGTACTCTTTATTCTCAAATAGACACCTTTAACCTACCTTTGCCGCGATGCATAGAACACACACTTGCGGAAAACTACGATTAACAGATAAAGGCACTCAAGTAACCCTTAGCGGTTGGGTACAAACACGCAGAGATTTTGGAGGAATGACCTTCATTGACCTGCGTGACAGATACGGTATTACCCAACTTAGTTTTAATGAAGAACTAGACGAAGAGCTAAATAATAAGGCTCGTTCTCTGGGTCGTGAGTTTGTGATCAAAGTGCACGGCGAAGTCATAGAACGTAGCAATAAAAATACGAATATCCCTACGGGCGAAGTAGAGATACAGGTCAACAATTTTGAAGTACTGAACGCAGCACTCACCCCTCCTTTTACAATAGAAGATGAAACAGACGGTGGTGAGGAAATCAGACTTAAATACAGATACTTAGACCTAAGAAGAAATCCTATTCAGGAAAAACTGATTCTTCGTAGCAAACTAAACAAAGCAGCAAGAGACTATTTAGACTCAGCTGATTTCATAGACGTAGAGACACCATACCTCATCAAATCTACTCCAGAAGGAGCAAGAGATTTTGTGGTACCAAGTAGGCTTAATGAAGGGCAATACTACGCTCTTCCTCAGAGTCCTCAGACTTTTAAGCAGCTGCTAATGGTAAGTGGATTAGACAAATACTATCAAATCGTAAAGTGTTTCAGAGACGAAGATTTTAGAGCAGATCGTCAGCCAGAGTTTACTCAGATAGACTGTGAAATGTCTTTTGTAGAAAGAGACGATGTACTCAACACCTTTGAAGGTATGATTAGAACGGTCTTCAAACAGGTGAAAAATATCGAACTAGGAGATATTCCTGTGTTGACCTATGCGGACGCTATGAAACGATTTGGCAGTGATAAACCAGACATGCGTTTTGGGATGGAGCTAGTGGATTTAGATTCAGTCGCTAAAGGGAACGGATTTGGTGTTTTTGACAATGCAGACAGTGTTGTAGCTATCAATGTAACAGGTGGGAATAAATACACCCGTAAGGAGTTAGATGCCTTCACTAACTGGGTAAAAAGACCTCAAATTGGAGCTTTAGGTTTGATCTATTGTAGAGTAAATGAAGATGGTACTTACAAGTCTTCCGTAGATAAATTCTTTGATCAAGATAAATTAGCTCAATGGGTTTCTGCTTGTGAAAGTAAAGCTGGAGATCTAATCTTGGTTCTTAGTGGCGGAGAGGAAAAAGTGCGTAAGCAGATGAATGAGCTCAGACTGCACATAGGCGTGCTAGAGGGACTAAGACCGAAGGACAAGTTTAATGCTTGTTGGGTTGTAGATTTCCCATTGGTCGAGTATGACGAAGAAAGTGATAGATGGCACGCGATGCACCATCCGTTTACCTCTCCTATCCCAGCAGATAGAGATAAAATGGAGACACAGCCAGGTGAGGTTAGAGCCAATGCATATGATATGGCAATTAACGGAATGGAGGTAGGTGGTGGAAGTATTCGTATACACGACAAAGAGCTACAAAAAAGAATGTTTGATCTTCTAGGTTTTACAGAAGAAGAAGCACAAGCTCAATTTGGATTCTTACTTAATGCATTTGAATATGGAGCTCCACCACACGGTGGTATTGCCTTTGGACTCGATAGACTTGCTGCTATTCTAGCAGGCACAGATTCTATTCGCGACGTTATAGCTTTTCCTAAGAATAATATGGGAAGAGATATTATGATAGATGCTCCTGCTCCATTGAATAGGGATCAGAAACGCGAGCTCGGTATAGAAGGATAATTCCTATTTCTCAGAAAAAGCAAAGAGTAATTATATTCACCCTCTGCTACACATTGATATGTCTGCACAAGGGATAACCAATAAATACAACCATTACGAACATCTTAAGAGGCTATACCTCTTTGAATGCATCTACGCAATTGTAACCACTATGGTTGCAGGTATAGTGATTTACTCGACAAATGCTGACAATACATACCTACTCTTAGCATTCATCTTTACCTTGTTCTCAGGTATATAGGCCATAATGCTACTTAGAGCAAAAGAGATTAATAGCCGTCACAAGCTGATAGCACCTCGTGTTTTTCACTTCAGCTACTCGTATTTTATGGTGATACTACTATCTTACTTATTACCAGAACTTATCTGTAAATTTTTAATCCTTATTCCAATGGGTTTATCGCTTATTTCTACAACTTCGCTATCTGTTTCTTCGATG
>ERZ1046568.1852-NODE-1852-length-14530-cov-4.592539_pt1 | contig 14530 bp, 9 predicted proteins | sample MGYA00383092_ERZ1046568 | MGnify/ENA primary metagenome ERZ1046568 (study PRJEB29581, sample SAMEA5548362) | metagenome | biome: marine; feature: coastal; material: water | depth 1 m | study: Short-term variability in the microbial, nano- and picoplankton... | reverse complement strand
ATATACGGGGCTTAGTGATATTTGTTAGCGGTCTGGACGAGACCGAATCTAGCGTGACTTTTACTTGCCGCAGGTGAAACGGATGTTCTCCGCTTGGATCAGCTGGGCTCCGCTCTCCACGTTTCCTTCAAGATCCAAAACTGCTTTGGTCCTGCCGTGGATGTTTAGAATACCCGTCACGACTCCTGATGTGGTGAATTGACCGAGTAAGATGCGTTTATCTTCAGGAGCAAGTGCCTGGCGCTTGTCTGGAGTGACAAACCACGCCCCATTGCTTGTAGTGAGCGCGTTGCCCGCCTCAAACTCTGTGAGGTCAATCAAAAATCCAGTCAATGAATTCATGTAGTTGTCTTCTAAACCAATCGTCACCCAGGAATCATATGCGAGCGCCGCATCGTTTTGGATGTCGAAGCGCTGGACTTCCGAAGCTAGACCGCTGCCTTTTGGGTGCTGATAAAAAGGAGCTGTCGAAGAAATCGTCAGCGGCTTACCATCTTCACCAAAAACCGCGTCGATGACATCTCCTTCACTTTGCATGACGGCGTAAATCCGGAAAGTCTTTCCACTTACCGCTCCACCATTGTCTACTTCTTCAACGTCAATGCGGTCAAACTGAGTCCAAGCCAAAAGAGGCAAAAACAGAGTCAACATTAAAATTCCTGCGTTCTTCATATCGTCAATACTTTTCGCTCGTGCGTCTATTTTACAATTCGATTGCGACCTAAAATACGACTAGAATTCATAGAATTGGAACTGAACCCTGAAGATCTTGGTACAAAGTACGTTAATGTGACCTCATGAGAATGAGGGCTGAAGTAGCTCGCTGAAGTGCTGGTGATATCGTAGGTGTAAGACAATCCTACAGGTCCATATTGCCCCCCGAGTCCAACAATGGCTGCATCATTGGTTCGAAAGCCAAGAGCCACCCAGGCCATATCAGCGTACCAGCCACGCAGGTATACATCCAATTGAGCTGGCGTTCGTTCCGTAAGGCGAACCATGCCCGATGGCTCCAGTTTGAAGTCGTTATTGACCTGATAACTGTACTGCCCCATGAAACGGAAATGCCGGAAATGATCGTTCTCAGCGCCTGACACTGTTGAAGATGGCTGAAGTCCGGTGGAAGCCTGAAGGAGATGCGGAATCGCAAATCCAAATGAATACCCATCGCCAAATACCATCATGCCAAAGTGAGCATCAAAGGAGAGGCTTTGCTCAAGACCATATTGCAATGCTGGATCTTCTACATCCCAGACATCCAAGTCGTTGTCAAAAGACCATTGATTCGCCATTACACTCAAACCAAACGAAACCGCATCGTAATTGTTGAGGTCAATGGTATACGATCCTGCAATCTCCATTCCCGTTCGGTTAATTGCCCCGCCGGTGTCGTCACTGTATACGATAGCTCCGACTCCTAAATTGTTCGGAAGCGAAGTGTGGCCGCTGAGCGTCATGGTCTCCGGAGCTCCATCAAAGCCTGTCCACTGGTTTCGAAAGGTCATCGTGACCGGCGTCTCAGGGAGCGTTCCAGCAATGGCCGGATTGCTCAGAAACGAGTTGGTCATGAATTGAGACCGGCGAAACAATTGTTGAGCTTGAACTGAGCCGATGCCCATTCCGCTCAAAACCAAACCAAATACCAGGGTGTAAAGATGTCTTTTCATGGATTCAGTATTTCAAGGTAACAGTGCCTGTAATGGGATCTTGCGATTCGGCAAATTCAATGACATAGTAATAATCCGCTACAGGCAACGGCGCATTGTTGTAGCGTCCATCCCATCGTTTTGCATAGCCAATTGAACTGAATAACTCCTGGCCCCAGCGGTTGTAAACCTTGACCGTAGCCGTTGGGAAGTATTCTAAACCTCCAACGATCCACTCGTCATTGTAACCATCCCCATTGGGAGTGATGGCTTCCGCAATGAAGAAACAGCCAATTGTCGGGTCCACACTAATCACATCCGTAAGCGTGCATCCCAAGCTGTCTGTCACCACAACCGAATATGTATCTTCATAAAGGCCCGTCGCTGTTGCTGTTGTCTGGGCCAATTCATCGCTCCACAAAAACTCGATCGGTTGATATCCGCCTACGAGCGAAGCTGTCGTCGTTCCATCCTGCTCATTCCAGCACGTTACCGGCGAACTCAGCATGTTTAAGATCATATCCGTCACTTCTTCAGCGCCCACGACAAAAGCGGTGTCTTCAACGCATCCTGTTGAGTCGATGGCCACCACATTGTAAACTCCCTCGAAGAGGTTCAGTAAATCAATGCCTTCCTGAGCGATTTCCCACGTGATGTCGCCCGTACCTCCAATTGGAAAAATATTCACCGCACCATCGCTCATTCCTGTGCAGGTCACGTTTGTCACATCAATCAAAACCTCAATCGGGTCCGGTTGTAAGATTTCGAATTGGGTGGAATCAGCGCAGAGGTTACCATCCACAACATTTGCAGTGTACAAACCTGCGCACAAGGCATTGAAATCAAAGTCATCGCTTCCATTCAAAGTAAGCGTGACCCCCCCTGTTCCTCCGGAAAAATCTACAACTGCGGAGCCATTGCAATCTCCACCGCAAACAACCTCTTCCAAAACGAGCCACTCTACAACGAGAGAATCGGGTTCAATGATCTCAGAAGCATTGGTAAACGAACAACCATTCTCATCTTCCACCGTCACTTCGATTGGACCGGGAGCAAGATTCTCAATGGTGTAGGGCAAAGGCTCTGACTCAGGAATGGTCAAAGAAAGCACCCCGGTGCCACCAATGCCCGACACCGCCAACATCCCGTCGTCGAATGACGTGCATGAGACATCGAGAGGCTCTAAAATCAGTTGAATAGGATCTGGCTCAATCAGCAACTGCGGATCCGAGTTGACAATGCAACCAGCCTCATCCATGGCACTGAGCACAAAAGTGCCTGCGCCCACTGCAAAACACGAGTCCTCCACAAATCCATCTGCCGGAGGATCGACTTGGAACATCAAACCACCTGTTCCTCCCGATGTGTTTTCAAGGCAAATGCTGCCGTTGGCTTCTCCAAAGCAGGTCACGTCAGAAATGCTCACGTCAAACGCGATCAATTGTGGAGAATCGACCACAAAAGTGTCCTGTACAACACAACCATTGATATCGGTTGCATTGGCAAGATAGACGCCCGCGCACAGGGCATCCAACTCCCACTCCATTTCATCTGCATCCGTTACAGAATAATCAAATTCCCCCGTTCCTCCATATGCAACGATATCTGCAACTCCTTCGCATTCGTCAGCACAAATCAAATCGGTAACCGTGACTTCAACAGTCACCGAGTCAGGCTCGATGAGCGAAACGTTGGTCGATATGCTGCAGTCATTTTCATCGGTCACAACGAGCAAGTAATCCGCCGGTTGAACATTGTTCAAGTCAATGGGCACGAAACCAACTCCGGAAATATTCGCGTTCAATGCTGGAGATCCTGCCAATGTCAATTCACCAGTTCCACCGGACATGAAACCCTGAATGGATCCATCGTTGTAATCGTAGCATGTGATATCAAATGATTCCACGACCAATTCCAAGGGCTCAACACACGAAATGGTGATGGAGGTGTCTACTTGACAGCCGTTTTCATCTTCAACCTGGAATTGCCATTCACCGTTGCCGTTGACACAATCCAATTGCAACCATTGGTAATCACCATTTGGAGACAAACCATTTCCGACATTTTCATTGGAAAAGGCGACAATATCCAACAAACCGGTCCCTCCATCGAAGTCCAATTCAACCGCTGCAGTAAGTGAATCTGCGCATACATTGTCTTCTAATAACTCCCATGTAGCGATGAGTTCATCTGGTTGTGTGAAGCCAAAGGTATCAGACGTGTCACGGCAGGCATTCCCATCGATGATCGCTACGAAGTAGTCGCCCTCAGGGATTTGACTGAACGTCAAATTATCCTCCTGTGTAGCCACCAAGGACTGATCAATGGCATTGTAGAGTTCGTAAGTAATCGGCGAAGCGCCGTTCACAGCAACATCGATAACAGCCAAATCGCCAAAACAATCGATGTCCTGCATAACATCAATCTGCGCATCGGAAGTGAGGTAATTTTCGCAAGGGTTGGGAACCTCCAAAGGACCAGATCCATTGGTGTCAAGGCAGTAATCTTGTATGTTTAAATTATCGCCCTCAACGAAAACGTTGAAGCAAGCGCTCAGGGAAAAACCACCACATGTGGTGACGCGAGCGATTTTGATCCGCAAATCATCTCCCGCTTCGGTTGCGACGTCCGGCAACACGAAAATACTTCCGTCATCTATGATTTCAGAACACATCGATGTGGTTGTGTAGGCCGGATTCAATATCAAGTTCTGTTCAGTCTCGTTTAAGCCAATTGTCCAATAGGTATCGTACTCGATTTCGGGAAAAGCAGAGAAAAAAGCTTCGTTTTGACTGCCTCCGAGTAAAACGTCACCGAAAGTCGGATTGAAACATCCGCATGGAGCATTTACGAACATCGGCGCCACGCCCAATCCTGCTACATCCGAATAAATGGCAATGATTTGATCAGTTGTGTTGGTGAAATTGGCATAAACATCGAAGGTCACATATCCATTGAGCTCTTCAAACAAAAAGGCCCCCTCTGTCGTTGGGTGCGGTTCCGTAGGCTCATAAAAAGCGGTATCAACTTCCCATGTGATGTCAATCAACTGTGCTTGAACGTCAGGAGACTGAAAGAAAAGTAAGAACAAGCCCAGAAAGAGGCCCAATTGCTTGGCGCTGATCATTCTAGTGCTTAAAATCTCAATTGCAGGATTTGGCATTTTCCAGGGTTTCGGGTGTCACAGACAAAACCTCACAAACCCCGAAGGTGTTGCATGGCTTTTTCCATTGAGAGCGCAAAATAACAGAAATCACTCAGAAGTGCGGAGGAATTGTCAAGTTGCACCGCAGAGCGGTCCATTTGGCGTCTAATTCTCAAAAGAAATTCAAATTCAATTCCCACGCAACTTGCGCACCTCTTTCTCCGTCAAAGGTCGCCACTTACCGGGTGCAGTATCCAATTCGAGCGACATGATTCGGATCCGCTTCAGTCGAATGACACGATGTCCTAAAGCTTCACACATGCGGCGAATCTGCCGATTCAACCCCTGCACCAAGACGATCTTAAATTGGGTAGAAGACATTCGCGTCACCGTGCATGGGCGGGTAAACGTATCCAAAATGGACACCCCTGTTGCCATGGTTTTTATGAATTCCTCATCAATGGGTCGATTCACCGTTACGATGTATTCTTTCTCGTGACCGTTGCGCTCTCTTAGGATGTGATTCACAATGGATCCGTCATCCGTCAAAATAATCAATCCCTCACTCATCTTATCCAGTCGCCCAACCGGAAAAATCCGAGTGGGATAATCGATGAAATCAATGATGTTATCCTTTTCGCGTTTTGTATCCGTCGTACAAACAATGCCCACGGGCTTGTTCAATGCAATGTATGTGGAAGGCGTCTCTTCATTCTTTTTCACTTCAATTCCATTCACCGTGACCACATCACCGGGCATAACCTTTGTGCCTTGGGCAGGCACAATCCCGTTGATTTTCACTGCTCCCTCGTCAATGAGCTTGTCCGCTGCTCGCCGTGAGCAGTAACCAACCTGGGTGAAATATTTATTGATTCGCGTTCCTTCTGATCCTTCATTCATGGTGCGAAAATAGACCATGCACGCAACGGAGTCGAAAATCCTACCTTTGCAACATCCCACTGGCTCGCAGACGAACTGCGCCATCAACGTTATGGTATACTGGAATGGAAAAAGACCCCGTCTACACTCCCAAGAATAAAGTCCGAATCGTTACGGCAGCTAGTTTATTTGACGGCCACGATGCCGCCATAAACATCATGCGTCGCATCATGCAACGTTCAGGTTGCGAGGTGATTCACCTCGGTCACGACCGAAGTGTTGACGAAGTCGTTAACTGTGCAATCCAAGAAGACGCCCAAGCCATTGCCATGACTTCCTACCAAGGCGGACACATGGAGTACTTCAAATACATGAAGGACTTGCTGGATGAACGAAATGCCAGTCACATCCGGGTCTTTGGCGGTGGTGGTGGAACCATCCTTCCTGAAGAAATTGAGGAATTGCATGCTTACGGCATCGAACGCATTTACCACCCTGATGACGGTCGTTCAATGGGTTTGCAAGGCATGATCAATGATCTGATTGAACGTTGCGATTTCCAAACGGTAGAAAGCGCCTCTGCCCTCGAAGCTGAATTCCAAGCGATTCGAAAGCAAGATCACCGAGCCATAGCGCGCTGCATCACCGCAGCCGAACTGGATCCTTCTGGATTCAGTTCAGCCTTTCGATCCGTTCACAAGAAACTCCCGGAGGTTCCAGTGCTCGGTATCACGGGAACCGGAGGTGCTGGAAAATCTTCCATGGTCGACGAATTGGTTCGACGATTCATCCACGCCTTTCCAGAAAAGCGAATAGGCCTGATCAGCGTGGATCCCTCAAAACGAAAAACTGGAGGTGCGCTTCTCGGCGATCGCATTCGCATGAATGCTATACACGATGAGCGTGTCTATATGAGGTCCTTGGCCACCCGACAGTCCAACCTCGCCCTTTCCAAGCATGTCTCTGAAGGACTCGACGTATTGCGTGCGAGTGGATTTGATCTCATCGTACTAGAGACCAGCGGCATAGGACAAAGCGATACTGAAATCATGGATCACAGCGATGTTTCGCTTTATGTCATGACACCGGAATTTGGAGCCGCGACCCAATTGGAGAAGATTGACATGCTCGACTTCGCCGACGTCGTTGCCATCAACAAATTCGATAAGCGAGGCTCACTCGATGCCATCCGCGATGTTCGAAAACAATTCAAACGCAATCACGACCTCTGGGAAGCGACGGATTCTGAGCTGCCGATTGTAGGAACCATTGCATCGCAATTCAATGACCCCGGAACGAACAAGCTTTTTGGTGCGTTGATGAATTGCCTGGCAGAGCGCACAAAGGCACCTTTTGATGTGCCTGAAATCGAAGCAACGGAATCAAGTGAAAAGTTGTTTGTCATTCCTCCGAAACGAACACGCTACCTCAGCGAAATAGCCGAGCAAATTCGAGCTTATAACGAATGGACCGAGGAGCAGGCTCAAACCGCGGATGAACTTCAATCCTTACAAGTAACGCAACGACTTTTATTGGACGACGCCTCTGATGCTCTTGATCGAAAAACGAAAGAGGTCCGCATGGAGTTGGACCCGAAGATTCTGGAATGGCTCGAGCAATGGCCAACGCTGAAAGCGCGCTATGAAGAAGCCATCTACAGCTTTGAAGTGCGGGGCAAAGAAATCAAAATCGAGACGCACAAGGAAAGCCTTTCCCACCTCCAAATACCCAAAATTGCGACGCCGAGAATATCCGGATGGGGTGATTTGACGCGTTGGTCACTGCAAGAGAATCTGCCAGGCCACTTCCCATACACGGCTGGCATTTACCCGTTCAAGCGCGAAGGAGAAGATCCTGCGAGAATGTTTGCCGGTGAAGGCGGACCAGAAAGGACCAACAGGCGATTCCACTATGTGTCCCATGACATGCCTGCAAAGCGCCTATCTACAGCGTTTGACAGCGTTACGCTGTACGGCCGCGATCCTGACCGCCGCCCTGATATTTATGGAAAAGTTGGCAACAGCGGCGTAAGCGTCTGCACTGTGGACGATGCCAAGAAACTTTACAGCGGCTTCGACCTCTGTGATCCTACCACCAGTGTCTCCATGACCATCAATGGACCTGCACCGATCGTACTTGCCTTTTTCTTAAATGCTGCGACTGACCAACGATGCGAACAATACATTCGTGAGCACGGTCTAGAGGATTCAGTCGAAAAAGTACTGCGCGCCAAATGGGATGAGCAAGGCATGCCTCGACCGAAATACGAAGGTGATCTACCGGAGGGACACAATGGACTCGGGCTCATGCTTTTGGGCTGCTCGGGTGACGAGGTGCTCCCGAGCGATGTCTATGAACGCTTAAAAGCTGAAGCCTTGAGCCAAGTGCGAGGCACAGTGCAAGCGGACATCCTCAAGGAGGACCAAGCGCAAAACACCTGTATTTTCTCAACAGAATTTGCCTTGCGATTGATGGGCGATGTCCAAGAATCTTTCATCGAACGCTCCGTTCGAAACTTCTACAGTGTATCGATCAGTGGGTACCACATCGCAGAGGCAGGTGCCAATCCGATTACGCAATTGGCGTTTACGCTGGCCAACGGTTTCACCTATGTGGAATACTACCTGAGTCGAGGAATGGATCTCAATCAATTTGGTCCCAATCTGAGTTTCTTCTTCTCCAACGGCATTGATCCCGAATATGCGGTCATCGGTCGTGTGGCCCGTCGCATTTGGGCCAAGGCCATGCGTGAGAAATACAAAGCGAGCCCACGCGCTCAAATGCTGAAGTACCACATCCAGACTTCTGGACGCTCACTCCATGCGCAAGAAATTGACTTCAACGACATCCGCACGACATTGCAAGCGTTGTACGCGATTTACGACAACTGCAATTCACTGCACACCAATGCCTACGATGAAGCGATCACCACTCCTACGGAACACAGTGTGCGTCGTGCGATGGCCATTCAGCTCATCATCAATAAAGAATTGGGGTTGACTAAAAATGAAAACCCGCTGCAAGGCAGCTTCATCATTGAAGCCCTGACAGACCTTGTAGAAGAGGCGGTTATGACAGAATTTGACCGCATCACGGAGCGAGGGGGCGTCATTGGAGCGATGGAGACCATGTATCAACGTTCCAGAATCCAAGAAGAAAGCTTGCACTATGAAATGCTCAAGCACACTGGAGAGTTCCCCATCATCGGTGTAAATACCTTCTTGGCTAAAAACGGTTCGCCGACGCTAACACCAGGCGAGGTCATCCGAGCGGAACAAGGGGAAAAAGAAGGACAACTTCTCCAAGTCGAGACCATGCACAAACGGTACGAAACAGAATCCCGAGAAGCCATTGGACGGGTCAAAAAGGCAGCTGTTGACGGTGAAAATGTATTCGAGTCACTGCTCGATGCTGTGAAGAATTGCACGTTAGGGCAACTGAGCGAAGCTTTGTTTGAGGTAGGCGGTGCCTACCGAAGAAATATGTGATGGACGCATCCAAGGGAACAGCCGGTGTGGCTTGGATGTTACTTGCAACCGTGCTCTACACTGGTGCGAACCTCTGTGTAAAAGCTTTGGCGCATCTTCCGACTGAAGAATTGGTTTTCTTGCGATCCATCATATCGCTAGCCCTCACTGCCGGCTGGTTGAAATGGCAAGGCTACTCTTTGCTCGGAGTGAATCGAAAGTGGCTCCTTGTTCGCGGCATTTTCGGAACCATCGGGCTCGCAACATTCTTCCACACGTTGCGTCACATTCCGATTGCAAGTGCCACTGTTATCCAATACTTGAGTCCAATCTTTACCGTATTACTCGCCCGATATTTTGACGGACAAAAGTCAATGCGTCCGATTCAATGGGCCTTCTTTGCGACGGCCTTCGTGGGCGTGCTCATGGTCAAGGGCTTCGACGACCGCATCAATTGGCTCTACTTTAGTCTAGGCGTGATCAGCGCCATGGCTGCTGCTGTAGCCTACCTCGCCACGATGAAATGCCGCGATACTGATCATCCCGTTGGTGTTGTCATCTGGTTTCACCTCGTAGCTGTGCCTGTCACCGGTTCCTGGACAGCTTTCACTTGGGTCGCACCGGTTGGATCAGAGTGGCTACTCGCGCTTGCTGTAGGCCTCTTAAGTGTGGTTGCACAAATCGCCATGACCTTCGCTTTGCACCGAGGTGAAGCGAACGTGATCATGCCTTTCAAATACGTTGGAGCCATTTTAGCCTTTGCTTTCGGCCTGCTTCTTTTTGATGAAAGACTGAGCACGCTTGCTTTGGTCGGCATGGGATTGGTCATCGCATCAGTGACCGCCAATACCGTGATGAAGCGACGCGCTGCAGTTCAGAAGCTCAGGAGTTAATGCAAGAACGCTACCGCGTTCGCACAATGACAACCCGTCGAGAAATCAACAGGGCGAAGGGCAAATAACCCAACAAGTCGACCGCAACCATCCATCGAGGCATTGGGACCATCATCGCATTGGCAACACCCCCGATGATAAACCAAAGTCCCATCAACCCGCCTGGAAATGTTGATTTCAGCAAAGAAGCGCTGCGAAGCCATTCCACCGAAACAGGTGCAAGTCGCATGGCTACCGCCGCCCCTGCCGCGGTGCCCAACCAATGCGAAAGAAGCACTGAAATCTTCGGACCTATTCCCAACGCGGCCATAAATTGCTTCAAGGCCTCGGGATCACCTTGGGGCATTTCGGAAATGGCAGCTTCCGGGAAAACAAATCCCGAAATGTGGTGCATCAGCATCATGCACACGCTACCGATCACAATGGCCGCGAAATAACAGCCTATCCATTTGAGCGCTTTCATGTCAATCAGCGAATGGCAATTTTGTCGCCTGACTCCAGATGGCTTCGTCATAAACCGATTGTAATCTCTGGGTCACGGGGCCTTTCTCTCCTCCACCAATCAGACGACCATCAATCATTCGAACGTGCGCCAAACCACCCATGGTTCCGGTGGTAAAAACCTCATCGGCCGTGTAAAACTCAGAGAGCGAAATGCGGTCCTCTCGAACCTCTAGTCCTTCTCGCTTTGCCAATTCAATCACGATGTTACGCGTCAAACCAGGCAAGCAAGCCACAGCACTCGGCGTCAAAACTGCTCCATCCTTAATTGCGAACACATTTGTTGCGTTGGTCTCAGCCACAAAACCCTCCAAGTCCAGCATGATCGCATCATCCGCTTGAGCGACGTTCGCCTCAATTTTTGCCAAAATGTTGTTCAGCAAGTTGTTGTGATGAATCTTTGAATCCAGCGTTGCAGGCGAATTGCGTCGTACCGAGGACGAAATCAATGATATGCCTTCGTCGCCATAAACGAGCCCTTTGTACTCAGCCAACACAATGAGGGTTGGACCATAAACATTCAATCGTGGGTCCATGCCACTCGTGCTTTTCTTACCACGAGACAACGTAATCCGGGCATGCACACCATCGGTCATCTGATTGGCCTCAAGGGTTTTGAAGATTGCTGTATAGACTTCTTCTGCTCCCGGGATGTCTGTGAAGGCGAGTGCGTGAGCAGATGCGCGAAGTCGAGCGACATGCTCTTTCAATTGGAACGCGCGTCCTTGACGGATGCGCAGCCCTTCCCACACTGCATCTCCCCCCTGCACCACACTGTCCAGCACACTCACAGCAGCTTCACTTCGAGGCACTAGACCGTTCACCCAAACCATTGTCTTTTCGTTGCGCGGGTCCGGTTTATTGTATTTAGCCATGAGTCAGTATTGCGAGGTGATAACGTGCTGTTGCAATCTCCGAAAAACAGGCTCAACTTCGGCCAGCAAGGCTAAAAATTCATGCGGCACCTCAGCCTCAACAGACGCTGCTTGCGGCGGTGACTCCCAACCCCGTGAAGCGTGAACGCGGTGGTACCAGTATTTCGCCCACACGCCATCCTCTGGCCTCGCTCCTGGTTCCCAGGAAAGCATTTGCTGTTCAAACGGCAATTTTAAAAAGGCACAAATGCTTTTGAGATTCACACTGGGATTGGCGACTAAATCGTCAGAATCTACAACGAGATACGGCCATCGGTGTTGGATGCACTTTTGTAGCCACATCCATTGATGGCCATAACAAAGATCCAGCACAGTCGGCGCATCCACGTGAGCACGGAAAGACTTGATTACTTTGTGCGGGTTTCGAATCAAAAAAACGTGGAAATGATTTTGGAACACGTCGTCACCGACGCCCTCCAAATGATTCGCCATGTGCTTGAGAAAGACATGTGAATGTTCATTGTTCCAATCGCTTTGGATGATATTTAAATCCGTCGACATCGTACCCAACACTTCTTCGCGGGATGGACGTTTGGCCCCTGTTCGCTTCAAAAAATGGGCAAACAACGGTTCATCAAATACCTGAAAATCAGACCGCTGAGCAAAGCTGTACATCAAAGCTGTACTGCAATTGCGCGGACCTGACCACAGGGAAACCTTCATCTCTTAGCGCAACACAGATACGCTTCCGTTGATTCGGCGTGGAGACAGTTCGTGAACAGATTGCACTTCAAGCATGAACATATAGAGTCCATCGCGCACATAGTGCCCACCGGATTGATGCTCACCAATCCATGGCTCTTCTGGATTGAACGATTCGAATACAACCTCTCCCCACCGATTCATCACGGTCAAGTGATAAGACTCTGTCTTGAACGCATCGCCAACAGGTAAAAATGCATCATTCAAGCCATCGTTATTGGGACTGAACGCATTGGGCACATACATCGCGAAGTCCACGGGACGGAAGTACGCTACAATCTCTTCGTAATCTTCCACAGCGAGTGTGATGCTCGGTGCTTTTGAATCTGGATTGGGTGCGGTATTGGTGACTTCCCAACGGTCAAATTCCCAGAATTCAATTGGTGACGCCTCCGCATTCAGTAAGCCATCGAGCTCAAGTCCTCCGGACCATTGATTGGTCACGATTATTTCACCTCCTTCAAGGCGCACAGAGCCTTTGAGAGCTGGCTCAACGCGGACATTGAGGTCCACGTGTTCAATCACTTCAAAATTGGCCGTAACTGTCGCTGCTTGTGTAATGGAAATTCCTCCATCCGCATCAAGAGCAGAAGGACTCACGTCTGTACCTGTTGTTGTCCAACCCGTAAAAACGTGCCACTCATCCAAGCCAATGGCTTCGATTGTATGTGCTCCGTAATCCAACGTTTCAGTCGAAGGATAATTTGCCAGCGATGATCCATCCAAAATGATGTTGCCGGCTCCAGCAGGGTTCACGTCAAAAACGACGGATTGCGGATCCGCATTTGCGGCGAAATAAGCGACGATGGTCGCATCCCCATTGAGTGTGAAGTTCAAATTTGGGTTGGTCGGGTTGGTCAAAGCAACATCACCATCCAGCACGTCCCAGAATAGAAACAACTCTCCGTATTCTTCTTGCGCTTCCAACATCATCGGAACACCTGCGAAATAGGTGGCATCAAGTGGCATATCGTACGGACCGATGTCCACCGAGTTCACTTCGATCTGCCCCAAGCCATCGATGATAATCGTAAGCGTAACCGCCTCCACATCGTAGCAATCTTCAATACCACCAATCACCGTTTCAGCGCATCGCTCGTCAATGAAGTCGTGAATCTCCTGAACATTGTCTTGCCAAGCGTTGTAATTGCCTTCCCAACGTTCGATCTGTCGAGGCATCTCCGGGTCGATGACTGCAATCATGCTGTCCAATACGGCGTGCATATTATCACAACTGAAGTGCGTGTTACTCAGGTCCGCCCATCGGTTGATGTAAGTGGCCCAGAACTCCTCATTTTCGAGCAAAGCGTTGAACATTGGAATGTGTCCTTGCCCTCCCGGATTGTTCAGCGACTCTGGATTGCACGGATCTGCATCGGGGCCTTGCGACGGTATGCCAGTATAATTGGCACCGTGGCCGAAAGTGTTGTCCATGTCCCAGAGCGCATAACGCCACTTCTTACCCGACCCATCAGGGTGGCGACCACGCCACCAAGCCGTATTCCAGTTGAGCCAGTCGGCACAAACAACAAAGGAATTCAATAAGACGTAATCGATCATGCTCATTGTATTGAAGACGCTTTGAACGTATTCATAATTCGCGGCCACCGACATGTCTTCCGTGGTGATAAAATTGACCAGAGGAGCCCAGTCGTCATCGCTGCCGTACTCAACCCAAGTTCCTCCCCACGTTTTGATGAAGTCGACAAAGTGTCTTGACTGGTCATAGTATTCGGTCGTGAAATCCAAATCATCCACTTTTTCTCGAATCTCATAAACCCCCCAATATTCTCCATTCAAGTAAACGATGCAGCTTTCGTTGGTTCGTTCATCGATTTTCAAGTCGGCCAAATGGCTCAACGTCTGCACATAAGCATCTCGGATGTGACCTCCGCCGGAATATGGATAATTGTCATTGGCAGCAGCCTTGAAAATCAAACGCTGATATTCTTGCCGGTCTTTGACATGAAAAAGTGGCGCTGGAATCGCGTGGGTATGACCCATTTGGTCCCTCGTGATGTAGTCAAAGCCTTTTTGGGGATAAGCATTGGAATCGTTTCCATGCTCGTTGGAGTCACCACTCGCCTCGCACCAAAATGTTCCGTCCGGATTGAAGAATTCCAAATGGCATGGCTCATCTGAATTGCCGCCTCCCCAGCCTCCTGGCCAGTTGCCATCCTCAAGCTCATCACCTGTTGCAGAGATGACCATGATTGAGTGGCTATCATCACCGGTGAAATACGTGTTCGTATTCAGATGAGAACCTGCTAAAATACCCGAAGGGTCAAAGGCTCGAACCCGGATCACCGTCGTTTCATTCACGGTTATCGGTCCGGTGTACAAGGCATCCGCGTCAGTGGGT
>ERZ1046568.1845-NODE-1845-length-14556-cov-6.526929_pt1 | contig 14556 bp, 20 predicted proteins | sample MGYA00383092_ERZ1046568 | MGnify/ENA primary metagenome ERZ1046568 (study PRJEB29581, sample SAMEA5548362) | metagenome | biome: marine; feature: coastal; material: water | depth 1 m | study: Short-term variability in the microbial, nano- and picoplankton... | reverse complement strand
ATACCCCCTAATAGATCCCCCCTATTTTTTACCCCCCCATACCTATACCTGTGGGGGAGAAGGGGGGGGTATGACAGTATGACATAAATAATAATAATAATAATATATATATATAATAACTATATAAATAAGGAGTATAGAGTAGATGAATTATGGCAGATTTGGTATATGCCATAAATATGCCATAAATGACATAAATAGATTTTTTATCTGATACTTTTCTTTTTTTAAGAGTTAGGCTATATTTCGTTAAATACAGCTAACCACTGAAAAGAAAGGTCAACACTATGTCAGATGTCAAAACTAAAAATCCAGTCGGTAGACCGAAGTTCGAGATCACCGATGAAGTTTTGCTTAACGTAGAAAATCTTATGACCAAGGGATTAACGAAAGAACAGGCGGCTGGAATGCTAGGCGTTTCAGTGTCAACTTTCATGCTTCATCAGTCAGAAAATTCGGAATTTTCGGATGCTATAAAAAGAGGTCAGTCTCGTGGCATAGATGCCGTGACTAACGCTCTCTTTGAAAAGGCCACGATTGATAGAGATAATACAGCGATGATATTCTTCCTGAAGAACAGAGCTGGGTGGGTGGACAAGCAAGAGGTTGCAACCACTGTCGAACAGAAACACGTCATAGATTTAACAAGGATACCAGATGATCAGCTCAAATCAATTGAGGACGCATTTAGCAGGACTGACGTTGGAACAGGTGAGAGCGGAGAAGTATCGCAGATCATTGAGGGAATTTACGAAGGCTAGTTGGCCTACGATTGAACCTGGCGTTCCCTTCAAGAACAACTGGCACATCGATGCGATCAGTGATCACCTTCAGGCTGTAGTCGAAGGCGACATCAAACGTCTGATCATAAACGTGCCACCTCGACACATGAAGTCAATCAGCGTGGCTGTTGCTCTGCCAGCTTGGACGTGGGCGCACCAACCTCACAAAAAATTTCTATATGCATCTTATGCAAGCTCCTTGTCGATCAGGGATAGTACGAAGTGTAGGAGGTTAATCGACAGTCCGTGGTATCAGGCGCATTTTGGCGATAAGTTTAATTTAACAGATGATCAAAACCAAAAGCAGAGATTTGAGAACGATAAGACAGGCTATCGAATCGCAACGTCAGTTGGTGGTGCGTTAACTGGTGATGGTGGTGACATCATCTGCATCGATGATCCACACAACTCTGTTGAGGCAGATAGCTCTAAAGTTCGTGAAGGTGTGTTGGATTGGTGGGATCAGGCCATGCAGACACGACTAAACGATCCGCAGACTGGTGCGTTTGTAATTATTATGCAGAGGCTACACGAACAGGATCTCACAGGTCACGTCTTGGCAAATCAACTTGGCGATGAGTGGGATCACCTAATGTTGCCTGCTCGTTACGAAGTGGGTGCGCCGAATCCGATGAAATCGTCACTTGGGTTTACTGATCCAAGAACAAAGGAAGGTGAGTTGCTGTGGCCTGAAAGAATTGACGAGAAAACTTTATCAACTCTGGAGCGATCTCTTGGATCTTATGCATCTGCTGGTCAGCTACAGCAAAGACCATCTCCAAAAGGTGGTGGTATCCTGAGAGCATCGTGGTGGGTTCCTTGGGAAAAACCAGACTTGCCAGAGATAGAATATGTCCTTCAGTCATGGGATACTGCATTCGAAGCCAAGGAAAGCTCTAGCTTTAGTGCCAGAACAACTTGGGGTGTATTTAGACACAAAGGCGCAATGTGTGCGATTGTATTGGAGGCTTGGTACGATAAGGTGAGCTACCCAGAGTTAAGGCGGATTGCACAAGAGGCTTACGACGATTGGGAGCCAGACGCTGTGTTGATCGAGAAGAAGGCGTCAGGTCAATCTCTACTGCAAGATTTACGCATGGCTGGCATACCAGTTTTAGCTTATTCTCCTGATCGAGATAAGGAAGCCAGAGCGCACGCATCGAGCGCACTTTTAGAAGACGGAAGAATTTACTACCCTTCTGATCGAAAATGGGCTAAAGATTTAATAGACATATGCGCGGCCTTTCCTGCACACCCCAACGACGATGTTGTTGATACTTGTACACAGGCTTGGTTGCGTTTACGAAAAGGATGGTTTGTTGGTCACAGTGAAGACCCTGAAGACGACGAGCCAGTAGAAAAACAAAGGATTACCCTCTATGGCTGACCCAAATATTATACCATTTGCTGAAGGCGCACCTAGTGATGAGTTAATGATCGAGGAGCTTGCAGATGGCGATGTTCTGATTGGTGACCCAGAGTTAGATGCAATGGACGAGGCAGATGCCGCAGAATTTGATTCCAACTTAGCTGAACAGATGGACGAACGAGATCTCGCACGAAAAGCGCAAGAACTTGTAGGTTATTACGAAAATGACGAAGAAGCTCGGTCAGAGTGGAAAGAACGCTACAAAGAAGGATTGAAGACGCTCGATCCAGATGGCGGACTTGACGAAGGCGAAGATGAACGTGGCACACGCGGACTTTCAGTTGTAGTGCATCCGTTAATCGCTGAAGCGGCAACTCAATTCAATGCGAAGGCAATTGCAGAGCTTTACCCATCAGGTGGGCCAGTTAAATCTGTAATCATAGGCAATCCAGACGAAGAGCTAGAAGAGCAAGGTCGTCGTGTTCGTGAATTTATGAATTACCAAATCACTCAGGAAATGCCTGAGTATTTCCCTGACTTAGATCAGATGCTATTTCACCTTCCGTTAATCGGTCATACCTTCAAGAAGGTTTGGTGGGATGTAAACATGGATCGCCAATGCAGTAGTTTTGTGAAAGCAGAAGACTTTGTGGTCGCTCCAGAAAGTAAAGATTTATACACATCGCCACGCTACACGCATATCATTCGTATGCCAAAGAACGAGTTTAATCGTTATGTGCAGAACGGATATTACTTACCAACTAAGTATTCTGGCGGAGATACGATTGATCCATCAGGTGATGTAATTGGCGAGATTGAAGGCGTCGATGAATACGATGATAGCAACGATGATGTAATGACACTGCTCGAAATGCATGTGTACGATTTGTTTGACGGATTCGATGGCGAAGAAATGGTTGATGGCGAATCTGACGATAATGCAGTTGCGTTGCCGTATGTGATCACGATTGACTATGAAAACCAAAATGTTGTGAGCATTAGACGCAACTGGAAGCAAGACGATGAATTGAGACAACGCCGAGATTGGTTTGTGTCATACAAGTTCTTGCCAGGTTTAGGGTTCTATGGCTTTGGCTTGTACCACATGATTGGTGGCTTGGGCAAAGCGGCAACTGGATCATTGCGTGCATTGCTAGACAGTGCCGCATTTAGCAACATGCAAGGTGGATTTAAATTGCGTGGTCGTGTCCAAGGTGGCGACATGCAGATTAGTCCAGGCGAGTTTAATGATATCGACAGTACAGTTGATGATATCAACAAAGCTATTATGCCATTGCCGTTTAAAGAGCCAAGTGGATCTCTGTTTAATTTGCTAGGCTTTATGGTTGATGCTGGTCAGAGATTTGCAAGTACGGCAGATTTAAATGTCGGAGATGTAAATCCGAATGCACCTGTTGGTTCAACTGTTGCGTTGATCGAGCAAGGATCGAAGGCATTTAGTGCGATACACAAAAGATTGCATTATGCACAAGGCCAAGAGTTTAAATTACTAGCAAATTTAAATGCTGAAAACTTACCTGACGAGTTTAGTTTCTCACAAGCTGGTGCGGATGATATTATATATCGAACTGACTTTGATGATCGAATTGATATCATACCAGTTAGTGATCCAAACATATTCTCAACAGCACAACGCATTGCACAAGCACAAGCTGTTCTGGAGATGTCACGATCCGCTCCACAATTCCATGATTTATACGAGGCATACAAACGTATGTACGAGGCACTTCGGATTCCGAACATAGATCAAATATTGCAGAAGCCAGAAGAAGCTGTGCAAATGGATCCAATTGACGAAAATATGAGCGTATTGTACGGCAAAGGTATTCGTGCATTCCCAGAGCAAGATCACGATGCACACATTGCAGTTCACATGCAGTTCTTACAAGATCCGTCATTAGCAGGAAATCCTGGTGCGAAAGCTATGCAACCTGTATTAATCGCACATATCGCAGAACACATTGCGCTTCTCTATCGTCAACGCATGGAGGCAAGTATCAATATGCCTATGCCGATGTTGCCAAACTTTAAAGATCCTAAGTTTAAGTTTGAGGCAGTAGACCCAGAGATGGATCGTCTAATTAGCCAACGTGCGGCTGAAGTTGTGAAGGCATCACCTCAGATGAAACAAATCGAGGCAATGAAAGGCATGATGGGCGGACAACAAGGTCAGCAAGGTAATCCACTGCAATATGCACAAGAACTTGCTAAACTTGAAAGCGAAGCACTCAAAGCTAGAACGCAAGCACAAATTCAGGCGGATCAAGCTAAAGCCAAATCAAACATCGAGATCAAGCAAGCTGAAGCGAGACAAGACATGGAGATCGAAATGGCGAAGGCGCAAGCTGACATGCAAGCCAAGATCACCAAGTTGGAGGCAGACCTACAGCTAGAACGAGAAAAAAATAATGCTAAAATTCAAATGGAGGCAATGAAGAATGTACCCCCCACAGTATAACTTGCCACCAATAAACCCAGAGGCTTTTGGAGGTTTACCGCAAGAAAGACCACAGGGTGCGCCCCCACTCTCCTCCCAAGGTGGGGGTCAGCAACCAATTGACATGAACAAATATCTGGTTGATAAAGTAATGGAAATAAAGCGTCGAATGGCAGGCGGCGGAGATGTAGGTGCGTTAGGCGCATTTGCAAGCGCAATGCCACAAGCACAACAGCCACCTATGACGGGGCAACCAAATCAACCACCTATGAGAGCGTAGAATTATGATCAGTAATTTATTTCCAAAGAATCCAGTTTTTATGTGCTTCGGTGGTGGTGGTTCAGGTGGTTCTAGTTCTGGAGCGGCGAGTAGTGGCGGTGGATCAAGGGCAGATAGAAAAGGTGCGGCGGCAACTTTCTCTGCACCAAAGCCAGTATATACGCCTCCACCACCAAAAAATACATCTAGACGAGACAGACGAGATCGTACTCCTGTTGCTCCTGTTGTAAATTATGGAGCTTTACCATCAACTCCTCCTCCTAGTGTTATTGCTTCTACTCCTTCAGTAACTGATACTCTAAGCAATATTGAGTTTGTTGGAAAAGATCGTCCTTATTTAGAATATGCTGGATCAGATGGACCAGAGCCTAGTGAGTTAATTTCTACTCCAAACACAAATAATTTTCCTTTTATTACTAGTAATAGAGGACTTTACTCCAATAGTAGCCCAGAATCACAATCTAATTATGGAGAAAATTCTTTTGACGAAAGTGATCTAGTGCAAGTAGCTAACAAAGCATTCGATAGTTATACTCCTAGATATATGACATCTAGAACACCTAGTCCTCGTCCAAAAGATTTAAGTATCGATCCATTATCTATGGAAAGTGACAAAGGTACACTTGGTCAAGTTAGTAGATATGGCGTTTATGCTGGTGATGGATTTGAATTTAAAGACAGTGGTCAAGGCTTTCAAACAAGAACATACACTGGCACACCAGAAACAATGAACAATCTTGGTCAAGATGTTATCATTGCTAATGAACTTGCATATGGTAACCCAGAAGATAGGGAAACTTTCAGGAAAATAGGTCAAGCATCATTTGACGAAGGCAGTGAGTTTGCTCTTTCACCAGGATCTGCAAATGATGGAGATTGGGTAAAATTTATTAAGTCTGGATTTAAAGATTTTGGTGCAAGTGATTCATTTGCAGATCAATATAAATTAACAAAAGAAGAACCTGTAGTTGAAGGTGAGCAAGTAGGTGCATTGTCGTCGGTTGCGTCAGGAAACGCTCCTCAGTTTGCGACGACGACAGCAAATTACACTGGACTTGAGAATGTATACAACTCGCAAGGCGAGGAAATGGCTAACTTCTTTACGCCAAATGATGGAGCTTCATATGTTCGTGGTCAGCTTGTAGATGATGTTACAGGTCTACCATTGAAGCCTGGTGATAAAGCGTCATCAACTGGCAAAGTAATTCGTGGTACTTTTGATAATCAAACAAATAACATTGAAGGATTCGGTGGGCTTGGTGCAGGTGCAATACAAAACTCAAGTAGAGAGACATTGGCAAACCTACTAACGCCTGGTGATAGAGCCGCTTATGTAAATGGTCAGTTGGTTGATACTACAACAGGTCAATCACTAGAAGGTGGTGGCTACACTTATGATGCTGAAGGTAAAAATCGAGACTACGTTTACGGCGTATCTGATGACTACAGCAACAACCTACAAGTTGATACAACTGGAATGAGTGATATTGAGGCGAGATCCGCAATAGCAAATCAAGTAATGAAAAGAGATATACCACCAAGTGATTTAGCATACTTTACATCATTCTTGCCAGGTATGACTGTTCCGTTAGTGGGTGGATATTTAGGTGAGAAGATGTTGGAAGGTGGCATTGAAGGTAGAAGGTCAGTTATAGCTGAACAAACTGCGGCATTACAAGCTGGAGCTACTCCAATATACAACGAAAAAGGTGAGTATGTTGGGTATAATGATGGTACATCTACTGTAAACTATGATCCAAGTGTCTCTAGAAGCAATTCAAAAGACAGAATTGATCAAAACTCTACATCTATTTTCTCTCAAGCAAGAGATGCTCGTATGAGTGGATCAGACGATAACAATGATATGTCAAGAAGTGACGTTGCTAATGATATATTCAGTAGATACTACAAAGGTGGTTCAGGAATAGGTCTACCAGATTGGTTGCGTAGATACGCATCTGGGATCAGTATTGATGAATTGTTATCTAAACAAACATTAGACGATGGTACAGTAATGTATAAAACTCCAGATGGAAAATACATTGAAGAAAAATATTTAACTGGCGCAAGAATGAGTGCAGAATAGAAACATATAAAAGGAGGCAGTTATGCCAAACATCGAAGAAAACCCTGACTTTCAACTGCTGAAACAATTTCTGCAAAGCATTAATCCGAATGACATGGATGAAGACGCCGCAAAAGAATTAATGGATCTTGGCAGAATGATCCAAAATGGTGGCGCACTTACTGATCGCCAACGTGAGATGTTTGGTAGTGTTGTGGGTGCAATGCCTGGTTCTGGTGCAATGACTGATGCTGAGATGATGGGTGCGCCTATGACTGAAGCTGAGATAGAAGAAAAACGTATGCAAGAGTTTAATCGAAAACTTCAAGAACAACAGCAAGCCGTTTTTGATGCAAGGCAACGTGAAATAGAAGCTGGCATTATGCCTACTGGTGAAGCGGCAGGTATGACTGAAATGACATCCCCAATGCCTAGAATGCGCCCAAGTAACTTAGGAGGTTAAAATGGCTGAAGTAAATATCGGAAACATGGAAGACAATGCAATTCTTTTTGAAGAGAAAATGGGCTTCCCACATGACGCTGATGGATTAGAACTATCAGATGATCAACTCGTTAACTTTTTATTGTTGTGTCACCAAGAGCATGTACTCGGCGACGAATACGACGAAGATGATATGTATGAGGATGACTGCGATTGTGAAGGCGAAGAAGATTGCGATTGCCACCACAATGAAATGATGGAAATGCCAGATGGCAGAGATGTCAAAGTAAAAGTTATGAAGCTCGATGGCGGTAGCGTCCACGACATGATGAACAAACTTCTAGGAGGCTAACATGCCATACAGTAAGTATTCTCCAAAGCAAAAAAAGTTAGCGGCGGTTGCAGGTAATAAAAAGAAAATTACTGGTGCTGATTTAAGGGCTGTTGCAAAACGTAAGAAAAAGAAGAAGAAAGCCAAGAAGTAATGGGTATATTAACAGCACTCCAGAAAATTGCTAAATTAGGCATTGAAGGTGCTGTTGATATTGGTAATGGCGTTTATAAGTCATACGAGCAAATACTTGCAGAAGTTGGTGGCAATGTTGTTAGGGAAGGTCTGAGATATTCAGATGACGATACAACAAATCAAATTATAAAAAATTACCTTGAAAACAAAAGTAGAGGCAGTGCCTTAACAAAAGGTGGTTATATGGAAGATACTGTAATTGGGCGCACAAAAGTGCCAAGAGGTACAGTTCCATTAGAAGAAATAGGTGCAGAGATTGATGTATCTACAAGAATTCAAACCAATCCAGAGCCTTTTAATTTAGAGAAAGCAATCGAAGAAGGTGCTAAGTTTATGTCCATCAAAGGCGATAGGGCAAGTGGCACTGGATCTGTTTTAAGCGTTAACGATATACCTTTGATTAACCCAGTAGCGCGAGAAGGTGGTTATGAATATGCCACAGAAGCTCAAAATGTATTAGATAATAGAATGTGGGGAAGCGATCCTCAAATATTAAATAAGCAAATCTCAAAAGCAAAAAAAATATCTGGTCAAGTCGAAGATCCAAAGACTGGTGAAATATTAGAAGAAGGTTCTCCAGTATACGGCGTTTATTTTAATGCGGCTGGTGACAACGTAAACTTCTCTACAATGGTTTCAGATGTTACTTTGAATATGTTGCCGAATATGAAGATAACAAAAAAAGCGGCAAAAGAATTTGATGAAAATTTAAGAAAACGTGTACCAGACTGGCCTGGCCTTAATAACTTAGAAGCATCAGACATTGATGCTGTTAGAAAATTCTTCAGACAACCCAACAGTGGTGAAGCGAGAAAAGCATTCTCAGAAGAAATGGCGTTACCACGAAGCATGAAGTTAGGATTCCCTGATCAAGCATCAGTCAGAGCGGCTGTTTCAAAAGCTGATATGCTTGGAATGGGTTCTGGAGATGCGGCTGGGCGAATGATTTCTAGGATTGACTACAATGCACCTGTAGATCCTGTGTCTAATCACACAACTTATCCAGCTGGGTTAAAGAAAGTTTCTAATACGCCTGTCTACAGAATGGCAGACGAAAAAGGTAACTTTAGAGATGTTCCTGTAAGTATGTTCTTCCAAGATTTTATCGAAGGTAGAAAAGTAGATGGTGTTATACCTCCAGAACACAGAAATATTAGGGCGATGGAATTGTCACAAGCAACTCAGCCTGCTACAAAAGAATTATCAGATGTTATTAATGAGTATCTATATCAAACAGACAATACGAGACGTGGATACCCTTATAATCGATAAAATGCCAAAAGGATTTTAAAATGCCTGCAAAGAAAAAAGCTAAACGAGACGCATGTTATAGAAAAGTAAAAGGCAGATACACACGCAATGGTGGAACATGGCCTTCTGCTTATGGGTCAGGTGCTTTAGTTAAATGTCGCAAGGTAGGCGCAAAAAATTGGGGTAAGAAAAGTGCCAAAAAAAAGTAGTAACAGCTTAAAAACTTGGTTCTCTCAGAACAATGGCAAAGGTTGGGTTGACTGTAAGACAGGCAAGCCTTGTGGTCGTAAGTCACGCACAAAGACTAAACGAGGTTACCCAGCATGTAGGCCAACTATGGCACAATGCAAAAGCAAGGCGAGTAAAACAGCCACTAAGAAAAAGACATCTAAAAAGCGCATAAGCTGGAAAGGCAAGAAGTAATGGTTAAGAAGACAGTACAAGCACCAAAAGGTTACCATTGGATGAAGTCTGGTAAAGGCTATAAGCTGATGAAGGGTGAATACAAACCACACAAAGGTGCTGTTAGAAAAGCGTCATTTGATATTCAGAAAGTACATAAAAAGTAATGTTTGGCTCCCTAAGTAAACTGGCTATGTCTTTGGGTCGTGAGTTGTTTGGTCTTAATGTTAAGTCCAACCAAAAACTTGCTGACATTGCAAAAAAAATTGGAATAGACACAGATGACATTGCGTCTGCATCTGATGAAGCTATTCAAGCTACACTAGAAACTGCCGCTCGTTCAGGAGCTATAGATCCTCGTGAAGCTAACGCGATTACAATACAAATTGCCAAAGATGCACAACCTACACTGAAAGTGGACAATCCAAACGAAGATTGGCTTGCAAGCAAAATAAGATTTGCTGAACGCTCAAAAGAGAATGCGCCTCCAAATACATATCGGGCAAACTTAGGTAACTCAGATGGTGTCACTGGATACTTTAGCAAGCCAATAGCACTTGACCCAAAGATGCTTGTAGATGTTAGAGGGTCAATGGGCGAAGAGAGCTTTAGACCTGACGCAAGAAAAATGCAAGATCTCAGGGAAAGTATTGCAGAGGGTGGCTACGAGGCGTCTCCAATTCTTATCCATGTGCGTGAAGACGGAGTACCATTTGTGGTTGAAGGTAATCATAGGATCATTGAAGGTATAGAAAGTGGTAGGTCAACTATACCTGTAGAACTTAAATATCTTAGAGGTTCTGAAGATATAGAAGATGGCATACTAAGCCCAACTAATTTAGGAGTTAAACGATAATGGCAAAATACCAAGGTAGAACTGTAACTCTAAACAAGCCACGCAGAATAGCCAAAGGTGAACCATCTTATGGCAAGAAGAAGTCTGTTGTATATGTGACTGATGGAGGTAAAGTTAAGAAAGTTACCTTTGGGGATGCCAACATGAAGATTAAGAAAGCACAGGCAGGTCGCAGAAAGAGCTTCAGAGCGCGTCATAATTGTGATAACCCTGGCCCAAAGACAAAGGCCAGATACTGGTCATGTAAGGCGTGGTGATATGGTTAACTTAGTAAAAACTTTTGGATCTCTAGCAAAATTGTTTAGCCCTTCGTTGGAAGCGGCTAAAGATTTGGCTCAGAAGAAAGGTTCTTACGAACAGTTAAAAGCTATGATGATTAAGAATGGCGCAAAGGCAGACGAGCTTGAGTGGTCTGGTGCAGATAATTTTTTTGAAGGTAAGAAAGTTACCAAAGATGAAATTGTTGAATACCTTAGTAAAAACGATCCAAGATTATATACAGAGCGAAGAGTGGTTACTGAAGGGTTAACTGGTGAAACAGATTTTTTGACCACAGAGGAAAGGAGGGCGCAAGCTATAAGAGACGTTATGCAAGATACAGATATGGTCAATGAAGAAAAATTAAATATTCTTGATGAGATGAAATCTAACCCTGACGATCTAGTGCCATTTGAATCTGATGTTGCGTTTGGAAGCTATGGTGATACTAATTCAGAAATTCTTGAACAGATTAAAAATAGTCCTGTCGATTCAGGTTCTATGGATTTAGATACTTACTTAAAAAGGCGGTTACGTCAATCATTGAAAGACTCCTATGATGCAGATCCTCCTTCATTCTATCAAAGATATAACATAGAAGTACCTAGAGTTTTTGGTGCAGGTGACACACAATATTCAAGTTATTTTCCAGCAGGTGCAGAACGATACATGGAAAATTTGTATCAATACACTGATCCTACAGAAAAAATACCTTTTAATCAATTTGCTGGTAGTAAGCACTTTGGCGACGATGATATTGGTACAATATTTCATACTCGTACAGGAGATTTCCCAGTAGACTCAGCTTCTGAGACAGGTGGGGGTTTTGGATCACTCGCTAGATATGTAGGTGAAATACAATCAGATCCACAGCAAGCTCTAAGGGGTGAAAAACCGCGTAGCTACAATGAAACCATATTAGTTTCTAGGTTAAATGACCTAAACGAAAAAATGATAGCTGACAAAAAGAAACTTAGAGAAAATAATCGAAAGATGTTTGCCAATAATTTAAATGACGAAGAGTTGGGTAGGCTTGGGCGTGAAGCGGCTATTTTTCAAATAAACAAAATAATTAAAGACCCTACAAAACAAAACGATAGTTTTAAGGACATGGCGAGTGCCTTTAAAATTAAAGATGAACTTCCATTAGATACATCATTAATGAATGAAGATGAAATGGAGTTTTTGCACTTACAACTTTACAACTTTGACGAGTTTAGAGGTGTAAATTTGCTTGCAGGTGAAGACAAAAGAATTGTTGATGAATTTTCTAGTAGAATGCAAACTGCTTGGACTAGAGAACCATTGGGCGTTGAGGCTGTTCAGGAATATATGACTTCAAAGCCAGTAGATTGGCTAAATGAAGGTTTCAGAAGGTATTATGGAAATTTAAATGCTGATAATATGATACTTGAAATGGACATTGCCGATACTGTTAGTGAATACAAAAAAATAAAAGATGATCACTTTGAAGGTGGTGAATCATATAAGAGTGCAGGCGCACCTTTTTTATCATCTCAAAACAAATGGGTAGATCAGGCACTCAATAGATCTATTATGGATGCAGTAAACGATCCTAATATTGATTATTTAACATTTCCTGACGATATAGGTGCTATTGGCAAGGTCGGTGGTACAGATAACCCAAAAGAAGGTGCAGTAAACTTTTATCAACGTGATGTTCAAAACAGATTAAAGAAACTTCTTAGTAAATTTGATAAAAACGCTCAAATAGAACAAATAGACTTGTCACCACCATCAGTTCAAGGTGAAACTACTGATATCTTTAGAACTAAAGGCATCAAGATAACTCCAGAGTTTAGAGAGCAAGTAATTAAAAAGGGTATACCTACTTATGCACTTCCACCTATAATTGGTTATGGTGCGTTAAATAGTATAGATCAAAACGAAAACGGAGATCAAATGTAATGGCTAAAGCGGCAGTTAAAAAAGTAGCGCAAGCAGAGATCAGAGCGGCAAAGAGCTTCTTAGAACGCCGTGGTCTAAAGTCTGATGACATTTCTCCCAGAAAGTTTGCAATAGCCGCTAAAGAGCTAGATAAAGGCTTTGCGGATACATTAAAGATACTGGCGCGTGAGTTGTCAGGTGGGAGCGTGTAATGGCTGATGAAGAATATTATAAATCTAAAATAGGAGCATTATCTGAATTAGGTGAAAATAAAAGTAAAGATCCTAGTGCAGAATTTAAAGAACTTTTATCAAAAGCAGAAACAATAGATGTAAATTTAAATAATAATAGTTTAACACCTACAAGGGGTGTTGTCTCAGATTTTCTTGTTAATAAAATTTATGGAGATGATGCTACAAAAGAAAATTACCAAACTGTAACAAATTTTATAGGTGGAGATGGACAAGGGTTTTATGATATGGGATCTTCTGATATAACTTTTGTTCCTGCGTTTTTAGATTCTTATGATGCTTACAATAGATTACAAAAAACACGAAAAACTGATGATTTTTCAGATTCAAAAGAAAGTGTAATTACAAATAGCCCATTTGCATTAAAGGTAGCTGGTATACTGTCTGGCAGTTTAGGATATGAAAATATTATATCTGATTACTATGATGGAAAAAAAATGGATATTACCACTATGTATGGAGGTCCTTTAGGGATTTTAGGTATAAAAGCAGGAGTTTTAAATCTTTTAAAAAAATTAGGTAGATCTGCCGCAAATGCCCCACAAATTGAAAAGTTTTTATTAAAATGAACCGCGCAAGTTTTGGAAAGTTAATGAAAGGAGGAAGTAAAATGAAGTACGGAAAAAAGAAGGCTGTTAAAAAAGTTAAAAAGAAGGTAAAGAAGAAAAAGGCCAAATCAAAAGGGAGATATTAATGGCTTCAGAAAGTAAAGACGTAACTGTTCATGTTACAGGTGTCTCCATGACAGGAGGTGTCAAGAATGACAGTCAGCGATCTGCTCCAACAGATCCGAAAAAATCTGGAGAAGGAGAAGCTAGAAATAGCTAAAAGTATGGTTGAAGGTCGGATTTCCGATTTCAATTCATATCATAGAAACGTGGGTATATCTGAAGGCTTAATGCAAGCGTCAGATATTATCCTCGAAACGATTAAAAATATAAACGAAGAGGATGTATAACGTGTCTCATCAACATGACAGAATATATAAAGACGAAGAAACTGAATCAGAGATCAGTTCAAAGCAACTGCCGATACCTTTAAATTGGAAGGTCTTGGTTCAACCTAATCAGGTTAAAACTAAAACAGCAGGTGGCTTACATCTGCCAACAATATCACAAGACAATGAAGAATACCTTACCGCTCATGGCACAGTTTGCGCCTTGGGTGATTTAGCGTATCGGGACAGAGACACTGGCAAGCGATGGCGTGCCGATGTAAGTCCAAAGGTCGGAGATCGCATAACCTATGGAAAATATGCTGGTCAGAAACTTGTTGTAAAAGGCGTTAAGTTCCTTCTGCTAAATGATGATGAAATAACATCGATTTTGCCAGAAGGTGTTGAAGTCGCCGCGTATGTGGGGTGAACCAAATGGTAGAAAGCAATGTAATGAAAGAAATCGAAGACGAGATCAAAAGGGCTAAAGGAAGCTCTGAAGATTTTGAAATCGAAGTCGTAGAAGATCCAGTTCAGGAAGCGGCTGAAGAGGCAAAGGATGTTGCAGAAGAAAAGCAACAAGCAAAGCCAGAACAAGAAGAAGACGACTATGGGCCGAAAGTCCAGAAGCGTATTCAGAAACTTGTCAGTCAACGTAGAGACGCTGAAATACAGTCTCGACAGATACAAGAGCAAAATGCACAGCTTCAGAAGCGACTAGAGCGACTAGAGCAAGGCTCTCAGCAATCCGCAGAGCAAAATTTTAATGATCGC
>ERZ1046568.1844-NODE-1844-length-14560-cov-7.986418_pt1 | contig 14560 bp, 11 predicted proteins | sample MGYA00383092_ERZ1046568 | MGnify/ENA primary metagenome ERZ1046568 (study PRJEB29581, sample SAMEA5548362) | metagenome | biome: marine; feature: coastal; material: water | depth 1 m | study: Short-term variability in the microbial, nano- and picoplankton... | reverse complement strand
TTACTTTACTTACTGAAAAACAAGTATTTAAATTAGTAATTAACAAACCTAATAAACATATATTAACAGTGAATTATTAATAACTAATTTTAAAAATTGTGTTTAAAAAACATAGTTTTTATTAAATAACTTACATAAAACTAAGTATGTTATAATTTGGTTTATAGAAAAAATAATACATATTGAATAATCAATTTACATACACAACTTTTTCTATTATTTTTCTATTAACACCTATTAACAATTTAACCTGAGTTATGAACTAAGTTATATATAGTTGATAAGCTCTATAAAATTATAATATCAAAACTTTATTGAACTACTATATTTGTATAAACAAAAACAAAGCACCATGAAAATAGCTATAGGAAATGACCACGCAGGACCAGATTATAAATTTGCTATTGTTAAACTTTTAGAATCTAAAGGTATTACCGTTGAAAACTACGGTACAAACACCTTAGATAGTGTTGATTATCCAGATTTTGCAAACCCTGTTGCAAAGGCTGTAAATGAAAATATTGTTGATTTTGGAATACTAATTTGTGGAAGCGCAAACGGAGTTGCTATGACCGCTAATAAGTATCCTAAGGTAAGAGCAGGGTTGTGCTGGACAAGCGAAATTGTTGAACTTATACGATTGCATAACAATGCAAATATTTTATGTATACCTGCAAGATTTACTTCTATTGCTCAAGCTTTAAAAATGGTTGATACTTTTTTAAACACTGATTTTGAAGGCGGCCGTCACCAAAATAGAGTAGCAAAAATTAAATGTATGTAGTTTTAAAACACACCTAGTTTATGGATATAGAGATTAAAACATTTAAAGAATTAGACACCGCCACTCTGTATGATATTCTACAATTAAGAAGTAGTGTTTTTGTTGTGGAGCAAGACTGCGTTTACCAAGACATAGACGGTATAGACAAACAAGCCCTTCATATTATATTAAAAAAACAAGGAAAAATAGTAGCTTATACGCGTTGTTTTGGTCCTGGGGTGTATTTTAAAGAAGCCTCTATTGGAAGAGTTGTTGTTGTTAAACAAGAGCGTAAAAACAATTACGGACACCAAATAATGAAAATATCGCTTCAGGCTATTTTAACCAATTATAACACACAAGATATTAAACTTTCTGCTCAAAAATATCTTAAAGAATTTTATGAAAGCCATGGTTTTTATAAGATAGGGAAAGGGTATCTTGAAGATGGTATACCACACATATTAATGGGCAACAGAATAAATTAATCTTACTTTAATATTTTTCTATACTTACTCTCATTGTTTAATACATCTATTGCCGCTCTAATTTCAGGATTATTTAAAACCTGGTATTTATACAAACCACTACTGTAAAAATATTGCTTTAATATCTCGGCTTTTAATAGTGCAATAATTTCATGCTTTTTGTCTATTATTTTCCTTTTTTTAGCCTGTGCTATTGACGCCATTAACTCCTTAAAATTTCCTTGTATTTGTTTTTCTAAACCGTCATCTTCGGCTTTTTGGAGTGCTTTTTTAAATGATAATTCTGTTTGGGTTTCAAAATTAAACGCAATTTTTTTCAAGTATTTTAAAAAGCTTTGAAAATCTTTTTCAGTAAAATTAAAATCTTCCCAGCGCTGCAGGTTATTTTCATAACGGTATTGTGTAGCGTAGTTAAAAATAACGTTCTCTTTGAGTAGCGCCGTGGTAATTGGGCTAAATTTTGCTGTTTCTATTTCAATATCTGGTAAAATACCCCCACCATCATACACAGTTCTTCCACCTTTGGTTTTAAAAGCATTGTACTTTTTTGGATCCAAGCGCACAGGATCCCCGTTTTCATCTCTATTCCAGTAATCAAGGGCTTGAATACAGCGGCCACTAGGGGTGTAATAACGAGAAATAGTTACCTTAAGCTGTGAGCCATAAATTAAGTTTTTAGGACGTTGTACCAGCCCTTTTCCAAAACTACGAGCCCCTATAATCACACCTCGATCTAGATCCTGTAATCCTCCAGAGACAATCTCACTTGCCGAGGCGCTTCTACCATTAATCAGAACAGCTAGTGGTATAGCTACATCAAAAGGCGCTGCGGTAGTTTTGTAAACTTTATTATATTTTTTTATTACAGATTGTGTGGTTGTAATAACCTCTCCTTTTTCTACAAATAGATTTACAACACTAATCGCTTGGTTTAGTAAACCCCCTGGATTTCCTCTAAGGTCTAAAATAATCTTCTTTGCGCCCTGTAGCTTTAAGTCCTCCAACGCATTTTTTGTTTGTGAGGTGGTTTTTTTATTAAATTTACTCAGTACAATGTATCCAATGTTTTCATTTATTAACGTGTAATACGGAACAGCTTTTACCTCAACAGCTCCTCTGGTCACAGTAGTTTTTTTTGTTTTCCCCTGCCTAGTGTATTGTAGTTCAACCTTTGTGGAGGCAGTTCCTTTAAGCAGCTCTCTTGGGTCGTCTTCGTAGCTAGATATGTTTGTTTGCTCTATTTTTGTAATTATATCTCCGGGCCTAAGACCTGCTTTATCTGCGGGGTAGTTTTCAAACACTTCTAAAACAGTTAGCTCTTTGTTTTTATAACGCATGGCCGCTCCAACACCTGTATATACGCCACTGTTTTTAATACGCGCATCTTCCACGGCCTGTTCGTTCCAATATACAGTATAAGGGTCAAGGTCATCTAACACGCCCTTTATAGCGTTATCCATTAGCGTTGCTGGGGTTACCTTATCCACATAATTCATGTTTAGCTCTTTGTAAAGCGAGGTGAAAATTTCAAGTTGTTTTGCAATTTCAAAAAAATCACTTTTTACAACTGTAGTAAACCCAACCGCACCAAAAAGAACAACGACAACAAATGGTAAAATAATTTTTTTTCTCATTAGTAAGAATATTTAACTAGCGGTATTTAAGGGTTATTAACTAGGTAATTTTAATAGGGCGCCCAACACTGCCTTATCTATTGTTTCAAAGCTGGCTATATCTTTCCCGATGTAGATAAAAAGAAGAGTAAAAACCTTCTTGTTGCGACCGTCTATTTCTTTTTTATGAAGCCTGTAAGCCTCCCGCATCAAGCGTTTTATCTTATTACGCGTAACAGCGCTTTTAAAATTTCTTTTTGCCACCGCAACACCTGTTTTGGTTTCTTGCGCCATTGAGGGAAGCCACAATAATTTTACGGGATACTTAGTTATTGTTTTTCCGTCCTCAAAAAGTAATTTAATATCTTTTCTGGATTTAAGTTTTTGTTGCTTTGGAAATATTTCGCTCAAGACTACTAATTAAGGATCACTATTTAATATGTAAAGATATACAAAGAAAAAAGACCTATCTGGCGCAGACACCAAATAGATCTTTTTTCTATTTTCAAGCCCTTTACAACAAGGTTATTCGGGTTTAAAAACGTTATTTTCTCTATTTACATCTGCCAATGTTTGTGAAGCGTCTATTTCAATAGACACCACTTGTTTGCCATTTGTAATTTGTAAAGTATAGGTTGGATATGCCCACGCCCAATCTTTTACCAGGGTTCTTTTAAGGCCTTTAAAATTAATTGGCTTTTCACCTCGCATCATTTGTAGCGGAATGTAAAACTGCTCTTTACTTCCGTCCTTATAAGTAACATCAAGATCAATAGGCATTCCCATTGCCCCGATTCTCTCAAGGGTAATGGTGGTTGCTTTTTCTCCGACCTGGGTAGATTTAATTCCGTAATCTATAGTTTTGGTGGTTTGCGTCCAGTCCATCAAATACCAATCTAGCTCTATGCCGGCTGTTTTTTCTGCAACTCTAATAAAATCATTTGGCGTAGGGTGCTTAAAAGACCAATCTGTAAAATATTTCTTTAATGTTTTATTTAGGTTTTCCTTACCAATAATATACCCTAATTGAGCTAAAAACACCGCCCCTTTGCTGTAGGCTGTAATCCCGTAAGCTCTATTAGAGGCATATCTATCTGCGTGTGTTGTTTGCGGCTCTTCTTTACCGCTGTTTGCTAAAAAAGTATACCCTCTATAAGATCCTGTGTGAGGATTTGCAGCATACTCTTGGTTTATTTGGTTTATAGCCTCACTAGATATATAAGAGGTAAAACCTTCATCCATCCACTCGTGCTTCCCTTCGTTGGTGGCCATTAAAAACTGAAACCAGGTATGGGCCAACTCATGTGCGGTTACACCAACCAATGAACCAAATTTTCTGTTTCCAGTAATTAAGGTGCACATTGCATACTCCATGCCTCCGTCACCTCCTTGAATGACAGAATACTGCTTGTATGGATATGCGCCGACGTTTTCATTAAAATAGCGCAATATTTCTGCTGTTTTTGGCTGCAGGTTTGTCCAGTTTTCTAAAATATCTGGATTATTTTTAAAGTAAAAGTTTAGGGTTGTACCATCGTCAGCAAGGAGTTGTTGGTGCAGGTAATCTGTATCTGCAGCCCAGGTAAAATCATGCACATTTGGAGCTATAAAATTCCATGATTTTTTTCCTCTTCTTGCAAACATAACAGGATTCAAGGAATTGTCACCCATTATGTTTGTTTTGTTATAACCTGTCCCCGCAACAGTATATTTTTTGTCTATGTTGATTGTTACATTAAAATCACCCCACGGGCTATGAAATTCACGCCCAATGTAAGGATCTGCGTGCCACCCTTGAAAATCATACTCTGCCATTTTTGGGTACCACTGCGTCATAGAAAAACGAACCCCTTCTGCGTTGTCTCTCCCACTTCTTCTTATTTGAAGCGGTATTTGTGCATCCCAAGACATTTTAAACGTGCTCTTTGCACCTGGTTGTATTGGCTCCTTAAGAGTCACCTCAAGGACAGTACCTACAACTTTGTAGTCAAGTTTTTTGCCGTCCTGGGTCAGTTTATGCGGATTTATGTACCCAATCTCACTTGGCGTTAGTTTAGAAATTCTGTCTCCAACCCTTCTGTCTGGATCCTCAATTGTTAAGGATCTAACATCCATCTCACTACCAGGCTGAAAGGCATTAAAATATAAATGATAAAATACCTTTTCTAGCACATCTGGAGAGTTGTTTGTGTACACTAGGGTTTGTTTGCCGCTGTATTGATTGTTTTTTTCATCCACATCAATAGTCATGTTGTAATCAACATGTTGTTGCCAGTAGGTGGTGTTGTTTTGCGCAACCACACTTGAGAGTAAACACAGGGTCATGGCAAAATTTAAAAGTGTTTTCATAGGATATAGATATGGTGTTATAAAATTTCGGCCACTCATTTCCTGAGAAAAAGCAGCCGATTTTCTTTGATTGAAATTAGAATTTACATTTTTGACGCCATAATAAAGGCGTTGTACATATTAACCATTTTACCGGATGTAGAGATGTTTTCAAAACTATTTTTATTCTCTGGGTCACCACCTAAAACAACATCCATTTTTACTGATAAACCACTATCCATTAGTACTTGTTTTACTTGCTTTGCAGATAATTTTGGGTAGTATGAGCGAATCATTGCCGCAACACCAGCAACATTTGGAGAGGCCATAGAGGTTCCTTGTAAATACTCATAAGTGTCTAGGGGTGTTGTTGCCCATATTTTTACACCAGGGCTAAATACATCTACATTCACCTTTCCGTAGTTTGAGAAGGTTGCTAATAAATCACTACCATATTTATAATTTAAAGCGCCCACGGTTAAAAAAGTATCGCTAATTTCTGCGCCCACACCTACTTGATCATTTGGGTATACTTGTATGGTGTCTAGGTCTGTACCTTCATTACCAGCAGCATTTACAATTAACACATCCTTTTGGCTTGCATAGGCAAGGGCGTCCCAAACCCACTGAGGGTGAGTTGAGTAATATTTACCAAAACTGGTATTGATTACCTTAGCGCCGTTATCTACCGCATAACGAATTGCATTTGCAATATCTTTATCATACTCATCTCCATCAGGAACTGCTCGAACCGCCATAATTTGAACATTTTGAGCAACACCATTCATTCCAATGCCATTGTCTCTTTGTGCAGCAATAATACCCGCAACGTGTGTTCCGTGTTTTGCATCTGCTTTTTTAGGGTCTGGACCATCAACATCATTGTTTCCATAATATGGGTTTGAGTTATCATAAGGATCATCACCAATAGCATCTCTAAAGTTGGTTGTTGTGTCAAAATGAGAATCTAATCTTCCTTGGAAGTAATCTACACCGCCTTCAATTCTTTCAATAAAACTAGGAATATCGTCACTAAAATTTAGCATCTGGGTTAGCATTGCAACATGCTCTTTTTGTTCTCCTTCAGGGTTCTCGATATTAGACAAGTCTTGTTTTGAGTAGTCCTGCTTACCAAGTGTTTTACTAATTGCAGCATGTGCAGGCTTTAGCCTTTCAAGCATACCGCTGTACCTTGCTGCGTTTGCTGTTGTTTGTTCAATTTCTTTACTAAACTCTTGGTTTGCTTTTTCATATAGGGCAAATTCTGCGCTATCTACGGCGCTTACAGAAGCCTTTGTTTTTCCATCATATTTTGATTTTAATTTTCTTACAATACGCACATATTCCATGTTCTCTTTCACGATATCACCAAGAAAATTCCAGCCGTGGATATCATCTACATATCCGTTTTTATCATCATCTATATTGTTTCCCGCAATTTCTTTTGGGTTTACCCACATCACGTTTTTAAGATCTTCATGCTCAATGTCTATACCGCTATCAATAACAGCGACAATTACAGTAGTTCCTGCTTTATCTTTTATAATCTCTTGGTAGGTTCTCTCAACACCCATTCCTGGAATGGTGTCGTTTTGTAAATCTTTTAAGCTCCAGGCTTTCAGCTGGGCTTCTGTTAATTCAGCTGTCTTTGCCGCAGGAGCCTCTGGACTTTCCATAGGCAGGGAAAGACTTGGGATTATAGTTGATCCACAACCAGCTAGTAAAGCCGCGGTGGCGGTAATAAAAAAGATGTTTTTTGTGATTTTCATAGTGGGTTAATTAAATAGTTCGTTAAACGTAAAAACCGAGTCAAGTCTCACGCCTTTTTCTGTGTGCTTTACAGTTATAATTTGGTTGTGAGCGTCGTGTTCCAAAAATAAATAATAATTATGGTCTGCAGCAGCATTTAAAAACTTTTCTTTTTCAGGTAAAGTAAGTAGCGGCCTTGTGTCATAGCCCATAACAAAAGGCAAGGGTAGGTGCCCGGCCGTAGGGAGTAGATCTCCCATAAAAACAATTGTTTTGTCTTTGTATACAAGGGTGGGTAACATTTGTTTTTCTGTGTGACCATCTGCAAAAAAAACACCAAAACCCAGCCCTGATTTTTTTAAGAAATCTACACGGTCGTTTTCTAAAGAAAGGCTGCAATTAGGCCCGTCAATAAATTTTAATTGACCGCTGTGCTGCAGGGGTAAAATGTTTTCTTCTAAAAAAGAAGCTTTTTCTCTCCTGTTTGGTTTTGTGGCCCAATTCCAGTGATTTTTATTGCTCCAATAATGCGCATTTTTAAACGCTGGCTGATACCCTGTTTTGCTTTTGTTCCAATCAACACTACCTCCGCAGTGATCAAAATGAAGGTGTGTCATAAACACGTCTGTAACATCATCTTTGTGGAATCCAGCTTTTTTCAAGGAGCTCACTAAAGAGTGATCGCCCCACTTGTGGTAGTAGCCAAAAAACTTTTCTGTTTGTTTGTCTCCCATCCCCGTATCAATCAAGGTGAGTTTGTTGCCCTGTTCAATCAATAAGCACCGCGCAGCAATATCAATCATGTTATTGCTGTCTGCGGGGTTTGTTTTACTCCACAAGGTTTTTGGAACCACACCAAACATGGCGCCTCCATCTAGTTTAAAATTTCCAGCTTCTATAGGGTGTAGTTTCATAGAGATGCAAAATACAAAAACAAGGGGGTTTGTTAAAGCGCCCGGTGTCTTATTAATAAACTACAGCTTGTTTTGTGTACACAGAAGAAGTTCGCTTTGAAGTCGTTTTCCAAAATCATGAAGACTTTTTATTTCCTTCACTCCAGCAACCCTCTCTTTAGAGTACACCAAAACAGAGGCTCCATTAGATTCCACGTGGTAGTAAGGGTTACTCTCAAAAAAGAGCACAAGATTGTCTGTAAAGAAGTTTTGTATTGCCAAATCATCATCGCCGCGCAAGTAAAATCTATTGCTGAAATCTGCGTGTTTTTCTATGGCGATATCCTTAAAACCGGCGAGGGCAGACATCTTTTCGAAAAATCCTTCTTGGTCTAAAGTAAAGCAAGGGATAGCACCCTCTAGCTTTATGTGCAGCATGGTTGTGCGCACGTCTTCTTTTGCTATAAACTCCCCTTCAGAGTATTTAATATCAAAGAGCTTGAAGGTGTCTTGAGAATTAAATAGCCGATTGTAAAGCTGCTCTATTTGTTTGGTGCTAAAGTGCTTGAATCCGTCTAAAAAACGAAGGTCTTCTAATTTCTCCGGAACATATTTCAGGTTAAAACCCTTTGAAATTTCTTGAAGAGCAAGCTGCCTTTTTGTTAAGGCGCCACTTCTTTTTTTAAGCCCAGGAATTAATTTTCTCAGCGCAAAAGGATGCTCACTATCTGTACCGTGCAGATCAAGGCCAATAACCTCAAAATGACCCCCTCGTTTTGCAAACACATCTTGATATCCACTAATGCTTTCCATCACCGTGTGGTCTACAAATTGACACATAGAAAAGTCTAAAACAACGTCTTTTTCTTGAGGAACATCTTCCAGTTTTTGTTTAAGCTTATAAAAGTTTAAAAAGCTACAAAAGTGTTTCACACTAATGTAATAATTGCCACTTTGTTTTTCTTGAAACATAAGCACATTAGGCTTTAATAAGTTTCTAAAAAAGACCGTAGCACCCTTGTTGATTAAAACGTGAATTATAAAAGTAATGACAACACCAGCAATAATTCCTGTAATTAGGTCTACAAATAAGGTAACCAGAAGTGTGGTAAAAAAAATCAGTAGCTGCTCTTTTCCGACAGAAAATATTGTTCTTACAAGATTTGGAGAAGCTAGTTTGTAACCCGTGTAAACCAATATAGCCATAAGCGCCGGCAAGGGTATGCGCGTTAATTGTGTGCTAAAAAGCACGATAAAAATCACCAAAAACAACGCATGCATAAAATTGGCGCTTCTATTGCTACCCCCATTATTTACATTTACAGAGCTTCTAGCAATCACCGTAACTACATTAAGCCCCCCTAGAAAACCACTACCAATGGTAGCAAGCCCCAGGGCTTTTAAGTCTCGATTGACATTGCTTTTTCTCTTTTGAGGATCCAACTTATCCACTGCCTTTATACTTAGTAAAGACTCAATACTAGCAATAAGGGTCAAGGCAAGAACACTGGTCCAAAAAGAAAAGCTGCCAATGGCGCTAAAGTTTGGTATTGGAATCTCTGCCACAATTTGTTGGGCAGATGGTATTCCAGAGATCATGTACATGGCATTAATGGGGTTGGGCTGTTGCAAAACCAATTCGTAGTAATAACTAAACCCAATAGAGAGCAGCACAATCCACATTGGGGCGGGGATGAGTTGCAGGTATTGATTTCTTGTTTTAGAATAAAAAACCATAATAGCCAAAGACAAAACACCAGAGACGGCAGCAAAGGTAAGCCCTGGATCTGCATAGGTAAATGCCCCCTGAATTGTTTCGGGAATTGCCAGCAAATAAGCCACACTACCATCTAAAGAGAGCTTGTTTCCAAGCATGATATGAAATTGTTTGCCAAGTATAATTAGCCCTATGGCCGCAAGCATTCCTTGAATTGCCGAAGAAGGAAAAAAGTCTGCTAATTTTCCCATGCGCAAAAACCCAAGTAGGATTAAAAGCGCCCCAGAACAAATAATAGCGGCATACGCTCCTTGAATTCCTAGGGTAGAGATAGCAACCAACAACACCCCCACAAGGCCATTTCCAGGCCCCGAAATGGTAACGTGGCTTCCTCCTAAAATAGACACCATTAAACCCCCTACCACCGCTGCAATAATACCAGAGATTGGGGGGGCCTCACTTGCCATAGCAAGACCTAGGCCTAAAGGAAGCGCAATTAAGCTCACTACAAATCCAGAGAAAATATTTTTGGGCAACGCACTGAAAAATACCTTTATGTTGTTTTTTTTAGAACTCATTGTACAATTAATATATCTGTAGGTAACTCTGTTAAAATATGCTCAATATCGTGAGGAAACAAGCGGTCCATAAACCCAGAGGCTTTGGGCGCATTCATTACTAGTAAGTCGGCACGAACAACTTGTGCATAATGCCCTATGGAGTATCCCCTTTTTCCAAAAATGGGCTGGGTAGCAACCAGCTTATTTTCTTTATGTTTTTGAGGAATATCCTCAAGTATTTTCTGTATTCTAGAATCTTCTCGACGGCTTATCTTTTCTTTTAAAAGGGTCGATTTTCTTAAAGATTTATCGTCTTGTACGTTTCCTACCTCGGTGTTAGAAACTTCTTCAACAATGGTTATTTTTTCACTGCTTAGCGCTTGTGCTACAAAAAAGGCTGCACTTATTGTTAGGGGAGTTTTTTGGTCCTCAAGGCCGTTTACAACAACGTGTTTACAAGGCAAAGACTCTATAGATGGGTTAATTAGAAGCATCACAGAGCAGCTCGCTTTTCTGGTTATTTTTCTAGCAATAGACCCAATGTAGTATTTCAGAAAGTTTTCTCTTTTTAGGGCTCCTAAAATTAAAAGGTCTACCTCATTTTCTTTTACACTCTCTAGGATTGACTCAACAGGCTTACCAGGGTTAAAGACAACACTTGCTTTAAGGCCTTGCTTTAAAAAAGGAGCTAAGTAAGCATCAAAAGTGGCGCTTTTCTTTAGGCTTTTTTCTCCAACATGTATCAAAACCAGGGAGGCTTCAAACAATAAAGCTAGGCGAGCACTCTGGCATATATTTGCTTTTAGGTTTGGAGAAAAAGTAACCCCCGTGCCAACTGTGTTAAATTTTTTTTGCTTCAAAACAATAAATTCTTAAGTTTTTTTAATTGATTTAAAAACACTTTTTGTGCCGAAAAGGAAAGATACACTTTTTTTAAAATTTCAGAAATATATTTTAAACAACCTGCCTTTAAAAGCATTAAATTATTCTTAAAAAACTTGAACAAGTCAAGGGTTCTTTCTACTTTGCATATAAATAATAGACACATGTTAGAGCTTGCCGGAATTATTATCTTAGGAATTTTTGCACAATGGATTGCTTGGAAAGTTAAAATACCAGCTATTTTACCACTCATATTAATTGGTCTTGCCGTGGGGCCTTTGTCTACACTTTATCCTGAGGGCTTCCGTTATGAAGATGGCTCGCAATGGATACAACCTATGTGGGAGGCCAAAAAAGGGTTTTTCCCTGGAGATAGTCTCTTTTATTTTGTTTCATTAGCTATTGGTATTATTCTTTTTGAAGGAGGTTTAACCCTTAAGATGAGCGAAATAAAAAAAGTAGGAGGAGTTATAGGTAAACTTATAAGCCTTGGCTCCATTGTCACCTTTTTCGGAGCCGGTTTGGCAGCACATTATGTTCTTGGCCTTAACTGGCAAGTTTCTTTTTTGTTTTCTGGACTCATCATTGTTACCGGGCCAACGGTAATAACACCTATTTTAAGAAACATTCCCTTGCGTAAAGACGTCTCTGCAGTTTTAAAGTGGGAGGGTATTTTAATAGACCCTATTGGCGCTCTTGTTGCTGTTTTGGTTTTTGGTTTTATAAGTGTAAACATTCCTGTTCAAGGATTAGAAGAGGCGGCCTCACAGACCCACGGATCTGGAGGGAGCTACACCAAGCACGCTCTTTTGGAGTTTGGAAAAATCATAGTTATTGGTTTTGCTTTTGGTCTGGCTGGAGGTTTTGCCATGTATCATGCCGTTAAAAGAAAAGCAATACCTCATTATCTTTTAAATGTTGCCTCGCTGTCTATGGTGCTACTCATTTTTGTGCTAAGTGATTTGTTTGCTCACGAATCTGGCCTACTGGCTGTAGTTGTGATGGGGATGTACCTAGGAAACAGCAACCTACCTAATTTGAAAGAACTTCTATACTTTAAAGAGTCTTTAAGCGTACTGCTTATATCCATCTTGTTTATCTTGCTTTCTGCAAACATTAGCATTGATGATTTGCTGCTTATATACAACTGGGAAACAGCCATTTTATTTGCTGTGGTCATTTTTGTTGTCAGGCCCTTGGGCGTCTTTTTAAGCACCACAAACTCAGGATTAAGTATTAATGAAAAACTATTTATTTCTTGGGTGGGCCCTCGTGGTATTGTTGCAGCGGGTATTGCCTCTCTCTTTGGAACAAAACTTGTTGAAATAGGCGTTCCTGGAGCGCAATACATTACACCTCTTGTCTTTGGGCTAGTACTTGTTACGGTGCTTTTAAACGCAACCACAGCAAGAATGGTGGCTTCTTTATTGGGTGTGTTTTTGAAAAAAAGTGAAGGAATTATGATTATAGGCGGCTCTCGCGTTTCTAGATTAATTGCCGCCTATCTCCAAAAAAACAATAGGCGCGTTGTGCTTGTTGACAGCAACAGAGCTAATGTTGAAAAAGCAAAGGAGCTGGGTCTTGAGGCCTTGTCTGCAAATATTTACAATGATGATTTGAGTGATAATATAGAACTCAGCGAGATGGGTTATTTGCTTTCAATGACCGCAAACGACGTTATTAATAGATATGCCATGGATAAGCTAGGTAAATCTTTTGGCGAAAACGGCACCTACAGACTTGTTACCTCAGAGGAGTTGAGAAGCAAAAAGACCAAGAGCAGTGATTTGTTTTGCCCTACCCACGACTACCTAGGTTTAATGCGTGTTGCCGAAGCGTTTCCTTCTATACAGGAGGTTCAGGCCCCTAGTCCAGAAATATGCACAGATATCATAGAGCTAATTAACAACAACCAAGATGCCATTGCTTTATTTGCAAAAAGCCCGGATGGTGTTATCACTCTTATAGACAACACAAAGCAAACAGCGCTAGAAGAGAACACCACTATCGCTTATATAGGTAGGCCCATGGATTTTGAAGACGTGATGACCAATAAAACCTTAGAGCCCTTACAATAACCATAAAAAAGTATAAACAAAAGAGACTCACAGCCACTTTTGCGAGACACAAAAAAATGAAAAAAGGTATCTTTATAGCAGGCGTTCTTGCCTTTGGGCTTATTTGTTGTGACGGCTCTGAGTCAGGAAATTTTGAGTGTATAAGGGCAATCCCAGACTTAAATGATGCCGCCCAGGCCTATAATCAAGATCCATCTACAGAAAACTGTAATAGATATAAAGCAGCATTACAGGCATATATAAACAACGGCTGTGCGGGCATGGATCAAAGCGCTTATGCTGAGCTGGACGGGCTGCCGTGTAACTAATTTAGTTAATCATTTAACTTTAAAACAGCCATAAAAGCAGCTTGAGGGATCTCAACATTACCTACCTGGCGCATGCGCTTTTTTCCTTTTTTCTGCTTTTCTAGAAGCTTACGTTTCCTAGAAATATCTCCTCCATAACATTTGGCCGTAACATCTTTACGAACTGCCTTTACGGTTTCTCTTGAAATAATTTTTGCTCCAATAGCCGCTTGTATAGGAATATCAAATTGTTGTCTTGGGATAAGCTGGCGAAGTTTTTCACACATTTTTCTGCCAATATCCTGAGCATTGTCTTGATGCAGCAAAGAAGATAATGCATCTACAATATTACCATTTAACAAAACATCTAGTCTCACTAGTTTAGACTCTCGCATACCAATTGGGGTATAATCAAAGGAAGCATACCCTTTGGAGACTGTTTTTAAACGATCATAAAAATCGAATACAATTTCTGCTAAAGGCATGTCAAAGGTAAGCTCTACACGCTCTGTAGTTAAGTAGGTTTGGTTGGTGATTTGCCCTCGCTTTTCTATACATAAAGACATTACGTTTCCAACAAAGTCTGACTTTGTGATGATCGTAGCCTTAATGTACGGCTCTTCCATGCGGTTAAGCTTAGAGGGCTCTGGCAAATCACTAGGGTTGTTCACCAAAAGAACCGTATCTGGCTCTCTGTTGGTGTATGCGTTGTAGGATACGTTGGGTACTGTGGTAATGACAGTCATGTCAAACTCGCGCTCTAGACGTTCTTGAATAATCTCAAGGTGTAACATCCCTAAAAAACCACACCTAAAGCCGAATCCTAAAGCGGCCGAACTCTCTGGTATAAAAACCAGTGATGCATCATTAAGCTGTAGTTTCTCCATAGAGGCCCTTAGTTCCTCATAATCTTCTGTGTCTACAGGGTAAATACCTGCAAATACCATTGGTTTTACATCCTCAAAGCCTTCAATCATGTTTGTTGTTGGGCTTTTTGCGTCTGTAATGGTGTCACCAACTTTTATCTCTTTAGCTTCTTTAATACCCGTGATGAGGTATCCAACATCCCCTGTAGAGATTATTTTCTTTGGTGTTTGTGTTAAATTTAGGGTTCCCACCTCGTCTGCATAATAGTTTTTCCCTGTTGCCATAAACTTAATATGTTGGCCTTTTTTAATTTCTCCATTTAAAATTCTAAAATA
>ERZ1046568.1838-NODE-1838-length-14574-cov-11.892623_pt1 | contig 14574 bp, 16 predicted proteins | sample MGYA00383092_ERZ1046568 | MGnify/ENA primary metagenome ERZ1046568 (study PRJEB29581, sample SAMEA5548362) | metagenome | biome: marine; feature: coastal; material: water | depth 1 m | study: Short-term variability in the microbial, nano- and picoplankton... | reverse complement strand
TATGTTTGGACTATTCAAAAAGAAAAGCGAGAAAGAGAAACTAGAGGATCAATACGAAAAACTATTGAAGGAAGCTCATCGATTAAGTACTATCAATAGAACTGATTCAGATGCAAAGGCTGCAGAAGCAGACGCAGTGCTAAAGAAGATAGAGGCGATGGAATAGAGAATTTACTAGAACGATATATTTGCAAATGTCCAACACTTTACGAATATGTGTAATTTTTTTACTTCTTTTCAGTTCCTGCCAATACACAGTAGAAAAAGAAAAAAAGCCTGTCCTTACAATTGAGTAAAAAGAGCAGTTTAAAAAATTAGGAAAGAAATTTGCAGACAGCAAAAACGCGGAGGATTATACTCTCATAAGGTCTTCCTGGAATCACACTGTATTCCAATCACGTGTAAAGGGTTTGTCAAAGAGTGAGCAAAATCTTTTTGAACATTACCTCAAAGAGGATATTTTAAGTGCGGTAGAAAGCAATAATATTGAATTGGTTAATATCATAAAGCACAATTTTGGTAAGATATATTTCAATAAGATTATCTACTACCTGCAGCATGCAGAAATAATATATTCTCTCAAATTTGGAACAAATGTCAGTTTTTGTAAGTATAGATTAGAGTTTGTAAATAGTGTGCCTCAACTTACTGACTATTATTCATTTAAAGAAGGTGCTTGGTATAGTTCTAAAATATATGATATGTTAAAATTGAGCTCTAAGTATACGGGTTCATCTGAGGAACGACATCAAACCAATCGCAGTATTTTGAAAGCTCAAAGGTTACGGGGGTAGTGAATAAGAAAAATAGATCGGATTTTTTGCCGTTTTAACTGCCTCAGGACTGCCACTAAACTAGTTTTTTGACTACTTTTAGAGTCATAATTTGTTGTAGTCAACCACTATTTTAGTGGAGAACATAGGATTCTTATGCGTAATCCAATCTGCCATGCGTAGAGCGTAAGACTCAAGTGTCTCGTCAGGTTCATTTTCTATCCAAGAAAGGTGTGTGTGATTTTCTGGTAAATTAAGTCTAGAAAAAAACCGATAGTCTGCTCCCATACCAGAAATGATATAGTAATGATTGGTCATTTAGACTTTTGTTGCCACTACTTCAATAAGTGTAGGGCAAAATAAATGAGCCACCTTGTTCTTTTCTAGCTCACGAAATTCTTCAAGTGCTAGATTTACTTCTTTTGCAGACAGGTAGTCCATTTCAGCTAGTTTAGGAAAATAGATTTCATAAAATGATTTTGGCCATTGCCATATTTGATCATCTGGTCTTGCAAATTTCGCCAAAGGTCTTGTGCTGATTTCCATTCCCATTTCAGTTAATATGGAAGGAAGTTCTTTCCCTATATCTATATCTCCAGGCTGATCTTTGAAGCTCTTAAGGCAGGATGCTATCGCTCGGTCAAGATGAGCATAATTAGGTATGGTTTGGTGAGTAGACCAGTCAAAATATTCTTGAATGACCATTTTGCCTCCGGGCTTCAGAGCTGCATACACTTTTTCCAATACCTCTCTCGGGTTCGAAACCCAAGCAAGTGCCCATCTACAATACATTCCATCTAGAGTGTTTTTGGTGAGTTTAAGATCATCAAAGTCACTACAAATTGCCTCAATATTCAATGAGTGTAAGTCGGAGGTTTGCTGGATGAAATTGATATAATTTTGCGATTTGTCAACAGCAATTATTTTCCCTTGGTCACCGACAATATAGGCTAGCTCTTTGCTACAAAATCCTGGTCCTGAACCTAAGTCTAATAAAGTGTCACCAGCTGAAAACCCTGCAATTTCCCAACCTGTGTGTGCTTCTGAAGCCCAAACTTGATGCTGTAGGCCTAGTCTATGGAGCTCATCGCTATTGGTCCCAAGAATGTATTCATTCGCCTCTTTTGTCATTCGCGGAAGTTATGTCAAATCGATTATTCTTTTGATACTACCTCTATTAAAGTTGTGATTTTATTGCCCGCTAAAGTCAAGCATACTCCCAAATAAATCCTGAAACTGCAACCCCTCATCCATTTGATGTTTACTTAACTTACTATATTCTGCTAATCCGTGGAGCACAAATTCCATCCAAAGCATTTTTTCATTAGGATGAATTTCGGGCTTATGTTCATCTATAAACAAAGCTATGCCATCTACAGAGTTCAATACTCGTCCATACTCTTTATCACTTGCATCGTTTGTCAATTCTATGGTTTTACCTCTTTCGAAGTATTCTGTTATACGACTGAAGGCATTTTCTTTTTCTGGCTGAGTATCTCCCTCTTTACGGTTTTTCTTTTGCTTCAGTTTTTCTGGATTTGGAAAATGCTCTGCAAACTCTGTTCTGATAGCTTTTCCGATCAGTTGATTCGCTACATTGAGTGGTCCTTCTTGTTCGCCTTCATAGACCATTTCTATTTTGCCGGTGATTGCAGGGATGATGCTTGACAAGTCACTTATTCTAACCAATGATTTCTTATCATTATTAATGACCACTCTTCTCTCCACACCGCTGTAGATATTCTCCAAGGCCGAAATAGCCAACCTGGCAGAAACACCACTTTTTTCATCTACAAATTCGCTTGATCGTGCCTCTATCACTAGTCTCTCAATGAGCGTAGGAATCAAATCGTGCATTATCACAACTTCCTTTTTTGCAGCATCTTTTTTTGCCTCTTGAGAAGTAATATCCTTACTTATTTTCAGTGTTTTAGGGTAGTGTGTTAGAATTTGACTTCCTATTCTATCTTTCAGAGGAGTTACTATACTCCCTCTGTTGGTATAGTCTTCAGGGTTTGCAGTGAATACAAACTGCATATCTAAAGCTAAACGTACTTTAAAACCTCTGATTTGTATATCTCCTTCTTGGAGAATATTGAATAGAGTTACTTGAATTCTTGGTTGCAAGTCAGGAAGCTCATTAATTACAAAAATGCATCGATTGGCTCGAGGAATAATCCCGTAATGAATTACACGTTCGTCGTTATAATTAAGTTTTTCGTTTATAGCTTTTATAGGGTCAATATCTCCAATAAGGTCTGCCACAGACACATCAGGAGTTGCCAATTTTTCTACATAACGCTCGTCTCTATGCAACCAAGATATTAGTGTATTATCTCCATGTTTTTCTATTTTTTCTTTTGCAAAATAGGAGAGAGGAGCAAGTGGGTCGTCATTAATCTCACTGCCGGTTACATACGGAATAAACTCATCCAGTAGACCTGTGAGTTGCCTCGCCATTTTTGTTTTGGCTTGCCCTCTCAGTCCTAGCAAATTAATACTGTGTCCACTAAGGATAGCTCTTTCCATATCTGGTACTACAGTATTTTCATATCCAAGGATACCTGTGAATATTGGTAGTTTATTTGCTAATCGTTCTCTAAGATTAGACTTCAATTCTTCCTGAATTGTCTTGCTTTTATATCCGCTGGCTTTTAGTTCGCCTAGTGTGGTTGATCTTGTCATTTTTATAATTGTGAGTCTAAAGTCCTTGGTTGTTAGTAGCCATTATTATACTAACTGCTAAACAATGGATTTTGACTTCTTTTTTAAAATTTCTTTCTCTTATTCTTAGCGTAATCGGTAAATACAATTTCCCCGAGTCCTTGCAGTCCGGTATAAAACGCTCTTCCATTATTAGTCTCTGTAAATTCTTCTACAAATTCTTGTAAATAAGGATCTTGAGCTATCATAAAAGTAGTTATAGGAATACCCAATCTTTTGCACGCTGCAGCCTCATTGTAACATTTATTTACAATTTTGCGGTCCAGTCCAAAACTGTTTTTATAGTAATGTATTCCTTCCTTCAAACAGCTAGGTTTACCATCTGTGATCATAAATATTTGTTTGTTTTGATTACGCTTTCTTCTAAGAATCTCACGAGCTAGTTGCAGGCCTGCTACAGTATTGGTATGATAAGGACCTACTTTAAGGTAGGGTAATTCTTTCAATGGTATCTGCCAAGCATCGTTCCCGAAAACGATAATATCTAGTGTATCTTTTGGAAACTGAGTTTTTATGTATTCCGAAAGTGCTAGAGCTACTTGTTTTGCAGGGGTGATTCTATCTTCACCATAAAGTATCATACTATGGCTTATATCTATCATAAGCACCGTGCTTGTCTGTGTTTTGAATGACTTCTCGTTGATAACCAGATTATCGTATGTCATCATATCATTGGTTCCATGATTAAGTTGAGCATTGCGTATACTCTCTGTAAGTGCTATTTGATCTAGACTATCTCCGAACTGATAGGAGCGTCTATCTGCTGTTGCTTCATCACCTATGCCAGTGAACTTCGTATTGTGATTTCCTTTTCTACCCTTTTTCAGCTTGCCAAATACCTCTTTCAAAGCATCCTTGCGAATAGCCTGTTCCATCTTAGATGTGATTTCAAAAGACCCGGTTTGCTTGTCTTCGTCCATGTACCCCTTATTCTTTAAGTCTTGAATAAAGTCCCCCATACCATATTCATTTGTGGTAAATCCATATTGCTTGTCCAATTGGTTCATCCAGTCCAAAGCCTCACTTAAATCTCCGCTAGTGTAGAGAAGCAGTTGTTTAAATAAGTCTAATAGACTATCAAAATTGGATTGCTTGTTCTTGTCTGGTAAATATTTTGAAAATTGATATCCTAACACGTGGTGTAATTGTAACAAATAGAGACTAATTGGGTTTGCAATCAATATCTATATTTGACCTGTATAATGTCTAACAATTATAAGACTTTTTTAATCTGTTCATTGATCGTTTTTATCTCTTCTTGCGAATTTCTTGGGCTTACCAGTAAGAAGTCAGATGACCCACTTTTCGACCCACATAATACACCTACCTGTCGTTATATTGACTACGATCACGATACAAAGACAGGGATTCGTATTATGTATTATGAATCAGGCAAAAAGAAAAGTTATGTATTCTTTGATCATGGGATGAGAGATAGTCTCTTCAGAACTTGGCACGAAAACGGTAAAAAAAAATTAGTCATTTGGTATGAAAAAGGTATGAAGCAAGGCCTTTATCAAAAATTTCGCAAGACTGGTGAATTGTACAGGGAAATTGAATATGAGGACGATATGAAAAATGGGTCGTATAAAGAGTATTGGAAGAATGGGAGAGTGAAATATGAGTTAGAATATAGAAATGACGTATCATTAGATAAGACGCTCCAATAGTATAAACATGATGGTAATGTTGGGCCTGGTTCATTCCTAGTCATCAATGAAGTAAATACAGTACGGAAAAATAATAAATACGCACTTTACGTATATTTTGATGACTTGCCTGAAGAGGCAGTCTATGTAACTATAATAGACGGGATAACTTTTGCATTAGAAAAAGTGAGTGTGAAGGGAGTGTTATCATTCGATGTGCCAGAGGGGGCATTTTTGATGAAAAAAGTAGTGTTTGAAGGCTTTTATCAGGGAAGAAAGCGCACTGTACGCTCTGTCAAAAGGTCATTCAATATAGGCATTGAAAATCAATAATTATAAATAATCATGTCTCGTTTTCTTTTCAAGTCTCTATTATTTGGATAATATTCGAGTCTACTTTCAATGAGATTTTTAGCTCGATCTAGATTGTTTACGCCATAATAATAAATAGCAAGCCTGCCAAATGCTCTAGACAAATAATACTCCTGAGGCTTTATCTCACCTGGATTGTTTTCTTCGAATTCCTCAAACTGTTGCAAAAGCTCGTATGCTTCTTGATACTCGTGGTCATAGATATGTTCATCTGCCTCAATAAGAATTAGGTTTTCCATCACCACATAAAAATAGGGGTTCATCACTAATTCTGGAAAAGTATCAAATAGGGTTGAACTTTCCTCTGCCCATTCTTCGGTTTTTGCAGCGTGAAAACTCGAAATAAATCGATTATAAAATAGATTCTGATGCTCCAAACTACGATTGGATAATGTGTATGCTTTTTTAGCAAAAGTATATCCTTCTTCTAACTGAGCACGCTGATATAAGTCTATGGCATAATGTTCAGTATAAAACCATTCCAATTCTCTTTCCATACTATCACTGATGCTCATCTTCTTAAACAGATCATAATAGGGCTGAAATGCCTTATGAGGGGACTCCGAATCGCTCATGCTTTTGTATGTTAAGTAAACTTGCCTTTTGAACATGTCAGCTGTGATGAGTTTGTTATTATATCTGATCAAATCACCAAGCAGATTTACCTTATCCATATCTCTTTCATCTGATTGATCAAGCCACCACGTGCCAATTATATAAAGAATCTGATGAGTGCTGTAGGTTGGATTTAAAAAGTTGGACTTTTGACCCAATTGATAAGCGGAGATACCGTCTAATTGATCCATCTTAATAGAAGCCAGCGTATAGTAATAGCTTGCTAGTATCTTCTTAGGTGTTACTCTTCCAGACTCATCGAAGTACTTTTCAAACAATGATGTGCTTGTATTTATAAGTCGATCTTCTGCTGAAATTACTTTAAGTGTTACCAATAAATCTGCGAAGGTCTCGTGATACTCTTTATTATTAGATAAATCACTCATTTCTAGTCCATCTACCCCGATTGGATCAAGATCTTCATCTGGAAATGGGAATACAAAAGTGCAGACAGCATCTCCGTCTAACTCCAAAGGTATACCTATAGACTCAAAAGTGTATGCGTAGATCATACCAAAAGTCAGACAATTAAACTCTCCTAAGTTGATAGCATCACCCAGTGTAGCTTCTTCATTATACACTTTGAAATATTTGAGGTTTACTTTTGATTTGATTTTAGAAAGAGATTTTAGTTTCTTATTCTCTTTATAGAGAGGTTGAATATCTGACGTTATAAATTTATCCAGTTTTGATATTGTTTGACCAGCTTGCACTGGACCGATTTCCTCAATCAATGAAACTAATATGGCATCTTTAAAGGTTAATTCGGATTTAGAAAAATAAGGGCTTACAGAATGCTCTTGATATTTTATTTCTGCGAGCGTGAAGTGGTTTATAATTGCGTTTTGTGCGGGCGTTGAAAATGCAACTACAGACTATAAGAGAGTTGATAGTACTTTCCAGTACTTAGAAAGACTTAGGCTTGAATCAGTCATAAGTAGGCAGACCAAATATAACCGCTTAATTTTTTTAGAGTGAGTTTATAGAAGTATTTTTTTGAGCTAACCACCAAGCCCAAATTGTGAGAAGTTAGTGACTAAGGACTAGCTTGAATCAAACGAACCATTCAGAGATGCACAGACCTTCTGGTACACAGCTTTCTATTTGGATGGAATAGACATAAGAAAGGACAAATGCGATTTAGTAGAATCTTTCTCAATCAATACCGATGACCGTTAGCAAATAGAAGGAATTACGAACCGCTTTTACGCTATGTTCTATATCTGATGTGATACCTAGTATTTGGCCTTTTTTCAGGGTTATCGTTTTATCATCCACATAAATTTCAATTTTGCCACGAAGTACTTGTACAGTAGCATCGCTGCTAACCTTACCAGATTTTCGTGTGCTGTTTTTTCGCATACCACGCAGGACAATGGTAGAGCTGTCGGACTTATATATCGTAATTGTATTATGACCTTCTTTTCCCCATGCATCCTCTTGTTTGAGTTGTTTGATAAACTTGTTAATGTTCATCTGTACTAAAGGAGCATATAATAGTCGTTTACGATTAGGATTTTGGGTCGTAGCTTTTATTCTTTTATCCATAGCATTTAGGTGTGGCTTCTTTACAAAGCTATTAAACTATTAGGATAATGGTAGACTTGAGACTTGGTTAGGTTAGCAGAGACTAGAATTACTTTGTTGATTTGATACTTACCCACCATGCCCAGAATATAAAGAATGGTTGTATCACAATTAGTCTAAACCAAGCGAACCATTCAGAGATACATAGACCTTCTGGCACACGGCTTCCTATTTGGATAAAGTAGACATGAGAAGGAACTAAGGCAATGAGAAGTAAAATAATTCCCCAGCAAGCCATTTTTTTCATCTGAGGAATGAAGACCAAAATACCTAGGAATAATTCAATCAGGCCCACAAAGTAATTTAGGAGTATTGGAGCAGGAAGATAATCTCGTATAAGTGGGAGGTAAAACTCAGGAGAGATGAAATGATTTGCTCCAGCGAAAATGTAAAATATTCCAAGGCCACGGTGCAGCCAGCGATTTATGAAAGCTTCCATTTATACTCCCTATGTACTTTTTTAAGAATTAAGAAAAAAGGTATCCACCAAATGAAATCATTGGTGATTAGGGTATATGTGAACTCAAAAGGAACGTTATCTTGAGCATAGTTCATTACGAAACCAATAGGTCCAAATATTTTACCTAAAAAACCTACTGCTACTATAGGCCAGTGCCTCATAGGGTCGTACGATGCCCACCAGTATCCAAGACCATAAACACCTATCACCATACCCATTCCTTGCCATACCATAGGATGATTGAGTGTTTCCATACCAACTAATTGAAAAAAGTGATCCGGGAAAAGAACCACCCATGCTCCCCAAAGCAGGTTGTATATAGCTGCTAACTTTAGTGTAAGTTTCATTTATACCCTATTAACAATAAGGCAAAGAAAATGTTGAAAATGGTTTTAATCCAATGCCTCTTTTAGTACCTTACAAATCTCTATTATCTGTTCTTTAGTGATGATAAGAGGAGGGGAAATACGTAGGCATTCCATATTGTACAAAAACCAATCTATAATGACTCCACACTCTATACAGCGTTTCATGGTACGTTCTACTTCTTCAAAGGAATCTAGTTGTACAGCGAGCATAAGTCCCTTGCCACTTATACCTTTTATCTTGGGATGTACAAGAAGTTCTCTAAAGAGAGCTTCCTTCTCATGTACCTCATTTAGTAAATTGCTCTTTGTTAGAAATTTTAAGGCAGCATTCCCTGCAGCACAACTTACAGCGTGCCCACCAAAAGTTGTGATATGACCTAGAATAGGATCGTCACATAGACTATCCATTATCTTCTTATTTGCTATAAAAGCTCCTATGGGCATACCTCCACCAAGTGCTTTAGCACTAAGTAGTATGTCTGGCGTGATTTTATAATGTTCAAATGCATAAAGTTTTCCTGTCCTTCCTACTCCCGTTTGAATTTCATCAAAAATGAGTAGAGTACCTGTTTCATTGCATTTTTTTCTAAGTGCATTTAGAAATTCAAATGAGGCTGGGATGTATCCTTTCTCAGCTTGTATAGGTTCTATAAAAACCGCAGCAGTTTGAGAATCTATCACATCTAAAGAATCTGTTTGATTAAACTCTGCGAAGTGTATATTCGGCAGCAATGGCTTGAAAGGAGCAGAATAATACTCGTCACTCATCATGCTCAATGCACCACTAGTACTCCCGTGATAAGCGTTTCGCATAGCTACGATTTTGCTTCTTCCTGTATACTTTTTGGCCAGTTTCATAGCCCCCTCTACGGCTTCACTGCCACTATTAAGGAAGTAGACAGAATTCAAAGATCTAGGGAGATGTTTGGTTAGTCTCTTAGCTAACTTAACTTGTGGTCCGATTACATATTCTCCATATACCATTTGGTGACTGTATTTGCTCACTTGACGTTTGATGGCTTTAGTCACTTTAGGATGGTGATGACCTATATTATTCACAGCAATGCCGCTTATAAGGTCTACGTAAGCTTTGCCTTTTTTGTCGAATAGATATATCCCCTCACCTCTGACAAATTTGTACATCGGTGGAGTAGGAGAGGTTTGAGCTATATGTCTTAAGAATGATTTTTTGATGTTGCAAATCTAAGAGAATTACCCCTTTTCATTTTTTCAGGACTAAAAAAAAAGTCTTTGTGATTTTCACAAAGACTTTTTAGTTTTTTTAGGCTTTTAAAATACTAGTTTACTTTGTCAGAAAGATTAGATCCAGCTTTGAATTTAACTACATTTTTAGCAGCTATTTTGATTTCTTTACCTGTTCTTGGGTTTCTACCAGTTCTAGCAGCTCTCTTGTTAATTGAGAATGTTCCAAATCCAACTAGGATTAATTTTTCTCCGTTTTTGAGTGCATTTGTAGTTGCATCCATAAAACCGTTAAGTGCTTCTCCAGCTTGTGCTTTTGAGATGCCAGCTTTCTCAGCCATAGCTGAAATTAAATCTGATTTGTTCATAAGTTAAAAATTATATTAATGTTTTTGAAACTCAATGATATGCCGAAGAACCCAATGAATACAAGGGGTGTTACCTATTTGTTAATAATTTCAACAAATTGACTAGTTTTTTGGGCGAAAAGCCAGTATTTAAAATGGTGTCAAGCTGTGAAAGGCTGTAAAACTTCTTTCTTTTATAAAAAAGAGACTTGAGTTCATCTGTGCTTAGTTTTTCTAAAAGCGGTCGACCAGAGAGTCTGCCTAAATCTTTAAGAGTTTCTGGCCACTCCTTTTTCAGATATATACAGATTCCACTACTGAGAATACGTTCGGCGGCTTTTTGACTACACATGGTTCCACCGCCAAGGGCTATCACTGCAGATCCATTTACTCCTTTGATAATCGTCTCAAGTGCCAAGTTTTCTTTAATTCTGAATGAGATTTCTCCTTCACTCCTAAAAATCTCAAAAATAGTCTTAGTATTTTCACTTTCGATATATCCATCCAAATCATAAAAAGGAAGATTCAAGTCCATTGCAAGAGACTTTCCTATTGTGGTTTTACCTACTCCCATAAAGCCTGTTACAAAAACTAGCATGTTAAGATAACTTTATTCTAGGGTCTAGTTTGACGTAGAGTAAATCTACTAAGATATTGATAACTACAAATAGCAATGCGATAAATAGAATAGAACCCATAACGACAGGCAAATCGTTTAGCTCTAGGGCTTCTATGGTTAGCTTCCCAAGTCCACGCCAATTGAATATATACTCTACAAAAAATGCTCCTGCTAGCAAGGATGCAAACCATCCAGAGATAGCTGTAATCACTGGATTAAGTGCATTTGGTAAAGCGTGCCTAGTAAGTACCTGTCTTTGGCCGAGACCTTTAGATATCGCAGTTTTGATAAAATCTTTGCTCAATGTCTCGAGCATAGAACTTCTTGTCAGCTGAGTGAATATTGCCAATGGACGTACACCTAAAGCCAGTGCTGGGAGGAGTAAGTTTTTCCATTGGTAGAATGGTCCTGTAAATGGATCGATATCTATCCAACTTCCTGTCATATTAAGATGTGTAAAGTCGTGCAAGACATATCCGAAAAACCAAGCTAATAGAATGGCAGAAAAGAATGATGGCACCGAAATCCCTAGTGTAGTAATAAAAACTATACTCTGGTCCAAGAGCGAATTGACTTTCAGGCTTGCTAGAATACCCAATGAAATACCAATAAACGCAGCTATTAAAATAGAAGCTAAGGCAAGTATGAAAGTGCCATTAAAAGACTGTGTGATAAGCTGGGAGGTGTTTTCTCTACTTTGAAAACTCTTTCTGAGAAATGGTTTTTTAAGCTTAACTAGAATAGTGGAAGTCTCAATAAGGTCAATACCTCCATACTTTAATTGGAGTTCTTCCTGACTCGTATTTTGATGAAATGATAATGGAGATAAGTCGTTCAAGAATAAAAGGTATTGAGTAAATCTAGGTTTGTCTAAACCAAATTCTTTTTTAATCGCTTCTTGTGTTTTTACATCTGTCCGTTGCCCAACAGCCATATTCTCCGGATTAGGAAATGAAAGGCTAAAAAGAAAGAATACCACAGTGGTTACACTGATCAATATGAGCAGCCCATTTAAGATACGCTTTATGATAAAAGCTATCATTGAGTAGCTTTCTTAGCAAAAAGCTTTTGAGATGGTAACCTCGTCGATGGCCAGTTTTTCACTACGACATTGCCTTTAAACAAGACTAACCCTGGGTTAGATCTGATTATTGATTTAAGATTGGTCTTGTCTCCATAATAGAATGGAATATCCAATTGATTCTCATAACGGAATGCCTCTACAACCTCACTATTACTTGCGGTGAGCGGATAAATATCTATTCCATTTTCTCTGCAGTATTTGATTATTTCTTTTAATTCGGTCAAGCTTTCGACATTTGCTTCATTCACATCATTGATTACAATGAGAATTTTGTATGCCTCTTTATCTGAGAAAAAATCTTCAGCATAATCATTGATACGAGATTCATCCATTATCTTAAAATCATGAATCTCTGGCTCATATCCTTCTGAAATAAGCTTATCTTTTCGGTCTACGAATTCATATCCTTCAGCCTTAAGGTCTCTGTCAGACATTTGCTCTAATGTGAATTCTTCTTCCAGCCCATCTTTAGCATAAATAAATATATTTTCATATACATCAGAGGGTGCTCCTTCAGGTATGACTGCTAATTCCTCTATGTTGTTTCCTTTTTTGAATTTTAAGAAATTTTTCACAGGAAGATAGTGCCAGCAATACACCGAAAAAGCTATAGTGATAATACTGCAAACGGTGAGTAATTTTACAGCAAAGGGTTTGCTGAATATAGCTTTAATATGTCTCAATCCCAATGCTATGATAAGTAATGAAACACTGAGTATTAAATCTTTATAAAAACTTTCCCAAGGAGTGAGCTTGATAGCATCGCCAAAGCACCCACAGTCTGTCACCTTATTGAAAGTGGCACTGTACCAAGTCAGAAAGGTGAAAAACACAATAGTTAAAATAAGCAATGTCATGGTAAACTTTGGAGCCCATCCTATGAGTAATGCCAAGCCTAAAAAGATTTCTAAGACACACAGAAAAATGGCAAGGACTAATGCGTATTTCCTCATACCTAACAGGAAGTCTACGATAGGGCTATTGGCTTTCACATATGCTTCAGTATTGATATCAAGTTTCTTTGATCTTGAGTTGAACACCTCAAAATCAAATTGATCAGCTCCAAAGGATTTACCGTTTAGACTCCAAGTTACCACCATAGCGTATGCAGCAGTATCTCCTCTTTCTTTAAAGATTGGGAATTGTGTAATTTCCGTATTCTGAAGAGATATTGATGCAATACTTCTGAAGAGAGTATCCGTTCCATCGTCACTGATTACATCCTCTACCCAAGCAGTGTTTTCAGATTTAACAGTTGATATGGGATTATTTGGATTTATAGGAAATTTAAATGTTTCTTCTTCGTTTTCCGATTTGAAAGATACCAATACAGTATCTTGGCTAGTCTCTAGTTCCTCAGCAAAAACAGAAAAATACTCATCCAACTTATAACTAAAGCCAGTCGGGTCATTAGATTTAATAAGACCCGAAAAGATAAAAAGAAGCCCTACAAATACTCTGAGTAAGTTTACGATATACTTCATGATTTGTAAAAATTGTTTATTCTGATGAGGGCAAAAACTGCATAGTTGAGCATATCGCTGAAGTTGGCATCTATACCTTCAGAGATTAGAGTTTTCCCACCTTTATCTTCTATTTGCTTCGTTCTTAGGATTTTCATCAAAATAAGATCAGTATATGTACTCACTCGCATATCACGCCAAGCCTCACCATAATCGTGATTTTTGGTAATCATCAGATTCTTACACAATTCGGCTTTCTTTTCAAAGAGTGTAACTACGCTCTTTGGATCCATCTCCATATCATCACTTTCCTCTAATTCAAGCTGAATTAATGCGATGATGCAGTAGTTTACAATGCCTATAAATTCTCCTTCAATACTTTCACCTACCTTATTTTCTTTTTTTTCTTCTATACTACGTATGCGTTGAGATTTGATAAATATTTGATCTGTGATAGATATTGGTCTCAGTATTCGCCAAGCAGTGCCGTAGTCATAGGTCTTTTTCTCAAAGATGTCTTTACACTGAGAGATAGCTTTGTCAAAAAGTATTGGAGTATCAGATTGCAAAATGGATTTAATTTGCTACAAAAATATAAATAGAAGCACACGGGATGAAGAGAAGCATCAACATAAAAGGAACAGTTTTAGATTTATCCAAACCCAAAGTGATGGGTATTCTGAATGTTACCCCAGATTCTTTCTCGGATGGTGGTAAATATCTGGATCCAAATAGTGCCTTCGAACATGCAGTATTAATGAAAGAGCAAGGTGCCTCCATTCTAGATCTAGGAGGTTTTAGTTCGCGTCCGGATGCCAAGTCCATTACGGTACAAGAAGAGCTAGATAGAGTATTGCCAATTATCGAACGCGTTCAAGAATTAAAAATACCTATTTCTATAGATACCTTTAGAAGTGAAGTGGCAAAAGAAGCAGTCAATAGTGGAGCTCGTATTGTAAATGACATAAGTGCAGGAGATGACGACCCTGAGATGCTTGAAACCGTGGCTAAATTGAATGTACCTTTTATCGCTATGCATAAACAAGGTAAGTCTGCCAACATGCAGGATAATCCAAAATATTTTGATGTAGTAGATGAGGTATTCGAATATTTGAATAAAAAAAAGGAAGAATGTAGTGCCTTAGGTATTGAAGATTTTATAGTAGACCCTGGTTTTGGTTTTGGGAAAACCTTAGACCATAATTATCTGCTTTTGAAAAACCTAGATAAGTTTCAAGAATTGGGAGTGCCTTTGCTAGCTGGTATATCCCGTAAGAACATGATTTACAAATATTTGGGAGAGCAACCGG
>ERZ1046568.1837-NODE-1837-length-14575-cov-51.793526_pt1 | contig 14575 bp, 27 predicted proteins | sample MGYA00383092_ERZ1046568 | MGnify/ENA primary metagenome ERZ1046568 (study PRJEB29581, sample SAMEA5548362) | metagenome | biome: marine; feature: coastal; material: water | depth 1 m | study: Short-term variability in the microbial, nano- and picoplankton... | reverse complement strand
AAAAGTATTGATGTATTAAATAATTTTAAACAAACAGCAAAAAGTATTGGCATACAACCTATGGAAGTTTGGGCAGTATTCTTTAATAAGCACATACAAGCCATTTTAAGCCATGCTGGTGATCCTAATATGCATCAAGCTGAGCCAATAGATAGTCGTTATGCTGATGCTTTAAATTATCTATTCTTAGGGTTTGCAATGCTTGTTGAGGATTCAAACAAAAAAGATATAATATCTGGCACAGAATGAATGTCTATTTACAAGCACAATCCTGGTGTTTAGAAAACAATATAACAGTTTATATAGTTCCTATAAAAAATAAAAAAGAATGTTTTGTTGAAATAAATGATAATGGCGAACTAATAAGATCACCTCAAGAATATGTAAATCAAAGTGTTGCAAGTGATAAAATATGGGATTTATATTTATATTTGTATAACCAAAAAAGCAAACATGGTACAAAAAATTAGTATAAAAAAAATTAAGCCGAATCCTAATAATCCAAGATACATTAGAGATGGCAAGTTTAAAAAATTAGTTAAATCAATCAAAGAATTTCCAGAAATGTTGGAAAAACGACCAATCATAGTTGATGAAAAAATGATTGTTTTAGGTGGCAATATGAGATTAAAAGCATGTGAATCGGCTGGAATAAAAGAGGTGTGGATCGATACAGTTGAGGGATGGACAGAAAAACAAAAAAAAGAATTTATAATCAAAGATAATGTTGGCTTTGGTGACTGGGATTTTGATTTGCTAGCTAATGAGTGGAATACTGAGTTATTGAATGACTGGGGTTTAAATTTACCTGAGTTCGATAAAAACCCAGATTACTCAATACTTGATGATATAGATTTAGGTGGTGAGCTTGATGAGATGACTGGTAATGTAAAAAAAGCATTACAAATCCCTTTTGATGCAGATGATTATCAAAGAGCTTTTGATTTAGTAAAAGAGTTCAGAGAAAATAAAATATATGTTGGAAAATTATTAATAGAAAAACTAGAAAATGAAAAAAGTAGATTTAAAACAAATTGAACACAATGTTAAAGTAGGTGATATATGTGGCACAATTGAGCCAAATGTTACTGAGGATAGTATTTTTTATTTTGAGGGTAAGCCAATAGGATTTTATATAGCTGATTTATCTAAAAACTTTAAAAAAGCGGCTCAATTAGCTGATATTGCCGACAAAGAACTAAGATCAAAAAGAGTTCCAAAAAGTGTTATGAAAAGATCGAGTGGGTTTGGTGATGGTAACGAAGACAAAGAGGTTTTACAATATTCGACTATCATAGGAAGTGTACCGCCTAAACCACACATGAGGCGACCATATGCTACTATTAGTAGTGTACACAATGTAAAAACAGCACAAACTTTTATAAAAGCTATGTTATTGCTATGCTTAGAAAGTGAAAAAATTATTAAAGAGATCACACCTGATTTATACAAAGAACAAAAAAAAATTATATCAGAAAATGTAAGCAAAAAATGGAGGTTTGGAAACTTATTTACAAGTAGTATTTCAAATTATAATATTCCAGCACCTTTTCATAGAGATGCTGGTAACCTTGTAGGGTGTGCAAATGTTATCATAGCTAAAAGAAAAAACTCGACTGGTGGTCATACTACTGTACCAGATTATGGTGCTACTGTAAATAGTGCTGATAATTCGATGCTAGTTTATCCAGCATGGCGAAATGTACATGGTGTTACACCAATTATACCAACTTTTGAAGATGGATATAGAAATACTTTAGTTTTTTACCCTCTAAAAGCATTCAAAGGATTAGAGTGAACTAAAAAAAAGTTAAAAATAAATTGAAAATAATTTTTGTAATTAAAAAAATTCTTTTATATTTGTTATGAATTTAAAAACAAAACAATTATGTCAGTCAATTTATTTACAGAAAAAGAAATTACAAAAATCACTAACACTTTAACAGCTAATGAAAGAGTATTAAACTTTGTTGCTACAACAGATGTTTTTAAGGATAGAGCTAAATATTCTTATGAAGATGCAAGACAAACATTAGCTAGAGCAATATGGTATGCTTATGTAGCGAACAGAACAGCTTATAATTTACAATATCAAGAAAATGAAATTATAGATTATGAATTTGAATCAGATGATCACTTTAAAAATATTAATGATGCTATATATTCATTAGGTAGCTTGATTTACAATATATCAACCAATGATGGTAATGTTTTTCTTTCTGATAAGTGGGTTAATTTACTTGTTGCAATAGAAAAAAATTTTTATGTTGAGAGAGAAGTTGAATATCCAAGTTACACACATTAATCTATAAAAATTATTAAAATGATACTACAAAAAGAAAATTTTGCAAGATATAACAAGAATCTTTATAAGAATGGAAACGACATCTATTCTTATAACACTAAGGTGGCTGAGATTAAAGGCAATAAATTACATCAACTAGGTTACTGGAGTGTAACAACTCAAAAACACATTAATTATGTTGCTAATGAACTTGGTTTGAGTTTGATAAAATAAAACCTAATATAAAAAGCCAGGTGGGAACTATTGGCATTAGGTAATTAAAGGGGGTTTTATAACTCCCTTTTTTTTATGTAATTTTGTTAAATGGCAAATAGACAAGTTTCGACACATAAAAAAAGGTTAATGCTAAAAGCATTGGAAAAGAGTTTATCAGTTGTTACAACAGCTGTTAGGTCGGTAGGTATCAATAGGCAGACACATTACAACTGGCTAAAAGATGATCCTAAATATGCTGCTGAGGTTAAATTAATAGAGGATATAACTTTAGATTTTGCAGAGAGCCAATTACATAAGCAAATACAAGATGGGAATACAACAGCAACAATATTTCTACTCAAAACAAAAGGAAAAAAAAGAGGTTATGTTGAAAGGCAAGAAATTCAACATGATAGCTCTATTGAAAGCAAACTAATTGAATGGACACCAGCCAAAGACAAAGAGTAAAAGAATATTGTAATAAACAATTTTATCAGGCAGTAAACTCAAATAAAAGATTAAACATATTTCAAGGGGGTACACGATCTGGTAAATCTTGGAGCTTAATGCAATATTGTTTATACCTTATGACAACTGAAAAAAAGTCGATGACTATTTCGATAGTCAGAAAAACACTTCCAGCACTCAAAAGATCTGTTTTAAGGGATTTTCTTCATATTTCTAAGGAATTAGGTATATATTGGAATGGGGTGCATAACAAGTCGGAAAATACATTTGAATTTAATGGGCATACTTTGGAGATGTTTTCAGCTGATGATGCACAAAAAATAAGGGGATCTGCAAGGGATATACTTTGGATCAATGAGGGCAATGAATTATTTTTTGAAGATTACCAGCAATTAGTAATGAGAACTAGAAAAAAAATTTTTATTGATTTTAACCCATCTGATCCAGTTCATTATCTTTATGACTTATCAGAGAGAGATGATGCCGAGCTTTTTTTATCTACATACAAAGACAATAAGTTTTTGCCCAAAGAGTTAGTTGATGAAATTGAAAGGATTAAAGAACGAGATCCAGATTACTGGCGAGTATATGGTGAGGGACAAAGAGCAGTATTTAGTGAAAAGCAAATATTTAAAAATTGGAATTACATACCCCACAAAGATTTTCCACAATTAGATGATGAAATTCTGGGATGTGATTTTGGATTTTCCCAGGACAATTTAGCTATTGTAAAAGTTGCAAAACATAACAACAGCTTGTATATCCATGAGCTGATGTATAAAAAAGGAATGACAAACAGAGATATTGCAGAGTTCATTAAACAACAAAAGCTAGATGATATGCTGATGTATTGTGATAGTGCTGAGCCAAAAAGTATTGAGGAGCTTAGACAAATGAGTATATTAGCAAAGGGAGCTGTTAAAGGTCAAGGCAGTATAAATGCTGGTATATCATTATTAAAAGAATTTGATATATATGTTAGTGAGGAATCAACAAACATACTTAAAGAGCAACTAAGCTATATTTATGATGAGCTTAAAGATGGCACAATAATTAATAAACCAAAAGCAAATCAAGCCGACCACCTTTTAGATTCGATCAGATATTGTGTATATAGTAGATGGCGAAATAGAAATGATTTTTTTGTTGTATAATAAAAGAATTTATTATTTTGTATTTTTACATAAAATTTTATTTTAATGGCAACATTCTTTGACCGATTCAGAAACCTATTGACTAAAAATGCACAACAAACAGCAGATGAATATAACAAAGCTATTTACAACTGGCTAGGTGAAAGCATTGTTTGGAACCCAGAAAACGACACAACATACATAAATGAGGGTTACAGAAAAAATGCAACTGTATATTCTCTAATAAACATAATAGCAAAAGCCGCATCATCAATACCATTTCAAGTTTATGAAAAAGTGAATGATAATGATTACAAAAGATATAAGGCAATGAATAATGGCACATTAGATTCTAGTGTTATGCATAAATCAAACTATTTAAAAAAGAAAGCATTAGTTGAATTACATGATACTGATTTACATAAATTACTAGAACGACCAAACCCAGCTCAATCCTATGCATCTTGGATTACTGAGCTAATTGCTTTTGGTAAATTAACTGGTAACAGATACATTTATGGTATTGCTCCAGAAACTGGCAATGGTGCTGGTAAATACAAAGAACTTTATATAATGCCTAGCCAATTAATTGAAATAGTATCTGGTGGTATTATGCAACCAGTTAAGGAATATCAAATTGAATATAATGGGCAATATAAAATACCAGCTGATCAAATTTGCCATATAAAAGATTTTAACCCATACTTTGATGGTAGTGGCTCACACTTATATGGGCAATCACCACTTAGAGCTGGTTTAAGATCAATGACTACAAATAATGAAGCGGTGCAAACTGGAGTTAAGTATTTACAAAATCAAACAGCTAGAGGTGTTTTAATGAGTGATGAGGGTGATTTAAATGAGGTACAAGCTCAACAATTAAAAGATAAGTTTAGAAAAAACTTTCAGGGATCTGATAATGCTGGTGATGTAATTATTACACCAAAGAAATTATCCTGGGTTAACTTTGGATTAAATGCAAGTGATCTTAGTTTAATTGAGCAATACAATGCATCTATAAAAGATCTTTGTAATATTTACAATGTGCCAGTTACTTTGCTTAACAATACAGAATCAAGCACATTTAATAATGTTAAAGAAGCTAAAAAAGCATTATATCAAAATTGTGTAATACCAGAGCTTAACAAAATACAAGATGAATTGAACAGATGGTTAGCTCCACAATATGGTGATAAATTATGTATTGAGTTTGATTATAGTGTAATACCAGAATTACAAGAGGAAACTGAAAAGGTTGTTGATCAAATGGCTAAGGCATGGTGGCTAACTCCAAATGAAAAGAGATCTGCTATGAGCTTTGGAACTGATGAGGAAAATGAAATACTAAATGAGTATTATATACCAGCTAATTTAATTCCAGCATCTGGTAGTGATATTGAACTTGAAGATCCTCAACCAATAGCTGAGGAAAAAAAAAATCCAATAAGTAACATAGAAGTTAAAGAAAGCATTGAAATAAAAGCATCTTATAATGACTATCCACAAAGTGCTAGTAATAATGCTAAAAGAATGATTGAATGGCGAGAAAAGCATGGTAGAGATGAGGTAAGAGGTGGTACATCTGTTGGCTGGCAAAGAGCATCGAGTTTAGCTAAAAGAGAAAAACTATCTGAAAGCACAATTGCTAGAATGGCACAATTTAATAGGCATAGAGAAAATGCAACTATTGATCCTAAATATAAAGATACACCATGGAAAGATAATGGCTATGTAGCTTGGAATTTATGGGGTGGCACTAGTGGTGTTAACTGGGCAATAAAGAAAATCAAACAAATTAGAAATGAGTAATGCAAAATGGCGAGATGCTTTTGAAAACCAAAGGCGAATTACTGAAAAACGTAATATCTCAAGATTTACAAGATATTACCAAAAGGAATACAATAAGGGAGTTGATAATGTTTTAAACTCTGGCAGTACTAATTACCAATATTTATTTACAGTAGATTTTTTTAACAACCTTTACAATGAATTGTATCAAGATACATCAATGCATTTTGCTAAATGGTATGCTAGAACTTTTGACAAACTAATTAAAAAAGGTGTATCTAGTAAAGATTATGTTACACAATGGCAAGCATCATTTGGATTGTATGCAAAACAAGTGGCGGCTACTAATGTTGTTTTAGTTAGTGGAACTGCAAAAAAAACACTTATAAAAATTACACAAAGATTATTTTCTGATCCTGAGTTTATGGGTTTGGGTTATGATGCAAAAGCTAGAATATTAAAAAAACAATTTAAAAGATATTCAAGGTATCAAGCTCAAAGATTAGTTAGAACTGAAACTACTAGAGCCGCTAATTATGGAGTTGAGCAAAGTGCCTTAACTGTTTTTCCTGGTGAAAATTTAATTAAAGAATGGTCAACATCATTAGATGGTAGGGAAAGAGATTGGCATGCAGTTGCTAATGGGCAAAAGGTAAAACACAAAGATTCTTTTATTGTAGGTGGTGAAGCTATTATGCGACCTGGTGAGGGTTCTGGCAGAAATGTTATAAATTGTAGATGCTCAGCAATATACTATCCAGATCAATCAAATCAACCTAGTTCATCTAGTAATTTGCTTTTTAACATTGGAGCTGGCTTAGCAATCAATGAGCTGACAAAGGATTAAAAATTAATTTAGTAATTTTACAAAAAATATTAATGTATGGAATTTATTTATAAAGCCGCACCACTTGGTGATATAATTGCTGACTTTGATGAAAAGAATGGCATAGTAAAAGGTTATGGATCTTATTTTGATAATAAAGATAGCGACCAAGATATAATAAGAAAAGGTGCATACCAAAAAACAATCCAAGAAAATGGATCTAGGGTTAAATATTTATATCAACATGATATGATGCAACCTATTGGAAAAATGGATGAGCTTTATGAAGATGAGAAAGGATTAGTATTTGTAGCCAAAGTTCCTAAAACTCAATTAGGTACTGATGTTATTGAACTAATGAAAGCTGGAGTAATTACTGAAAACTCTGTTGGTATTATGCCAATAGTAAAAGAGCAAAAAGGTGATTACAGAGAAATAAAAGAAGTTAAACTATATGAAATTAGTGCTGTTACTTTAGCGGCAAATGATCAAGCTAAGATATTAGATGTTAAAGGTATTTCTAATATTGATCATGTTTACAAAAGATATGATAATATCTGTAAGCTACTTAGAAAGGGCAATATCTCAGATGATATGGGATATGCTTTAGAATCCGAAATAATCAAACTCAAAACATATTTCATTAATGCTACTCAGCCAGTTGTTGAAACTACTGAGCCAGTTGAAGTCAAGCATGAGATTGATATTTATAAATACTTGTTAAATAATCTTAAATAAATTTCTACTAAAATGGAAGAAAACGTAAAAAAACAGCTTGACCAAATTGGGGATCTAATTGATTCTAAATTGGAAAAAGCTCATGGACAAGCACTAGAAAGTGCTAATGGTAAGGCAGAGGAATCACTAAAAAGTGAAATTTCTAACCTAACTAACAAATTCAATGAGAGATTAGATCAAATGGAAGTTGCTAACAAAAAAAATCTTGAAGCAAAATCTAATGAAAATCTAACTTTCAAAGGTGGCTTATTAAAGTCAATTAATGATGGTGCAATTGAAAATATCGTAAAAGGTAATTCAAGAAGTGCATCATTTACTGTAAAAGCAGATATGACAACTGGTGCTGATTTTACTGGTGAAGTTATACCAGCTGATAGAGTTGCTGGATATAAATTCGATCCAACTCGACCAGTACACATTAGACAATTAATCCCACAAGGATCAACTAGTTCTGATGTTATTAGATTTGTAAAAGAATCTGGATATTCAAATGGATCTGCAACAGCGGCAGAGGGTGCTACATTAGCACAATCTGATTTTGATTTTACTGCATCTGACAGCAATGTTAGAAAAATTGGAACATACTTTAGAATTTCTGAGGAAATGTTAGCAGATACTCCACAGTTAACTAGCTATATTTCAGCTAGAGCTCCAGAAAAATTATTAAATGTTGAAGATAACCAGGTTTTATCTGGTAATGGAACAGCACCTAATTTATCTGGTATTATAACTGATGCGGCTGATTTTGATGTTTCATCTGGTGGTGCATTTTACCAATCAGTTGAAGCGGCTAATGAGTTTGATGTACTTGTTGCATCTTTAAACCAATTAGCTTTATCTAACTACCAAGCTAGTTACATATTATTACACCCAACAGATTTTCACAAAATCTTATTATTAAAAGATAGCCAAAACAACTATCTAAAAGATCAAGTGTATTCTGGATTACAACCAAACTTTATGGGAGTGCCTGTTATTATTAACAATGCAATCTCAGCTGGTTCGTTCTTATGTGGTAACTTTAATGTTGGAACTCAACTTTGGATTAGAGATAATGTAAATGTTGAATTCTTTAGAGAAGATGGTACTAACGTAAGAGATGGTTTTGTAACTGTAAGAGTTTCAGAAAGAATAGCATTGACAAATTACTTGCCAAATGCATTCGTAAATGGATCTTTCTCAACTGCAAAAGCGGCTTTAGAAACACCATAATAATATTCTTTATTATAATTAAAGGGGTATTTATTACCCCTTTTTTTATGGAGTAAACTGAAATAAATATAAAATAAATGCAAAAAATATTTTGTAATTAAAAAAATTCTTTTATCTTTGGTGTATAATTAAAAACAAAACATTAAAAATTATTATTATGAAAGCAATTATTTGGAATGACAAAACTATAACTTACAAAAAAGGTAATTCAACCTATACTGATAAGATAGTAGCAGAAAACAAAGAATATTATACAGTTGTTGGTATTGGATCTGGTGAGGAACTTTGGAACGCAGGTTATGAAGTCAGTAGCAGAGTATATAAGAACCCAATAGATTTAACAAAAATATAATTAATAAGGGGGTGTAAAAACCCCCTTTTAAAAACTTAGATATGTTTGATATGTATAAAAAATTCTTAAAACAAGATCCTAACAACTGGAAATGGCTGATTGCTATTCATGTAGTTGTTTATTCAATAATGTTAATCTTAATGTTAGATATATGAATTATAAAAACTTAAAATTAAAAGATGCATTTAAATTAGCCATGGCTGATATGACAGATGAATTGTGTTTAGCTTGGCAACCTGTAACTGATTATGTAATTGATAATACATTAAGTGATCTAGCAGTTAAGTTCAGTAATAATTGGCTTGAGCATCATAGGGTTTTATATTCTAATGTTGATTGGCAACAGCCAGTTTCTAAAACATATTTAGACACTAAAGAACAAAGACAGTTAAATAGTAAGCTAGGAATTACTAAAAGTAAAGGAATAATAAATTGGTATAAAAATTAATTTAACAGAGGGGTGTACAAAACAATCAAGGTGGATAGCTATAAGGTGTACAACTTTTAACCACTGCAACGGAGCAAGAGAGCCAACCCACACCCCTCACATTAAAAAAAAATATGAGCTATAATAAAAACAAGTTTCAGCATAACTTAAAAAAAGCTAAAAGGCAAAATGAGAATGAGAGATTTATGTTAAATAATATTTTTTCTGGGTATTCAAAAACCTTGATCGAAATATGTAACCCTAAAATAAATGAATAGATACTATATAAAGCACTTTACAGCTTGTTTGCTGTTATATCTATCTTTTAGGGTATTGTTTATGTCAGATGATTTATTAACAGCTGTAATACTAGGCATTCTAGCTATTTCAGTATTAACAAGTAAAAGTAATGAGCAAAAATAATAAAATAGTAGTTTTGGATGTTGATACGATAGTCAACAGTTCAGTTGATATGCAAACATTTCAAAAACTACCAGCAATTAAAAAATTAAGGATATATTATCATGCTCAAGAAATAGTAAAAATAATGCAATCACAACCATTGTAATAATTTTGTTTTGTTTTAAAATCTGTGATTGTTAAAAAGCCAGTTGTTTATTCAGCTGGTTTTTTTTTATATTATGGGCATGAATCATAATCAAAAAGGTTGTTATGCTGAATATCATTTTGCATCAACTGTCATTGCTCTAGGTTATAACGTATCAATGCCATTACTAAGTGCCAGTTATTATGACTGCATACTTGAAAAAGATGGCAAGCTATTTAAAATTCAAATAAAATATTTAGGCAAAGATCGTACACAAAGAAAAAACAGCATACAAATTACATTGAGGCGAACTGGTTTGCCATCCTATGAAAAAAAGTATGTTGACTATTTTGCATTATGGGATGAAAGGAATAATGGGTTTTTTATAATACCTAATTTAGGTCAAACTAGTTTAAAGTTAAATCCAAATGGAAAGTATAAAGAAAATTTTAATAACTTTGCATTGATTTCATAAATACTTTAAGAGTGTCGCTAATTAAAACCTAGTGGCACTTTTTTTTTATCTTTACATAAAATTATAGTTATGAAAATTAAACTTTTAACATCAATCAAAAGAAATGGGCAAAATTATATTGCTGGTGATATATTAGATATTCCAGAAAATAATGTTGGCAAATGGCTTAAAAATGGTTGGGGTGAATCTATTGAGAAAATAGTTAAGAAAAAAGAAGTAAAGATTAAAAAAGAAACTAAGGAATTAAAAATAGATTTAAAAGAAACCAAAAATGCGACAAATAAAGATTAATTCAACTGAGGGTTCTGAAATTGTATTGGTTGCAACTGCTAAAGATTACATGAGGGTTAGCACTAGTGAAGATGACAATATAATTACTAGAATGATTACACAAGCTAGAATCTGGTGCGAAAACTATATATCTAGGGATATTGTATCTAAAAATAGGAGTTATTATATGCCAGAAACTAACGGCATATTTGATTTGCCATTTGGTCCAGTTAGCAGTATTTCTAGTGTAACTAGTGATGGTACTGCAATCACTTATTCAATTTTAGGATTAGATAATGAAAGCATTGAGCTTGATGGTGGTCCAGCTGAAAAAATTAAAGTTACTTATATTACTACTGGATTAAGTGATGCATTGTTGCAGTCAGCTATAATGCAATTAACATCAACTTATTATGATAATAGAGCTGATTTTGCTAGTGATCAAAAGAGTAATATAGAAAGCATACCAACAGATGTTAGAGATATTTTAAATTCATATAAAGCAATGTATTTATAATGGATGCTGGCAAATTAGATACAAGAGTACAAGTTTACAGATTAAATCAAGCAACTGATGGCTATGGTGGTTTTAGTGATTCACCTAGTTTACTTACTACATTATGGGCAAATGTTGAATATGTAGGTGGTGAAATGCAAACAGAAAATGGTAGCAGAAAACAATCTAAAAAAATAAAATTAATATTTAGAAATAAAAGTTTAGATAGTGCCAACAATCATTTTGAATATTATTTACAGTTTCCTGGTAATGTTAGTAAATATAGAGTTGTAAATATGTTTGAAAGCACACCAGATTTTTACACAACAATTGAAGCAATAAGTTTTTCATAATGAAACCAAAACTAAAATTTAACAAACAAGATTTAAATAATTTTAATAAGATTTTAACAGATCTAAATATTGTAGTTAAAAATGGTAATACAACAGATATTGCTAGAGCTAGTGCTGAAATTGTTAAACAACAAAAATTAAAAGCTCCAGTTGATACTGGTGCATTAAAAGGTGCCATAAATTATAGTAAAGAGGGATCTGGAGTTGCTATTGAATCTGAAATGCAATATTCTAGTTTTGTTGAATTTGGTACAAGTAAACAAAAGCCACAACCTTATTTTTTTAATCCAGCTAGAGTTGTATTTAGAAATTTTGTAAAAAAATTAGAATCAAAATTAAATAGTAAAATAAGATGAGAGAGCCAATGCAATATATTAGACAAGCTATTATTTCTGCAATAGGCAGTCAATCAGTAAGTGGTGATGTGGTGCAAGTAACAAATAGAGTTAGTAAAAGTTTTAACCCACCTTATATTTGGGTTTATAGTGTTGCTACAAATGAAATTGATAATAACCAACAATCATTTACTAGTGAGGTAATTACTAGAGTTGAGGTTGTTACTAAATACCAGGGTGATGCTGGGGGTGATCTAGTGGCTAATCAATTAGTAAATACTTGCTTAACTTTACTTAGAACTAGAACAAGTGGATATTTTGATTTGTCTAGTAATAATTTTAAAGTATATGGATGTAATGTTGAAAGTGTTAATTATAGCCAAGAAGATACAGATGGTGGCACATATTTTAAAGGAATAATAGAATTATCTAACAGAGTAGAACAATTAAATTAAAATGGGATATACAGACATGAAATTATATATGATGAATACTTTTGCACTAGGCATATCATTGACTAATATTGAGGTTACACTAAGAATTATATTGCTACTAGCTACAATAGTTTATACAGTACAAAAAATAAAAAAGAATAAAAATGAGTAAAGAGTTAAATGAAGATACTAGCTTAAATATTAGTATAAAAACATTGATAGCAATTGGAGCTGGTATGGCATCATTGATTGGAATGTGGTTTGCCCTACAAGCTGATATTGAGGAAGCTAAGTTGTTACCAGAACCAGAAATTAGTAGAACTGAATATGATTTAAAAGATCAATTGATTAGGGAAACAATTATGAATACTGGTAAAAAAGTTGAGGAAAATAGTGATGCTTTAAAAAACATTGATGAAAAGCTATTTGAAATAATAAGTAAATGAAAAAAATATTATGTGCGATATGTGTATTGGTTGCGGCATCTGTATATAGTCAAGATGTAACTGTTTTGCAAATAAATGCAAAATGGAATGAACGAAACAACTATGATTTAAGTGGATTAAATGGTGTGATTGTTAAATTTAGCTATTTAAAAGATCAGCCAAAAGATATACAAAAGGGTATTAGTGCTGTTCCAGTAATTGTTATAATTGATAAAACTGGCAGAACTAGAATGCAATATGTTGCTGATTTATCATTTAAGATAAAAGCATCAACAATGGAAATGCAAAACATTATAAACAAAATTAAATGATTAGTAAACACATTTCAGAAAAGGAAGCTACAAAAAGCATTACAGCAATGCGACTAGGTTTGGCAAATACACCAGATGGCAATATTTTGTCTAACATGAAAAATGTCGCTGAGCATATATTTGAGCCATTAAGAAAATGGGTTGGTGGTCCAATAAAGATTAATTCTTTTTATAGATCAGAGGCACTTAATAAAGCTATTGGGGGTGCATCAAAAAATGGCAAACAAACTAGTCAACATTGTTATGGTCAAGCTATGGATATTGATGATATATATGGGCATAAATCAAATGCTGAAATGTTTAATTACATAAAAGAAAATTTAAACTTTGATAGCATGATTTGGGAATTTGGTGATTCAACAAATCCAGATTGGGTTCATGTGAGTTATGTTAGTGATTCTGTAAATAGAAACAGAATATTAAAAGCAGTCAGAGATAAGGGAAAAACTAAATACATTGATATTACTAATGGGTAATTTTCAATTTGGCATATTAGATATAATTGGCAATGGTCCGCTATTAGGGTTTTCTTATTATCCAGTAGATGATCAAACAGAATACTCAGAGCTTAATATATATTTAATATTATTTGGTTTACATTTTAGATTTTTTAATTATGAGTGATAAAAAGAAATTCAAAGAAACAACAGTTGGCAAATTATTATTTGGTGCGGCATCAATGATAAATCCAACATTAGGAAAAGTTTTAGCTGGTGTTAGTTCACCACAAGAAGCATTAGCAGAAATTGGTAAATCCAAAATATCTAATGATGATAAAATAAAGCTCCAGCAAATGATTTACGACCAACAGAATAAAGAAATGGAAGCTGTTACTGCAAGGTGGGAATCTGATTCTAATAGTGATTCATGGATGGCTAAGAATGTTCGCCCTATGGTTTTAATATGGTGTATTGTTGTATTTAGTTTGGCTGGTATATTAGACAGCATTGATAATGTGCCATTTACGATTGGAGTATTATGGAATGATACATTTGAAAAGGTAATGATGGCAGTAGTGTTAGCATATTTTGGTGGGCGATCTAGTGAAAAGGCAATTGATATATTTAAAAAAAATGGCTAAAAATATAGTTCAAACATTTAGAGCAAACACTAGAAAAAAAAGAAAGGGTGTCCATTCTAAAAATGCTAGTAAAGGGCAAACTGGATATAAAAAAAAGTATAAAGGGCAAGGGAAACAAAGGTAAACGAAATTGCTTAAATTTGTAAAAAATACAATATGGCAACTACATTTACTGGATTAAGGGTTCAAGATACTTATAATGCAATTCTAAAAATTGGCGACAATTCCAACCTTACTGGTACTGCAAAAATTCTTAGTGATGGTGTTGGTAATAGTTCTAGTATCTATTTATCTACTACAAGATTTGGAATAGGCATAACTCCAGCATATCAATTTCACACTAGCGGTAATGCAAAAATTGGTGGCAATCTTATAATATCTGG
>ERZ1046568.1830-NODE-1830-length-14611-cov-12.003366_pt1 | contig 14611 bp, 15 predicted proteins | sample MGYA00383092_ERZ1046568 | MGnify/ENA primary metagenome ERZ1046568 (study PRJEB29581, sample SAMEA5548362) | metagenome | biome: marine; feature: coastal; material: water | depth 1 m | study: Short-term variability in the microbial, nano- and picoplankton... | reverse complement strand
GTCTGGTTGCGCGTGCGCAGCCTTGTCCCCCGAACCTGTCCCATGGGATTGCCCTGGTATCGGGTGCACACCGTCGTCATCAATGACCCGGGTCGCCTTTTGGCGGTGCACCTCATGCATACAGCCCTCGTTGCCGGCTGGGCCGGCTCCATGGCTCTGTACGAATTAGCGATTTTCGATCCATCCGATGCTGTCCTGAACCCCATGTGGCGTCAGGGCATGTTTGTGATGCCCTTCATGTCTCGCCTGGGAGTTACCGGGAGCTGGGGTGGTTGGAGCATCACTGGTGAAACCGGGGTTGACCCGGGTTTCTGGAGCTTCGAAGGTGTTGCCGCCGCCCACATTATTTTTTCAGGCCTGCTGATGCTGGCCGCCATCTGGCACTGGACCTACTGGGATCTTGAGATCTGGCAGGACCCCAGAACCGGAGAACCAGCCCTTGATCTTCCCAAGATTTTTGGCATTCACCTTCTACTAGCTGGCCTTGGCTGCTTTGGATTCGGTGCTTTCCATCTCACTGGTGTTTTTGGGCCTGGCATGTGGATTTCTGATCCATATGGAATTACTGGTCACCTAGAGGCTGTACAACCGTCTTGGGGTCCGGAAGGATTCAATCCGTTTAATCCCGGTGGGATCGTTGCCCACCACATTGCAGCTGGAATTGTCGGCATCATCGCTGGCATTTTCCACATCACCACGCGACCGCCCGAGCGCCTCTACAAGGCTCTCCGGATGGGCAACATTGAAACTGTCTTAGCGAGTGCAATCGCGGCTGTTTTCTTTGCTGCTTTCATCGTTGCTGGAACCATGTGGTACGGCTCAGCTGCTACCCCAGTCGAGCTTTTCGGCCCAACTCGTTATCAGTGGGATCAGAGCTACTTCAAGACGGAGATCAACCGTCGCGTTCAAACCGCTATGGACGACGGTGCAAGCCGTGAAGAAGCGTTTGCAGCCATTCCAGAGAAACTGGCGTTCTACGACTACGTGGGCAACAGCCCTGCCAAGGGTGGATTGTTCCGAGTTGGCCCGATGGTGAACGGTGACGGCCTTGCCACTTCATGGCTGGGTCACGTTGTGTTCACCGACAGCAATGGTCGTGAGTTGCAAGTTCGTCGTCTGCCGAACTTCTTCGAGAACTTCCCAGTGATTCTGGAAGACGAGCAAGGCATTGTTCGTGCTGACATTCCTTTCCGCCGTGCGGAAGCGAAGTATTCCTTCGAACAACAAGGCGTTACTGCTCAGGTGTTTGGCGGAGCCTTGGATGGTCAGAAGTTCACGGATCCTGCTGATGTGAAACGTTTGGCCCGCAAGTCCCAGTTGGGAGAAGCGTTCGATTTCGATCGCGAGACCTACAACTCTGATGGTGTCTTCCGCAGTTCACCTCGCGGTTGGTTCACGTTCGGCCACGCCACCTTCGCGCTGCTCTTCTTCTTTGGACACATTTGGCATGGGGCACGCACCCTGTACCGCGATGTGTTTGCTGGTATCGATCCAGACCTTGGAGACCAGGTGGAATTCGGCCTGTTCGCCAAGCTGGGCGACAAGACCACACGTCGTCTTCCAGAGGGCTACGTGCCCCCTGCAGGAACGCCTCTCAACTGATCGCCTCCTAGGAAAACTCAGATGGAAAGCTTCGCTTACGTCCTCATCCTCACTTTTGCGATTGCCACCTTGTTCTTTGCGATCGCCTTCCGCGATCCACCAAAGATCGGAAAGTAATCCATTCACTCAAACCCCGCTTCGGCGGGGTTTTTTCATGCTTTTCCAAGCAGCCAAGCCGGCTATTTTTGATCAGATCGATTGATTAAAACGTGAACAAATCGGCTCAAATCTTCCGATCAGTCATGGGGAAAAAATAGATATCGCCTTACCACCCTTTTCAAGTCACTAATCAATGCTTAAAGTTGATGCATATTTGATTGTGATTGGGCGTGCAGTGCCCCTCCTGCCAAAACACAGATAGTCGCGTTCTGGAATCCAGAGCTGCTGATGGTGGTCGCAGTGTGCGTCGTCGTCGGGAATGTCTTAACTGTGATTTTCGCTTCACCACTTACGAACGGGTCGAGACCGTTCCGATCACAGTGATTAAACGAGATGGTTGCAGGGAACTCTTCAACCGCACCAAGGTTCTGCATGGCTTGAGTCGAGCATGCGATAAAACCGGTCTCGATGCTGCACGGCTTGAAACGGTCGTTGAGAATCTCGAACTTCAACTGCAGCAACGCACTGCCAAAGAAGTTGCAAGTTCTGAAATCGGAGAATTAGTTTTAAAGGAGCTCAAGCAAATCAGCGAAGTCGCCTACATCCGCTTCGCATCGGTATACAGACAATTCCAAGGAATCGACGATTTTGTGTCCACCTTGGAAACGATGAACACAGAGGAAGAACATCTCGCAGCTGTCCGCTAAAAACGAGAATTAAGGCTGGGTCATCTGTAGAGTCACACATTCTCCGTACAACGTCGGCGGGCGTTGGACGTGAATCCTTCGTACTACCCACCTGAGGTAGACCGCCAACCCCCCATGGCCGCGACGCCCACAGAAGAGCAAACCCCAGACACCAGCACAGCAACACCAGCAGTAGAAGCATCTGCCACCGCAGAAGCTGGTGCCCTAACAGCTGAGCAAGCCTTTGAAGCCGAAGATCTCGGCATTCCCGAAGACGTTCCGACCGCTGACGATCCCAGCAGCAGAGCAAACCGGAACAACCTCGAGGAAGCCGGTTTCACCATTGATGACTTCGCGGCCCTTCTTAGTAAGTACGACTACAACTTCAAGCCTGGCGACATCGTCAACGGCACTGTCTTCGCCCTGGAATCCAAGGGCGCAATGATCGACATCGGCGCCAAGACAGCCGCGTTCATGCCATTACAAGAGGTATCGATCAACCGAGTTGAGGGCCTGAGCGATGTGCTCCTGCCTGGTGAGATTCGTGAATTCTTCATCATGAGTGAAGAGAACGAAGATGGTCAGCTGGCGCTGTCGATCCGACGGATCGAATATCAACGTGCCTGGGAGCGTGTGCGCCAGCTTCAGAAAGAAGATGCCACGATTTACTCCGAGGTGTTTGCCACCAACCGTGGTGGTGCTCTGGTTCGGGTTGAGGGATTGCGTGGATTCATCCCTGGCTCCCACATCAGCACGCGCAAGCCGAAAGAAGAGTTGGTTGCCGACTTCCTCCCGCTCAAATTTCTTGAAGTGGATGAAGAGCGCAACCGCTTGGTCTTAAGCCATCGCCGTGCTCTGGTTGAGCGCAAGATGAATCGCCTGGAAGTTGGCGAAGTGGTGGTTGGCACCGTCCGCGGAATCAAGCCCTACGGAGCCTTCATCGACATCGGCGGTGTCAGTGGATTGCTGCACATCTCTGAAATCAGCCATGAGCACATTGAGACTCCCCACTCTGTGCTCAATGTGAACGATCAGATGAAGGTCATGATCATCGACCTGGACGCTGAACGAGGCCGTATTTCCCTCTCTACCAAAGCACTGGAGCCGGAACCCGGTGACATGCTCACCGATCCTCAGAAAGTGTTTGAAAAAGCTGAGGAAATGGCAGCTCGGTACAAGCAAATGCTTCAAGAGCAGGCTGAGGAAGGAGATGAGCCCATCGCATCAATGATGATTTGAGCCATCCATGGCCACGTTGCTGCTGAGGGGACAACCCATCGGCTCCATTCACGGGGTGCTGTTCGATAAGGACGGCACCCTTTCTCATAGCGAGCCACACCTTCTCGATCTTTTCGAGCGAAGGCTCACTGTGATTTGCGATCTCTGGCGTGAAACCAAAGGTGCGAGCCATCTCAGTGAACTCAACATCACCCTTCGGCAAGCCTTTGGGATTCGCGACAAGGCACTCCATCCAGGTGGAACCCTTGCGGTTGCTGCACGCCAAGACAACCTCACCTCCACAGCCACGGTGTTCTGCATTTTTGGTTGCAGCTGGCCCGAAGCCCTGGCACTCGCCGACACTTGCTTCCAACGAATCGATCAACAATTCAGCGACGACGGATCTTCGCGCCCACTTCTCGATGGTGCCAAGAGGTTTCTTGAAGACCTCAACAAGGCAGCGATTCCCAGCGCTGTGATCAGCAATGACACAACAAAAGGGATCCATACATTTCTGGATCACGAAAACATCAGCTCTCTGGTGGTCGATTGTTGGAGTGCAGATGATCAACCCAGGAAGCCAAATCCGGAAGCGGTGCATCAGCTCTGCAAACGCTTGCAACTGTTGCCTCATCAATGTGCCTTGATCGGAGATGCGGAAACAGACCTCCAAATGGCAAGGGATGCTGGAATCGGCTGCGTGATTGGTTATCTGGGCGGATGGGAAATACGACCAGACTTACCGACCGCCGTGCATCAATTTGAGCATTGGAATGAGCTTGAACTTGAAGCCGACCCGTAAAGTCGTTTCAAGCCATTGATCTGCATGAGTCGTTACGTCTTCACCTCGGAATCCGTTACCGAAGGACATCCAGACAAAATCTGTGATCAAGTGAGTGACGCAGTCCTCGATGCCTTGCTGGCACAGGATCCTGCAAGCCGTGTGGCCTGCGAGACCGTTGTCAATACAGGGCTTTGCATGATCACCGGCGAGGTGACCTCCAAGGCCAAGGTGGACTTCATCCACCTCGTTCGTGACGTCATCAAAGAAATTGGCTACAGCGGCGCTCGCGCCGGCGGTTTTGATGCAAACAGCTGTGCCGTTTTAGTTGCTCTTGATCAGCAATCACCTGATATTGCCCAAGGCGTCAATGAAGCTGATGACCATGCTGGCGATCCGCTGGACTTGGTCGGAGCTGGAGACCAGGGGATCATGTTTGGCTACGCCTGCAATGAAACCCCGGAGTTGATGCCGCTGCCCATCAGCCTGGCCCACCGTTTGGCCCGCCAACTCGCTGAAGTTCGCCACAACGGAACCCTCGACTATCTCCTGCCCGACGGCAAGACCCAAGTGAGCGTGGTCTATGAAAACGACCAGCCCGTTGCGATCGACACGATTCTGATCTCAACCCAACACACCGCAGAAGTGGGGGGAATGAGTGATGAGCAAGGCATCCGCGAACGCATCACTGAAGATCTCTGGACCCACGTCGTCGAGCCCGCCACCGCTGACCTCAACCTGAAACCCAGCCGGGAGGGCACCAAATATCTGGTGAACCCCACGGGCAAATTCGTTGTGGGTGGACCTCAGGGAGATGCGGGTTTAACCGGACGCAAAATCATCGTTGACACCTATGGCGGCTATGCACGCCACGGCGGTGGTGCCTTCTCAGGCAAAGATCCCACCAAGGTGGATCGTTCCGCTGCCTATGCCGCCCGCTTTGTGGCGAAAGCCCTTGTGGCATCAGGTTTAGCTGGCCGTGCCGAAGTGCAGTTGAGTTATGCCATCGGTGTGGCAAAGCCCGTTTCAATTTTGGTGGAATCGTTCGGCACCGGAACGGTGTCGAACGAAGACCTCACAGCCCTTGTGCAAGAGCATTTCGACCTGCGCCCAGGCGCCATCATCGAAAACTTCGGACTCCGCAATCTGCCTCAGGCACGGGGTGGTCGCTTCTACCAAAACACTGCGGCCTACGGTCATTTCGGCCGGAACGACCTCAATCTCCCTTGGGAAGATGTGGCGGCCAAGGCCGAGGAACTGCGCAAGGCCTGATTGAGTGATGACGTCTCTGGTGCTCGGTATTGATCTGGGCACCAGTGGCGTTCGCATTGCCGTACTGGATCAAGGGCATTCCATCCAGCACTCGGATTCGATTCCTTACAAGCTTGGACTCCATAGGCCCGATGACTGGACGCGGGCCTGCTCCACGTTGATTGCTGGAATCCCTGCAGAGCAGCGGTCCAACATTCGGGCGCTGGCTGTTGATGGCACATCAGGAACATTGCTCGCCTGTGATTTAGAGGGACGGGTCCAGGGTGAAGCGCTGCTGTATTCAGAGGTTTACCAAGGCTTTGAGCAACAGCTGCATCAGCTTCTACCCGAAGGTGGACCAGCCTCCAGCAGCAGTGGAAGCCTGGCGCGGGCACTACAACTCACAAAGTTGTATGGCCCGACGACCCTCCTGCGTCATCAGGCGGACTGGATCAATGGTTGGTTTTTAGGGGATTGGAGTTGGGGAGAAGAAGGGAACAATCTGCGGCTGGGGTGGAACTTGGAACGCGAATGCTGGCCAGCGCTGCTCACCCAGGCACCGTGGAGCCAGCGCCTACCCGTCATTCGCGCCAGTGGAGAGCAACTTGGCCAGATCTCCGAATGCCGTGCGAAGGAGCTCGACCTACCCAGCAATCTTCAAATCGTTGCTGGTACTACCGATTCCAATGCTGCGGTTCTTGCCACCGGTCCTGGGAACGATGACGGGATCACAGTGCTGGGAACCACCCTGGTGTTGAAGCGCTTTACAAGACGACCGATCCAGGGGCCTGGCGTGACTTGCCACCGGGTAGGCGGACGTTGGCTTTCGGGTGGTGCATCGAATGCGGGTGCAGGGGTCTTGCAACAATTTTTCAGCAATGAACAGCTCAGTGAGCTGAGCCGTCAAATCGATCCAGACACGACAAGTGGATTGCGTTTGCGACCGCTTCCGCGAAGTGGGGAGCGGTTTCCAGTCGACGATCCAACGTTGCAGCCTGTTCTCGAGCCCCGCCCCGTGAGTGATGCGCTGTACCTCCATGGGCTACTGGAGGGGCTGACGGAAATCGAAGCACAGGGCTGGCAAACCTTGGTGGACTTGGGGGCTGATCCCCCAAAACGAGTCATCAGCATTGGAGGCGGTGCACGAAACCCCCAGTGGCGTCGACTTCGGGAACGTCGCTTGGGCTGCCCAGTGATCAGTTGCCATCAGCCACCTGCCGCAGGTGTCGCTCGTCTAGCCCTGGGGGCTCTAAAAAGGAGAGAATTGAAGCGTGAGTCAAAGGATTAATGCCCACAAACCTGCGCGAAATTTTGGCTGTGGGCCTTTTCGTTGTTCTGGCTGGATACGTTGGATTTAGTGCGATCAGGCTTGGACTTCTGCTTTGGGAACGGTTCGCATGAACCAAGCGCTGTCAGAGTTATGAGGCGAAGCAGTGTTTTGAATGGCCGCTGATCCCCTTACAACCGAAGTGAGTACAAGAATTTGTAAGCACATGAACGACGATCATGCTGAAGCTGTTTTGGATTACGCCCGCCATTACGGCGGCATTGACGCCCCTGGATCAGCTCGCATGGTTGCGGTGATGCCGAATTCCATGGAATTAGAAGTCGATGGGAGCAGTCTGCGCATCCCCTTTGATCACACCCTCACCGACAGTGAAGATGCCCACAAAACCTTAGTTGCCATGTTGCGGGCCATGCCCAAAGCCTGACTCGGGGAACACTTGTGGTCACCGTCTGACCAACTGTGTTGCATGCACTCCTGAAGGTTGCCCACACACTTCTGATCCAACCGTCCTGCCCGATCTGTCGATCATGCATCGACGACCGAGTTCCGCCCACCACCACCCCCGGTGGCGTTGTTCATCCGTGTGACGACTGCATCGAGAGCTACGGCCTTGGGCCGTTCAACCCCGTGGGGGATACGCCTCTCCCATGGAAAGCTCTCGGCAACTACGAAGGACGGTTTCGAAAACTCGTTCTGAAGGTGAAACACCAGCCTCAAGGCCGTTGTTGTAGCGCCTTAATTCAACTCCTTGCGCAACAACACGTCCCCCCCATGACGCTTTGTTGGTGCCCATTCCAAGCTGGAAAAGAAAACGAGCCAACCCTCTTCCCAAGCTGATTGCAGAGGGTCTTGGACGACCAAACACCATGCTTCTGCGCCGAACCCGGGCTGGCCTCGGTCAGCACCATCTCAATCGGACCATGCGCATGCGGAATCTTCAGGGTTCCTTTCAAGCAGCCACACTCCCGCCGACATCGCTTGAATCGAAAAGGGAGCTTTGGCTCATTGACGACATACTGACGACAGGTGCAACAGCCCTAGCGGCTCGTCATGCCCTGCACCAAGCCGGACATCGGGTCGGAGGAGTCATTTGTTTGGCACGCACTCCAACAAATCGCCACGGTCGGTGATTTAAGATTCCCAGGTCGCGAAAGCGACAAGCCGGGATAGCTCAGTTGGTAGAGCAGGCGACTGAAAATCGCCGTGTCCCCAGTTCAAATCTGGGTCCTGGCATTTCCTGACCGCTCCATAGAGCTCGTCCCAGTGACGTGTTGTCACTGGGACGGTTTCATTCTGTTGAAGAGGATGGAACAGACATTTTGACTCTGGCCCCACGACCAGCGAATCAGGCTTTGCAAGGCCTGAAGATCGCTCGTTTTTAGACGGGCACCAAAGGGGACGAACAATCTTGCGATGAGCGTGCGCGACGCACTCGAGAGATCAGACACACAAAAAAAAGAGGTCCCCTCCCACAGGTACCTCTTGATCTGTCTTTTATCTGGCGATCCCGTCCAAGGAAACGCTTTACACAAGTTAATGGCAGTGTTACAAATCATTGAGGGTTTGTGGTCCAGTCGCGCGTCTGGCCTTAGCAGGGGATGAACGCGAAGGGCATCCATGGAGATTCGCCCTCTCCTGATCGATCCCCTCCCCTCGAAGGATTGTCAAAAGAACTCAAACCGCCCATTGATGACAACCAGAGAGGAATAGAGTCAACTTTCCGAGCCACCCTCCAGGAGTGATCGGTCCTATCGCTCAACACACCACAAGGTTTGACGATGCGGTACTGAAGCAACAAGTGAAGTCACTGCAAGGCGACTTCGACTTCAGTTCTGCTCCCATTTGAATGCTTCTAGGGACACGATTTCGTAGGCCCGCGTTCAAATCAGGTTCCTGGGGTTCAACCATGCCGAATCAATTTTGTCCTTCGTGGCGGCTAACGCAGACAGCGACCGTGTTTTTAACAACGCGGACAGCTTCGCGATGGTGTTTGATCGCACCTGGAAGAGGTTGAGCACATCCAGCAACGCATCAAGCTCTCAAGACGAGCGAATCAAAGAGGTGCTCGAAGCAATGGCTGATCATCCTTTTGTGATCAGCTCACCTGAGATGGCGCAGCGGGTCGCTATCTTCAGGATTCGCCTTCTTGATTTGTCCTGAATTAAGCGGACATCAAATCAATCTGAGGATCATCCACGTATTCCATCTCGGCATCGGATGGAGCTTCAGCTGGAGTCTCAGCGGATGCCACGGCTGCGTCGCTGGCTTGAGCTTCCATGCTCTCCTCTACGACGGCCTCAGGCTTTAAGGGAACGACTGTGGCTGGAGTCAAACGATTCCGAAGCGAGCGCACTTTCAGCTCACTTGCAGAGAGCAATTCACCAGTCTCTTCAGCGTTGTCGAACCCTTCGACGGCTTCGCGTTGCTGACCTTCCAACAGCTGTAAACGCTCTTCCAATTCAAGGACACGATCCACTAAAACTTCTACGACTTCGCTGAGACTGAGCAGCTGCCCACACAGCTGCTGTTCGAACTCTGACCGCAGGGAGGGAGTGGCCACCAAAGACAACCTCGTGACGAGACTTTCGCCGATGGTATCGATGCTGATGCCCCTGTCCACGCCCACCGGCAAAGTCGCGCGCGTTAAGCGCCAGACCCCGAGCAAAACCGTTGAGCTGAAAACAAGCTTTATCGATCGAGATCGAACCACCTAATTGACCTACGATATGGTCAAAAAAATAAAGCTTCAGCGATGCAAAAAATCAAGAACGGCTTAAAAATCGCTTTAATTACTACATCTTTAGTTCTCGCTGTTTACTATCTACAAAAATTCGGCATCGAGCCTTTAAAAGAAACAGTCCAGAGCATGGGCGTGTGGGCACCTCTCGGAATAGCGCTTCTTCGTGGCATCAGCATCGTTTTACCAGCCCTGCCAAGCTCTGTTTACTCGTTACTTGCCGGCTCTCTTCTGGGATTTGAAACCGGCTATCTCACAATTATCTTGGCTGATCTCGTGTTCTGTAACGCAGCATTTTTCATCGCCAGAATTTGGGGACGATCACCTGTGAGTCGATTGGTCGGCGCCAAGGCCATGAATCGCATCGACGGATTCAGCGAGAATCAACTCGAGGGCAACTTCTTTCTCATGACGGGATTATTAATGACCGGCCTGTTTGATTTCCTCAGCTACGCCATTGGAATCAGCCAGACGCGTTGGAGAATTTTTGCACCTGCCCTTTTAATTAGCGTACTCATTAGTGACTCAATCTTGGTTGCCGTTGGAGCCGGAGTCACACAGGGGGCAAGCGTGATGCTGGGCATTGCCCTACTCGCCATGTTTGCCTTGGCAACCTTCACAGGATTGGTGAAGAAAAAGTCAAACGCATCCGCTGACTCATCACATCAGTAACGCACCCTCCAATCACTGACCTACACAAAAATCCATTCCAAGATCAGCCATCCGAGAGAACCTTTCCGGAATTACTTCATGCTCAACAACGCATCACGACAAAACATTAATCCAACCAAACCGGCAATTCAAACCATAAACAATAACCCAACAATAAGCACGTCAATGCGTCAAACTTGACCATTCAACTCACACTCTTTCCGAGCCAAATAAAGTCCAATCTTACAAGAATTAACTAAACACATGGCATACAACAAAACGCAAGTTCAATCGTCTCTTCAGACAATCAGTCACCATGTTCACTCGAACAAAATCCGGAAAGCTACTTAAAAAGCAGCAGTTTGAATCATCACTCTCTGGGCCCCAATCATCTCGTCCATGCGAGCCATCAGACCCGCATGGCATCTCACAGGGAAAACCACGCAACACTGGTTAAATTGGCCTCTTCTGATCAATGCGGATGAGCTGTCTCGCAGATCCAAGAATCGAGGCACTTCAACAGCAAGCCGATGCTTCCGGAGAGCTGAGTTTCCCTATAGGAGCCGACTGTTTTCGCATCAACTTGCGAGACGAAAATATCCAGCTGTGGCTCGAAACTTTCGAACAAATCACGAGCCCTGCCAACCTTCTACTGGCCTGTGCAGACAATGCTGGCGATCTCATTGACACCAAACTCACCTGGGTCGTGGGTTCTGCCATCCGTGGCACCACTGTCGAGTCTCCGACGGATGCCAAAGAGCTACTTCAAGCGATGGGTTCGTCCCATGAACTGGCTCAAAACGCAGTCGAGCACTGCCCAGGCCTCGGGGGAAACCTTGTATGGGCTTTTTATCTGGAACGTCATGGTGGACTCATTGCAACTCCCATCACATGTCTTGAGTCCTGATCGCATCCATGGAAGACGACTTGGTGCTGCAGCAGTTGATTGCATCAGCACAGGTGTTGGGGATCCAAAACGACCCTTCCCTGCCCGCTGACGATCGTCAGATTCTTCGGGTCGCTGATCAAGAGAAACGGGCCCTGTCGGCGAGAGAAGTGCGACAACTTTGCAGAACATCGACCTGTGACGCACAACTCATCGAGCATCTCCAAAACCAAGCCAATCACTTGGTGCAACAAGCGCGGGAGCTCCTAATACGAGAACAGCCCCATCTGGTGGAGACAGGCGGTGCCCTTTTCCCATCCGAACGCGCTGATGCCTGCTGGAGAGACTGCTGGAATTTTTTGCGGGTGACTCTGTATGCCCTGGCATGCAGACGGACGACGTTCACAAATCCGGAAGGGATGCTCTGCTTGCGCGCCCTCTACACGCACCTCGGAGTGCCCCTCGACGGGCTCAATATCGCCCTAAAAGAGCTCAAAACCCTTTCCATACTTGAAGTTACTAACCCAGTAGACGCTCAGCTTCTTCACGACACATTCAGCCATCTGCTCGACGAACTGAACAAAACTGCCATTAAGACCTGATACGAGAGGCATTGAAAATCCGACAAACCACCGAGGATCAACGCCAAGTATTTCTACCCAGCTTTTTTTCATGGCTGTGCCCCTACTGGCGTATTCCCTCACGTCGCAGAACGCAAGGGTTAGCAATCTGGCCGGGAATAACAGCACAGAGCGCACGGAGCTGACGGGCTCCTCTGCCGGTGGAGCCGATGCCTATCGCTCTGACATTGACGACTTGATCGAAAGGGCTTATCGCCAGATCTTCTTCCATGCGATGCGAAGCGATCGGGAGCCGTTCCTTGAATCGCAACTGAGAAGCGGCAATATCACGCTCCGAGACTTCATCCGCGGTTTATTGCTCTCAGAGCGCTTTCAGCAGGGCTACTACCAGTGCAGTTCCAACTACCGGATGGTGGATCAAGTCGTAGGGCGTGTGCTCGGACGTCCAGTCCATGGCGACGCTGAGCGCTTGGCCTGGTCGGTTGTGATTGGGGAGAAAGGATTCACAGCGTTTGTGGACATGCTCCTCGATAGCGAGGAATACGTGAGCTGCTTTGGATATGACCTTGTGCCGCAGCAACGCTCCCGTGTTCTGCCTGGTCGATCCCTAGGCGACATTCCGATCTACCAAAGCTTTCCCCGCTATGGAGCCGAATGGCGTGACTCTCTTCAAAAGAGAGCGCCGAGTGCTCAAGCGGCCGACATGCAACCGATGGAGACCTCTGCGCTTTGGGTCAATGGACAACCTCCTGCATGGCTGCTGAAGTTCTGGCTGGGTCTCTTCTTGGTCGGCGGCTTTGAGATCACCCGCGTGCTTCTTACGATCGCAATCTCGATGTTGCGCACCTGATCCCTTGACGGCGTCTAATCACCCTCTCAATCTGACGACCTGGGCTCCACCCGAACTGAGCCGCCCCGATTCCCAGCTCAAGATGCCGGTGGATGCCCGGGGCGCGGACTGGAGAGGGGCCTCCACAGGTGAGCTAAACCTTCGAGACGCCAATCTTTGCCGGCTCGACCTGAGGGGAACGGATCTTTCTCAATGCGAGCTAGACGGAGCCGATCTGAGAATGGCTCTCTACGACCAAACAACCAAAGTGCCCGAGGGCTTTGATTTACGCGCCAGTGGAGCCGTTGGTCCTGGAGCGAAGCTGAACGGGATTTTTCTAAACAGCACCGACCTTCGCGGCATTGATCTACGCGGAGCTGTGTTGATGGGTGCTTACCTCAGCGGGGCAGATCTCAGTGGCGCCGTCTTGGATGGGGTCCGCTTCGCCGGGGCTGATCTTCGATTTGCGATCTTATTGGGAGCCATGTGTCGTGGAACCCGCTTCAGCAATTGCCAGCTGAACGACGCCGATTTCCGCGGCGCAGATCTCACCGACGCAGGACTCGATGGTGCGGAATCCATCAAGGGTGCCGACTTCTCGCTGACCACAGGCCTTGGGGCGCAACGCGACGCACTCCTGACCCGACCGTTTGAGGAACTGGACTGCTGGAATCCACTGACGAGAAGCACCACACGAGACAGCCTAGAAAGCTTGTCCTGACCTCATTTTGAGCGCGACCATGGCTTGAACTGGTCAACCAAACTTGTCACGTCACGCAACACTTGGACATATTTGATTGAGCTTTATAAAGAACCTGCTTCAGGCCAGCATTTTTGTCTGAGCATGCTCGGCATATACACGCAAGACGTCCATGCCCTTCGGTCCTGCCTCGCTTCTAGGGGTCGAGCGTTTCTCTCAAGAGAGCGAAGCCCCTCTTGAGCTGATTCCCGGTGATGACGACGCCAAGAAGGAACAGATCATCCGTGCTGTTTACAAGCAGGTGCTCGGCAATGCTTATGTGATGGAAAGCGAGCGTCAGCTCGTTCCAGAATCACAGTTCAAGCTCGGCGAGATCAGCGTGCGAGAGCTTGTTCGCCGCATTGCAAAAAGTGAGCTGTACCGTGATCGCTTTTTCGATGCTTGTGCTCGTTACCGCTACATCGAGCTGGCTTTCCGACACTTTCTCGGCCGTGCTCCCGTTGATTTCAACGAGATGCGTGCCCACGCTGAACGCCTGGACACCAAGGGCTACGAAGCCGATATCGATAGCTTCCTCGATAGCTCTGACTATCAAGACACCTTCGGCGAATGGATCGTTCCATTCCAGCGCGGCTGGAAGACAGAGTCCTGCGGCACCCTGCAGGAATTCACTTGGAGCTTTCAGCTCCTGCGTGGCAACAGCAGCAGCAGCTTGAAAGGCGATCTCTCTGGTATCAAAAGCAAACTCGGTGGGGCGGCGTATCAGAACCGTCCATTGGCGGTAGTTCCTCCTTCGTCCACTGAGGGCACTGGCTGGAGCTTCCGTCCGTCCACAAACCTCCAGGATGCACCGACCCGTCATGGCGTTGGAGCGGGCGATCAAGGCAAGACCTATCGCGTCGAAGTCACCGGATACAGCGCCAACAATGTTCGGCGCATCTCCCGCTACACCCGCTCGAACCGGGTGTACTTCGTTCCCTTCGACAAGCTCTCAGAGCAGTTCAAGCGGATTCACTCAGAAGGCGGAAAAATCGCCAGCATCACTCCAGTGAACTGACCTGTTCACGGTGATGACCAAGGCGGTGGGTTGACGACTGCGCATGCCGTCAACCCACCGCACCAATTCTTCCCAGCCCAGCAACACCAACGTTCCCCTCACCAGCCTCTCCACCATGTCCGCCTCCAAAGGTTTTGGCGCCACATCGCTCAACGACGGTCCCGTCTCGTTCAGCAGAAATCGCAACGCCCAGGCCAAAGCAGCCCTCAGCAACGGTGAATATCTGCGCCAGTCCTGCGCAACGA
>ERZ1046568.1827-NODE-1827-length-14635-cov-5.325789_pt1 | contig 14635 bp, 15 predicted proteins | sample MGYA00383092_ERZ1046568 | MGnify/ENA primary metagenome ERZ1046568 (study PRJEB29581, sample SAMEA5548362) | metagenome | biome: marine; feature: coastal; material: water | depth 1 m | study: Short-term variability in the microbial, nano- and picoplankton... | reverse complement strand
ACGATAAACGTTGATGCTGAACTTGTCTGTGTGTGCTGCAAGAGTTTGCTTGTTGAGCCGATAAAGTCAGCTAGTTCCAGCAGGTTTTCCATGCATTCAGGATGAGCAATTACCTCAGCATCCGGATGTTTCAACTTTAGTTTTAATAATGCCTCTTCACTGAAATCCTCGTGAACCATGCACCGACCTTGCCACAGTGTTAGTTCACGACCACTTTGGCGCTGCACCCACCGCCCTAGGTTTTGATCTGGAGCAAACAGAATTGGTTTATCTGTTGGAATTTGATTAACAAGATCTACTGCATTGCTACTTGTACAAATTAAGTCGCTTTGAGCTTTCACTGCAGCCGTACAGTTGATATAACTAACCACAAAATGTTCTGGATGATTTTCTTTGAAGGCTTTAAATTCTTCGGCTGGGCAATCATCTGCGAGTGAACATCCTGCTTCAGCATCTGGTAGTAGAACTATTTTTTCAGGACTTAGTATTTTTGCCGTCTCTGCCATGAAATGGACGCCACAAAACACAATCACATCTGCATCCGTGTTTGCAGCTTTACGAGAGAGCTCTAACGAATCACCAATAAAATCAGCGATATCTTGTATTTCAGGATCCTGGTAATAGTGAGCTAAAACGATTGCGTTGCGCTCTTTTCGCAGCTGGTTGATCGCACTGATCAGATCATCGGGAGTGTCTTTCATGATCCTGATCCCTAGATCCGTCTCGGGGTTGATTGCGGACATTCTGGCCACATCGGGCAGGATGTCCAAAGCCTAGGCATCACTCCTGACCAGATTGCGCCTCGCCATCGCCGGAGACCTTCATGGTGATTGGTCCTCTCACGACGAGCTGCTGCTCGATCATCTGAAGCCAGATGCCGTTTTGTTTGTTGGTGACCTCAGTGATGGTGACCTCCGCTTAGTCAAAGCAATAACGCGTCTGAAACTTCCCTCTGCTGTGATTTTGGGCAATCACGATCGTGGTAGAGATCGCAGTGGTGAACTGCTTAGACAGCAGCTTTCAATGTTGGGCGATCTTGATTGCTCTTGGAAGATGCGCCAATGGTCTTCCCCAGCTGTTGCGATTGTTGGCGCTCGTCCATGCAGCTCAGGAGGTGGTTTCCACCTTTCGCAAGCTGTTCAGAGCGTTTTCGGCCCAGTCACTGAACAGGAGTCCGTTGCTCGAATCGTTCAAGCCGCTTCAGCTGCACCAGAAACCTGGCCCCTTGTGCTTTTGGCTCACAGTGGTCCAACTGGTCTCGGATCCGACGCATCGAGCATCTGTGGTCGCGATTGGAAGCATCCCCATATCGATTGGGGGGATCGCGACCTTGCCATCGCTGTAGAGACCATGCGCCGCCGGCGAGCTGCTGATCTGGTTGTCTTTGGCCACATGCATCACAGCCTCAGAGGAGGCAAAGGGGAACGTCTGACATTTCTTCGCGATCGTTATGGCACTGCGTACGTCAATGCAGCTTGTGTTCCACGCTTTGGAACAGACGATGCCGGCCAGACGTTGATTCATTTCACTTGGGTTGAATTTGAGGGACGCCACCTCACGCTCGTGAGCCATCGCTGGTTCCATCCCAATGGAACGCTTGCGTACGAGCAAACGTTATTTCGACAACCGTCTGAAAGCGTTTCGCCATGCTGATCTATCTGTGTTTAAGCAGCCATGGATTTGGTCATGCAGCTCGCCAAGCCACTGTTTTAAGTGCTTTGCATCAGCTTCAACCAACCTGGAGGCTTGTGGTCAGCTCTCTTGTCTCTGCTGATTTCCTCAAATTGGCATGTGGGGCTGCTGTTCCCATCGAGTACCGACCAGTCGGTTGGGATGTGGGAATGATCCAAGCAGATGCCCTCGGCGTGGATCACGAACAAACCTTGAGCTCCTTGAAGGCTCTTGATCGTTCTCTTCCTCGGCGTTTAGACAAAGAGGTGGCCTGGCTTGCCAAGCAAAAAACACCTGTTCTTGTTGTTGGTGACATTCCACCCTCTGCAGCAGTCCTCGCTGAACGACTTGGTGCTCCGTTGGTATGGATGGGAAATTTCGGCTGGGATGACATTTATGAGCCTCTCGGTGGACCTTTCGCAACGTATGCAGCGGCGGCTAAAGCTCAGTATCAAAAGGGGCAACTGCTGTTGCGCTGCCCCTTTTCACTCGCGATGGATTGGGGTTTAAAAGAGCATGAGATAGGTTTCACGATTTCAGCACTGCGTGAGCTTCCAAGCCAGTTGCGTCTTCATTTGGAACAGCTTTTAAAGCCACTTGTGCTTGTCGGGTTTGGTGGTCTCGGTATGGCTATCGACCCTTCCTTATTTCGTCATTGGCCCAATCATCATTTTCTGATCCCAGCTCCGATGGCGCCTCAGCTTCGCGCTTCTCTTCAAGCTGAAACCAATGTCACGCTTCTCCCTGAACATGTGCGTCCTTTTGATGTGATGCCTCATTGCGAACGCCATTTGGGAAAGCCTGGTTACAGCACCTTTTGCGAGGCACTGAGTCAAGACTTGGGGATGCATGTTGTGGAACGTGATGGTTTCGCTGAAGCGTCTGTACTCATGGAAGGGCTTCGTCGCTACGGAAACCACCGGATTCTGAGCCGCGATTGTTTCATTCAGGGTGAATGGGGTTTAGACCAGCAACTCGTTCCAGCCAACGATTTAATGGCCTCAACGCATGGTGCTGAGCAAGCAGCAGAGGCTTTGGTGATGGTTGCATTGAGCACAGTTCAGCACGGCTGATTGCTGCAATAACTTTTTTTAATCTCAGCCGAGAAGCCATGCCTGCTTTGGCTTTGGCGCATTTTGCGTCCAATTTGAGTCTTGCCTTGCGCTAGGGACAATTGCTCATGTGGCACATCAGCTCTTGGGCCCTTCGAGCGCGTTCGTCAAAGTTCCGTCCATTGAGCCCGATGTTCTCAATTTGTTCCTGTCTGATATTTCGAGTTCCGTCTTCTAAACGGACTGTTGATCAACTCTCCCGGTCAATCTTTTTTTCCTTCCACGTATGTCTTTTCTTGCGAACACTGTCTGTCGTCTCCTTCCAGCGGCCCTCGCAAGTTTTGTTCCTGCCCTTGTTTCCTCTCAATCTGCTCAGGCTTCTGTTGCTGCGCTTCCAACACTCCAAGTGTCACGTTCCGGATTGATCACATCACCGGAGCAGTCCCAAGCAAGTGCTCTTCCTTACATCATCACTCCAGAACGTCGCGCTCTTCTCAATACGATCCGTTTCGCGGAAGGAACTTGGAAAAACGGTCATGACGTCGGCTACCGCGTGATGTTTGGAGGGAGTCTGATGGGGTCCATGGATCGACACCCTGATCGCGTGATTTATTCATCTCGTTACGCGAGTGCTGCTGCTGGTGCTTATCAGTTCATGCCTTTTACCTGGGATCTAGTGAAGCGCAGTTTGGGGGTCAGGGGTTTTGGTCCTGAGGTTCAAGATCAAGGTGCCCTGTTCTTAGTTCAAAGGCGTAAGGCGTTAAGGCTTACTGATGTGGGAGTGATGACACCTCAACTTGCAGCCAAGCTTGCGCCAGAGTGGGCTTCCTTTCCCACCCTTCGTGGTCGTAGTTACTACGTTTCACCAACCTTCAATCGTTTTATAAGGTCAATCTGAGCCAGCTTCGTCAGATCAGGGATCAACGTCAGGAAGCTCTTAGCGGAGACGACAGCAGCAAGGGCCCTAAAGCTCCGGTTTGCACTGGACCCAAGATTCTTTGTGGCATGCCCTGATCGGGGTTTGCCTTTAAAGCAGGTGAACTATTCGTCCTTTTCTTCTGCCAATTTCCGACCAACGATGGTTTGGGCGATGAGATAGGCACCCACCATGCCTCCAACGAATCCCATTCCGTTTCGAACAAGCGGTAGGAGATCGCTTGTTCGCGTCACTACTGGTGCGATACCAAAGACCCCAAATAACATCACCCATAAGGGAGACAGCAGGAGCACCCAAGCCCAGGCAATACGTTCACCCTGCTTACGGGGATAAGCAGCAAATCCGGCGATTAAGCCACCGAGCACCGACGTGGCCAAAGTTAAGAGCCATTGTTCCCTTGGTAAACCCGGAACAAACTGACACCCACCTCGATCCAAGCAAAGTTCGACGGCTCCGATCGTCGCAAGCAGTGAACCGTCTTCACCATTGTCGCGGACGTAAAACTGATTTCCGTAGCGCGTTTGTAGCTCCACCCACCAGGTGCGTGGCATTAAGGCGAAGAAGGCATCACCAACGTTGAAATTGAGAAGATTGCCTCCGCGGGGATCTCCAATAATCAACAAACTTCGCTCATCGAGACCCCAAAATTCTTTAACAGCGAGTCCAGGCGTTTTTTCATATTGGGTGAGCACTCTCAGTTTCCATCCACTGCGCTGCTCAAACGCATCGAGCGACGTTTCCAGTTCTTTGAGTTGATTGTCACTAAAGGCTCGAGCTAAATCAATGACCGGTGTTGGATGGTCCGGCAGTAGTTCTGGGTTCTCGATCGCATGAACAGGGCTAGCGATGAGGAGCAACAGAAATAAGCTGAATAGCGGGAACAAAAATCGTGTGAAGCGCGGTTGTGTTCCCATAGCTGTGTCGCATTACAGGCATTCTCCTCAATGACAGGCCCTGCTGCGCCCTGCCCTTTATGGCTTCACCAGCGCTTTGAACAATCAGGAGGTTCTGTGCCCTTCTCCCAGTTCATGGCCTGGGCCTTGCATGACCCTGAGCACGGGGCCTATGGCAGTGGCCAACTGAAGATTGGCAAGGGGGGTGATTTTGTGACGTCAGCGACTCTGGGGCCAGATTTTTCAGCCTTAATGGGTGTTCAATTGGTCCAGTGGTTGCGAACCCTCGCGCACCATCACCCAACAGAAACCCTCTCCATCGTTGAAGTTGGGCCTGGCGAAGCGGAGTTGAGTTGTGATCTCATCGATCATCTAGCCGAGCATCTTCCTGACTTGATGGATCGGCTTGAGTTGGTTTTGGTTGAAATCAATCCGGGGATGGAACAGCGGCAACGCAATCGCCTGGAGAGGCACCAAGACTCTCGCAACTCCCAACCTTCCCTTCCGCATCGCTGGACGTCCCTGTTAGATCTCAAGGCATGCCCGGTGATTGGCGTCTTGATTGCTCATGAGCTTCTCGATGCCTTTCCCGTAGAACGCCTTGAATTGATCGATGGACAGCTTCAGCGACAAACCGTTCATTTGCATCAACAGCATGCGGGTGTAGCAGATCTGCACTGGGGAACGGAACCCATTCCTCAGACGCTTCAAGAGCGCATCAATACAACCGTGAGTGCAACCCAGATTGCCTTGCCTCCACCAGATGCGGAGGATGGATGGACAACGGAATGGCACGACGCATGCGCCAGTTGGTTTGCTGAAGCGTCAGAAGCGTTAGTCGCCGGCCATCTCCTTGTTGTTGACTATGCGCTTGAGGCTCATCGCTATTACTCCGCGCGACGCAGGGAGGGGACGCTTATGGCCTATCGAAACCAACGGGCTAGTCACAGCGTCTTGCTGGATGCAGGACAGCAAGACCTCACGGCCCATCTTTGTCTGGAGACGATGGTGCACCAAGCCACCACCAATGGTTGGTCCTTAGAAGGGCAGTGCCGCCAGGGTGAGGCCCTACTCGCCTTAGGCCTTGCTGAACGCTTCAGCAGTCTTCAACAACTTCAAAGCACCCAACTCGCGGAGGTGCTGCAACGTCGTGAAGCACTCCTGCGTCTCGTCGATCCAGCTTGTCTTGGGGAGTTCCGATGGCTGTCGTTTCTGCGATCCAACCCGATGCTTCCCAGCACAAAAACTAAGGAGAGGAGTCAATTTCTTCAGGAACCTTCAGGCGCTATCGCATCGATGCCAAGCAGGCCCTGATTTCTTCATGACTGACGTCATCCACAATCGACACAGCACCGATGGTTGACGGCAATACAAAGCGAAGACGACCATGGCGCACTTTTTTGTCGCCTTGAAGCGTCCTTATGACTGAATCTGGATCGAGATCAGGCCATTGGCTGGGCAATCCTGCCTTTTGGATCAACTGTGATTGTCGTTCCGCATCCGTTTTGGTCATGACACCGCGCTGGACGGCGAGTGCTGCCACCGCCACCATCCCAAGGGCAACAGCTTCTCCATGGAGCCAGCTGCCGTATCCGGTGAGTGTTTCCACTACGTGACCAAACGTATGGCCGTAGTTGAGGATGGCTCTTTGACCACCTTCTTTTTCATCAGCAGCTACAACAAGTGCTTTGGCTTGTGCAGAACGTTCGAGCATTGTTGCCAACAGCTCTTTAGAAATTGACTGAGGACTGTCAAAGTTGATGGACCGCTCGAGCAAGTCGAATAGTGCTGAATCTCCGATCACTCCGTACTTAATCACCTCAGCAAGACCCGCCCTAAATTCCCGCGGTGGAAGGGTTTGAAGAGTATCTGGATCAACCATGACCAGCCGGGGCTGGTGGAAGGCGCCGATCAGATTTTTACCTCCTGGATGATTCACACCAGTTTTGCCGCCAATCGCGGCATCAACCATCGCTAACAGCGTTGTAGGAACCTGCACGACGCTGATTCCACGCAACCAACAAGCTGCGGCAAAACCGGTCATGTCCCCCACAATCCCTCCGCCTAAAGCAAGCATGAGTGACTGGCGCTCTAACCCTTTCTCTTTGGCAGCATCAAGGATCGTGCTGAAGGTGTTCAATGTCTTCTGCTCTTCACCTGCGGGGATCGTGAGCAAGGTGGCTTGAAATCCCGCCTGTTCGAGGCTGCTAAGACATCGGCTGCCATAGGGAGTCGCCACATCTGCATTGCTAACCACCAGAATCTTTGTCTGTTCGCGAATCCCGAGTCGCAGCAATTCAGTGCCGAGATGGTCAATCCCTCCGGCAGTGATCACGACCTCATACGGATTGCGTTCCAGTGCAACGCTGAGACGTCTTACCTCTGACGATGCAGTTGAGCTCGGTTGGGATTCGATCATGCCGGCCGCTGTGACGGTTCTATTCTCCTTCAAACCATCTAGCGCTGGTGATGGCTTTGCCTTCAACTTCTAAACAGCGGTCCACGCTCATTGCATGGGGATTTTTGGCTCCGGCCTTAATTCTTCTGAGCCTTTCAGTTTTGGTTCCTGCCTTAATGGCGCTGGTGATTAGTTTCACTCAAACTGGCCTAGACGTCACCGAACCACTCCAATTCATTGGCTTCGCCAATTTCCAGCGACTGCTCGTTGATCCAATGTTTTACCAGGTGCTGGGCACCACTCTGATTTATCTATTTGGTGTCGTTCCACCCATTGTGATCGGAGCCTTAACGCTGGCGGTTCTTGTCAATCGAATTCTTCCAGGCGTCCACATCCTGCGCGCTGCTTTTTATACGCCAGTGTTGGTTTCGATTGTTGTGGCTGCCATCGCTTTTCGTTGGCTCTATGCCGAAAACGGTCTCATTAACGGTTGGCTTGTCGCTTTGTTTGGTCAGGGATTCATCCCCATTGATTTTTTAACCAATCCATTTTTGGCTCTCCCTTCAGTGATGCTCGTCACGCTTTGGAAAGGGTTGGGTTACTACATGGTGATCTTTCTTGGAGGACTACAAGGAATTCCAAAAGAGCTTTATGAAGCCGCTGAATTAGATGGAAGTGAAGGTTGGCGAAAGCATGTTGATATCACTCTGCCCTTGCTCCGTCCGTATGTGACCCTTGTAGCCGTGATCTCGGCGATTGCTGCAACGAAGGTGTTTGAGGAGGTCTTTCTGATGACACAGGGAGGTCCTGCAGATTCCACGCGCACTCTCGTCTATTACGTCTATGACCAGGCTTTTGCAGAACTAGAGATCAGTTATGCCTGCACGGTTGGCCTCGCTCTGTTCTTACTAGTTTTGTTGCTCACGGCCATTCGACTTGCGTTCGGAGGAGAACGAAGCCTGATTTAGGGCCGCCATCGTTGCTAAAAGGGGAGAATGGCAAGCTTCACTCAGACCGATCTGCAACGGATGCCCAGCGTTGACAACACAATTGGTGTAATCGGTGGGGGGCAACTTGCCTTGATGCTCGGTGAAGCAGCGCAAACAAGAGGTTTGACGCTTGCGGTTCAGACATCAAAAGCTGAAGATCCTGCTGCCTCCATGGCGAAGGATTTAGTGATTGCTGGATCGACAGATGCCCGTGCAACGAGGGAGCTTTCAACGCATTGCGCTGGAATTACCTTCGAAAACGAATGGGTCGCTGTTGATGCATTGATGCCTCTTGAGCGTCAGGGAGTGCAATTCACTCCATCACTAGCCAGTTTGGTTCCTCTCGTTAATAAGTTGTCGCAGCGACGGCTTCTTGATGATCTTTTGATTCCAAGCCCAGAGTGGATTTCATTAGCTGAGCTCAATCCTGGATCGCCATCCTTACCCAGCGGATGGACCTTTCCTGTGATGGCGAAGGCCGCCTATGGCGGGTATGACGGCAAGGGCACACGGATTGTGGGAGACCTGAACGCCTTGACTCAGTTGCTTCGCAACGTCGATGCCAATGAGTGGTTAATCGAAGCCTGGGTTTCCTACGAGCAGGAACTTGCCCTCGTGGTAAGCCGAGATTCAAAAGGCCGAATACGAAGCCTGCCTTTAGCTGAAACCCATCAAAAAAATCAAGTTTGTGACTGGGTGATTGCACCCGCCGCAGTAAGTCAACTTGTTGAAGCAACGGCTTACAACATCGCAGCTTCACTTCTGACAAAGCTCAGCTATGTGGGGGTTATGACTCTGGAGTTTTTCTATGGATCGGAGGGTTTATTTGTCAATGAAGTAGCGCCCAGAACTCATAATTCTGGACATTTTTCAATTGAGGCTTGTTCCAGTAGTCAATTCGATCAACAGCTCTGTATTGCGGCAGGTCTGGATGTTCCCAATCCAGATCTCATTGCAGATGGTTCTTTGATGGTCAATCTGCTTGGTCTGAATCCCGACCAGGCTGTTCCGCTTGAAGACCGTCTTGCCAAACTCCGCTCGATTGAAGCGTTGCACCTGCATTGGTACGGAAAAGACGAAATCCCGGGACGCAAACTGGGGCATGTCACCACCCTGCTTGAGGGGCATAGCGCGGATGAACGGGCCGAGAGAGCACAGCTCATGCTGCAAAGCATTCGTGAAATCTGGCCTCTTCCCCTAAATTGGTAGAGAACTGCTGTGTTGGTGACAGCCTTTCTCTAGTGCTCTGATCTGACTCTCTTTCGACATGGGGTGACTGTCGTGTTGGTGCAGTAAACCGGTCTCGTAACCGGAAACGAATCCTCTCGAAATCTTTCGCCCCTTCTGGTAACTCCAGGTCGAACACTGGGGCTCGCACGGCACAGCGGTTCACCACTTTGAACATGACTGCTAACACTGAGGTCGATTAAAAACATGATCTTCAGCTGGTCTGATATAACTTGGTTGGTGTTTGACTCCTTCGTTCATTCCTACGTCTGGCCAATGAGTCATGTAGATTGAATAAAAAGTTTTCATCAATATGAATCGAATTTGTCTTCTGTTTTCGTTTCTGATTGCAGCTCCTGCACATGCAGGTAGATATGACTTTGGACTAGGTGCTGCTGCAGTAGCTTGCGCAATGCTCGATTCAGGATTGAGTCCTAGTCGTGTCGAGAGAGTATTAAATTTGCTAGAAGAGCAAATTATTTATTCTGGAATTTCGGAAAGGCAGCAATCCCAAATGGCTAGTGGGTTTAACTATCAGGCAACACGTAATAATTGCTCTTTGAGGTATAGAGATTAGGATTCGTTTCAGTCTTAGATGTTAATTGATGCTTACACCTTGCTACGGCAGTGGAGAAATTAGTTGTGATACCAATAGTGAAATACTAATAACTATTCGGCTCAAAGCGATTTTTCAAGCTTAAGCTGGTTGGTGAATCTTTTTGATCACGGCGGGCTTGTATTTTATGCTGATGATCTACCCATCAATTAACTATTTTAGAGTGAAGAAGATTTAGAGTTAGCCAAGCGTTCAATGAGGCTCGGTTTGTCTAGCGTTGTAATAACAAAAACCTCTTGAGCACTTCTCCCACGGCGTGCCATCAGTTTGAATCCACCACGGATAGGGACCGATGGCCTCAATATCAAATCTTGGCAGTGCCCCTTGACCCTTGCAATCACCCCTGGAGTAATGGTTTGGATTTGTGGGTCACTCGCTAATTCCTTGAGCCAGGGTATGAGCCCTTTCACATAGGTGCTGTGGGTAATGACAAGACGGCCCACAAGGGGTTCAAAAATAAAGCTTGTTTAAGTTAGCCACTCTGGCTAGAGATCAGGTAAGTGTTCTTTGTGAGCCATGCTCCGATCTGTCGATTCACTCACAACAGAGATCTCAGGTCCGTTGACATCTCGAATGGGCCCAAAAACCAAGATTCTTACGGCAGAAGTGCATGGCGACGAAGTGCGGGGCCTCGCCCTTTGTCCTGGAAAAGTGATTCGGTATGTCTTTGCTGCTCAAACTCAACGGCTAAGGACCAAAGCCCTGTTGTCCCTTACCCGCTCAACGCGGACTCCTGCCGCTTGAGTTAACCGTCGATTTCGGCCATCAACACCATGTCAAGTCTTTGGTTTGTGGATTCTCTGAATTGACCGACGCTGAGCTGATTAAGAACGATCAAAGCTCCCGCCATGATCAGAATTTCGATCGAAAAAACCAAGCCATAGCCAGCCATCGGCCCTGCACCGGGTAAAAGCTGACGACCTAGATCAAGCAGCCCACCACCTACAACCTTGCCCAAGCCTCGTGAGAGAGCTTGAGCTAGCCCCCAAATACCAACAAAGGTTCCAGCCATCGCTGGAAGGGTGAGGTCAAGCATCAAAGTAAGGGCGCTGTTGGTGCCAACGCCTGCAGCTAGGCCAAACAGCACCATGACGAGAGGGAGAAGTCCGGGAGCCTGTTGCCACCCACTGATGATCAACAGGAATAGAGAACCCATCACCATCCAGCAACCCAAACGGGCTGTGGCCAATTTCCCAAGTTTGGGTGTGATGAACCAACCCGCTAGAAGCAAGCCCACCAGTGTTCCTGATCCCCACCATGCATTCAGCAACGTGGTTTTAGACACAGGCATCTCAAAGACCTCAGCACCAAAACTTTCCAGAATTGGATCCTGTAAAAACAATCCGAGGGTAAATAGAACTAAAAATCCAAAAAAGACCACGATCTGACGACTTGATGTCACGACCCCCCAAGCATCTTGAAGTGTGATCAAATCCTGAGCAGGTCGTACCGTTCCAGGTGCTGTTGGTTTTTCTACTCCCCAGGTTGAAAAAATCGTCAGGATCATCACGATTGACGTGATCGAAATCATGAACTTCTGAAGCCAGCTTTGAAGGACTAAGGGATCTGAAATGCCGTCGATGGAGCTAACCGCAAGACTGATTGAAATCGCTCCTACGATGATTCCTATGGTGAGCATTGCCCAGATCACTCCAATGCATCGTGGTCTTTGCTCTTCTGTTGTGCGATCAATGACAAGGGCTAAATAAGAGGTACTTGCCATAGAAGTCCCTAACCCGTAAAGAGCAAATAAGCCACAAAATGCCGCAATTCCCGCTGCAGCTAAAAAGGGTGATCCGCTGTCTAGAGCTTCCTTAACTTTAAAACTAACGGGAACACTTAGAATTGCTAACAGGCAAATAGCAATGGTCCCAAGTAAAACATAGGGTGTCCGATGTTTGCCCATTAGTGGATGGGAGTCACTGAGATGGCCAAATAACACCCTTGCCGGCGAAACCAATTGCTCAAATCCCAAACCCCCGCCTGCCAGTAATGCGGGAAAGGCGAGTTCTGTAATCAGAATCCGATTAAAGGTTCCGGTGAACAGCACTGCGAGCGTTCCAAGACATGCCTGGAAGAGGCTTAATCGGAGCAGGGTCGGCCAGCGAAGGCCTTGGACCTCGTTGATTTCAATGGAAGCAGCCATGGGCGTTAATTGCGTTCCAATGGAGCCATGGTGAGTCCCTCGCTACTGAGTTGTTGGTGATAAAGCTCTGCGGGCTCCAAGGGGCCTGCCCAAACTTCTGCAGCGCCTTCTCCATCGATTTGATGGGCAAGTGTCCAGGCTTTATCGCTATTCATCCCTGGGATGATCTTGCATAAACACTCAACCACGTGTTCGAACGTATTCACGTCATCGTTGAGAACGATGACTCTGGCATTTGGGTATCGCAGGGTTGTGCGTTCGGGCTGAAGGACACTCGCGGTTCCAGGAGTTGCCATGGTCATAAGAAGTAATGAATCAACCAGTCAGTTCCGTAGGGGAACCTAGGTAAACTCATTCCATTCAAGCGTTATTCCAATGCTGTTCACGATTGCCTGGGCATCCCTAGCTGCTGTCTTCAGTTTCTCAATCGCCATGGTGGTCTGGGGTCGCAATGGTGATGGCACCCTGAATTTCTGAAGTGAACGAAGCACTGCAAGCTCCCATCGTCAGTCAGGGATTGGCGATGACCGCTGCGGTTCTCTTGGTCTTTGTCAGCGTGATAGTCGCTTACCTCTCCACCATCGAGTGGAAAGATCGTCGTCGCAGGCGTTCTCGTGACCGCAGCTGACTCACTCCTGAAGATCTCCACCTATAGATCGATCGCTCAGTCCCTTCCCGTTACGACACTGGGTTTAGGGACTGTTTTATTGGGCGGTCTGATCGGGGTAGGGCTGAACCAGCCCTTAAATCAAGATGATGGACCCGAAGCCTCGCTAGGTCGTGTCTCAGGGGCACTCAGTTTGATGCAGTCCTTTCATGGAGATGCGAAACGCCCCCCCCCCAAACTCTGGAACCAGCGACTAGGCCTGGTTCGAGCTGGAAACCTATGGAAACGTCAGGGGCGCTCGATTTGGTGGCAGGGTTGGTCAGATGATGGTGATGCTTATTTGATTCTTCCCGATCAACTTCTTGCTGCCGACACCAAAAATCTGCGCAAACATCAAGTATTGGGTTTGACCTTGCTCGGCTCTGATGAGTTGCATCGTCAACAACTGATTCAAAGACTTCAGCGCCAATCTGAACGTCCTGCAAAACCATCATCCCTTCAAAGACGCTGTATGCAGCGTCTTGCTGAGGCCCCTGCTGTGTTTTGGACGAGTGACGCCCTCGCTGCAATGAGTGGAACAACAGCGCCCTTGCTTCAGCAAGGGCGTCATGGCTGTCTCGGACTTCAACTCAGGGGCAATACCCTTCATTGGAGTGGATACATTGGTGATCGCTCGATTGCGCTTGCTTCATCTCAACCCAAAAACGGCTGGAATTTTTCAACATCTGATCGTCATAAACGTTCCAATGTTGACAATGTCAACCTTCTCGAAGTGCATGGAGCTCGAGTTGATTTGATTTTGGGCTCGCTTCTGAGTCGCCAGATCATTCAAGAACCCTTGGAATCTCAGTACGGAGTCAATCAAGCAACGCGCTCAAGGCTTGCGCTTTCCCCGTTTTCTCTGCGTCTACAACAACAAGCCAAAGGTGCTTACCGGGCTGGACTTCAAATTCAAACACCCTTGCCAGGAGGACCTGTGGCTTGGGCCGCAGTTCTTGATCGCGTGAGCAATCGCCTAAAGGAACGTGGCTTTCAGCGCTCTAATTCAGTTCAAGACACAGCAAAAAAAGCTGATGCCATGATTTGGAACGATCAACGATCAGAACCAAACAAGGTTGTTGGTGGTTGGCGTTGGTTGCAACAACCGAATCAACAACCACTATTGAGCGTTGGGCTAGCAACTCTTCCTGAGACCAAACCCTTTTATCAACCATTCCCAGAGTCGTCATTCGCAGCGTTGAAGCTGAATGCCCAGCCACGAAGGCTCGTGTCGCTGGGACTCCTCAACGGAGCCTGGCCTGCACTTTTACAGCAAGCAGATTCCTTACATCTTCAAATTGAACCTGCTCTGTCCTCTTTCAAGTCAAAGGAATTAGGACAACAGTCTTGGTGGGCGATCAGTGGTCAGTTAGTGCTCTCTTCTGCTGCTGAATCAACGGATGACTCAGATTGAGCGTCCTCATTCTTTGTTTCCCCTGATTTGGAATCAGCTACCTGACGATCGCGTTTACGCCGTTCGGCTGCCAAGGTTTCTTCAATTAGCTCAACGGCCTGAGCCATCTTTTCAAGATTGGAGGTGTAAAGGCTCAGGTCTTTGTCTAGACGAGGTTTGGATAGACCTAGATGTTCCCCAATTTCATGGGCAAGCGATTTCAGTTCAACGGGATCTGAGGGCTCTCCACCTTGAGCGGATGAGAGCAAGCTCAACAAACCCACAGCCATTAATCGCGAATAGTGAAATGATTCACCACCAACACTTGAAATACCAGATGCGAGAGGCTCAGGAGCCCCAGCACCGCGCTTAGAAAGCCATTCACGTACTTCGCTGACGGTGTGTCCTGAAACTGCTGAGGTTGAACCCTCTGCAAGCTGTTTCAGCGCTTCTGGATCAAAACCATTGCAAGTGCAAATCGCTGCAAACAGCTCATCAAGGTGTGTCTCAGGCTTATAGCCCTGGGTGAACGCTGTAAACACCTGACGCAAGCCCACAGCGAACAAGGCATCGCTCTTGAAGTGCTGTTGATGACTGAGAAGATGAAGCTCTACCAAGAGCTCATCAGCCGTTCTCCTATACAGAGACGGAATCACATAGGGAAAGG
>ERZ1046568.1815-NODE-1815-length-14688-cov-21.557985_pt1 | contig 14688 bp, 9 predicted proteins | sample MGYA00383092_ERZ1046568 | MGnify/ENA primary metagenome ERZ1046568 (study PRJEB29581, sample SAMEA5548362) | metagenome | biome: marine; feature: coastal; material: water | depth 1 m | study: Short-term variability in the microbial, nano- and picoplankton... | reverse complement strand
CCAATTAAAATAAAGATGATGAATATGCCTTTTCTGTCTTGTTTTAAATACATTTGAAAAAAATATTAATGAAAAATATTGCCACTCCTTTTACTCTACCAAACGGATCTGTTTTAAAAAATAGGATTGCGAAGTCTGCAATGAGTGAAAATTTTGGAACAAGAAATCATGCCCCAACTAAAGGTTTAATAAATGCCTATCGGGTTTGGGCAAAAGGCAATCCTGGTTTACTGATAACAGGAAATGTGATGGTAGATGCAATGGCCCTAGGGGAAGCACGAAATGTAGTAGTCGAGGACTATAAGCATTTTAAGTTATTAAAAGAATGGGCTAAATCGGTGGATGGCACTGGCGTACACATTTGGCCACAAATAAATCATCCAGGAAGACAGGCTTTTGCAGCTATTAACAGAAATATAGTAGCACCATCAGCCGTATCACTCAATATGGGAAGTGCTTCCAAAATGTTTAAAACACCTGTAGCATTGACAGAAGATGCAATTTGGGATATTATAAAACGCTTTGGGACTACTGCAAAAATTTTAAAAGAAGCTGGCTTTACAGGTTGTCAAATTCATGGTGCTCATGGGTACTTAGTGAGTCAGTTTTTATCATCTAACAGTAATATTCGAAAAGATCAATGGGGTGGTTCTTTAAATAATAGAGCGCGTTTTGTTTTGGAGATTTATCGTGAAATTCGTCGTCAAGTAGGCTCACATTTTCCAATAGGGATTAAGATTAATTCTGCAGATTTTCAGCGAGGTGGATTTACAGAAGAAGAATCTATGGACGTGATTCGCCTCCTTGATGGTGAAGGTATCGATTTGATTGAAATATCTGGTGGAACTTATGAGAGACCAGCTATGATGCAAGGAGATCGGAAAAAAAGTACCGAATTACGTGAAGCTTATTTTCTCGATTATATAGAAAAAGCTCGGAAATTAATAAAAACACCTTTACTTCTTACCGGCGGATTTCGTTCTGTCTCGGTAATGGAGAAAGCATTGGAGGATGGCAGTTTGGATGTTATAGGTTTAGCAAGACCATTTTGTATGTATCCTCATTTAGCAAATCAAATTTTTGATGGATCAGTAAAACGTTTTGACATTCCGACTCCCAAAATCGGCATTTCGTTTTTAGATCAACTTGGTGGGGTAGAATTACCTTGGTATGAACTTCAAATTCAGCGCATAGGGAAGGGGAAGACTCCAAAATCGAATTTGTCAGGAATTTTAGCTTTCTGGTTTAGCCTTAAAAGTTTGTTTGTCAAATCGTTTTGGAAAAATAAATAATTCTGTCCAATTACGCACATCGTGTTTTTTATGATTTCGATGCGTTTGTACAAATTTAGCAAATAACACACCAAATAGAAAATCCGCAAGGATTTTCGTAATTAGGCAAGTACCAGCAATCAATTATACACGTTGTTGCCTATTGTTGCGGAATTTTATAAAAGTTTTGAAAAACTATAAGTTTCATTGGCTTGTCTAAACTATTTAATCAATTTTTATAAATTTTAAACTTTGCCTTTTTTCGCCATTGATAAAAGAAATAATATAAACTCCGTCGCTAAGATTGGAAATATCTACAGAACCCTTTTTAACTAATATTTTTTCTGAATACATATTTCGTCCAGACAAATCTGTTATTTCAACTTTTTCAAATATATTGACTGAATCATAATTAAGTATTCCAGAAGCTGGGTTTGGAAAAATTTTAATGTTATTTTCCAAATTCGTATCAATTATGTCAAGTGTCTCGCAATTTGTTTCCATGAGTCTTACACTAAGTGCATCATAATAACTATCATTATCAGACCCAGTTAATCTATTACCTTTTAGGGTTGCTCTTAAAACTCTTGTTCCTGATGGTATATTTTCAAAAACACTTCTTAAAAGCCACTCAGGTGTATTGTTAGATATTGTGGTTGTAGTGTTTAAAACTACATTGTTTCCATCAATAAAATCCATAAACATTTCTGGTAAATCATTATCTATATCATATGTCCTTAAATAACCCAAAAACTCTACGGAATAATTACCTGCGTCAATCTCTGTTGCAAAGGAAGACACATCAATATCTTGAAAAGCAATTCCAGTTTCCATTTCATTAACACAGATACCACCTACTCCAAAAAAATTTGTGCCTTGATAAACTGGAACCGAATCACATTCATTAGAAGTTAAACTCTCTATATCTCCAGTCCAGTTTTCTATACCCAATTCCGCTTCAGGATTTAACAATAAATTTGTTGTTATATAATCAGGAGTTGTGGTCGTAAAGCTTAGTGGAGTAGACCAATCACTCCAGGTCAAATTATCATTTCTATAACGAACTCTCCAACAGTAATCTGTATTAAGGGTTATGGATCCTAATTGTTCATCTGTGAGATTATCGTTGAGTTGCGTATTTACTTCATCATAAAAATTTGTTGCTTGTTTCCAAATATCGATTACACTTGGGTCATTAAAATCACACCCTGATACAATTTGCCAATGGGTTGCTTGATGAGTATTTTCACCATTTTCAAAGGCAGAAGCCTTTAATTCTACACAATTTATAAATATATCTCCTGTGGGAGTTAAACCAGTTGGTGTTTCAGGCGATGTATCAAAACGTTTGACGGTAATTTCATCACTTAATATGTTGTTTTCAAATAGTACTGAATCTCCTTGGGAATACCTCTTCAATGTAAATTTTGGGTCAGCACCAGCTTCAACCTCTAGCATTACAAATCCGTACTCATCTTCACTAATTACAAATTCATCATAATCTGCGTTAGGAAATTCTCCCCAATTATCAATAGCCCCACCTGCTGTAGCAACATTTACCCAGAGATGATTATGATCTCTTGATTGTCCACGTGAATAGGCGTGAGTATGTCCGAAAAAGTGAATTGACGGTTTGTTATACAATGTTGAAAATGGCTCTAATAGTGCAATGATTTCGCCGGTAAAATCCAATTCGCCTGGAGTCCAAAGTTCCGACTTAAATGGATGATGCAATTGTACGAATACAAAATCTATAGTGTTATCAGTTCCTGCATCATCCAATACACTTTGCAACCAAGTTAACTGTATTTCTAAATCTGCTGAAGAACTGTTTGAATTAATTCCAATTAATCGCACATTAGAAATGTCTTTAAACCACCATTCTTCTGGATTGGAAGTTGTACCATTTAAAGGAAGATTGAAATAATCCAAATATAAGGAAATTCCATCCCCATAATATTCGTGGTTTCCAGGCACAGGATACGTAGGAATGAAAGGTGTAATTTCATCAGAGGGTTCAAAGAAACTATTCCGCCAAGAATTATGCGTTCCAGTCCCTACTAAATCTCCTGGTATAAGTATAGCTTCAATTGCTTCAATACCATTTGTATAACTGGCATTAGCAATAGGAATAACCCCAAGATCTACAATGGTTTCGAACACATCAGGATTGGAGTTGTCACGTTGCATATCGGACATAGCGACAAAATTTAAGGAAGCTTCTGATGTTTTTGTAGGATGTGTTTTAAAATTAAATAATGAAGATTCGGTTCCAGAGGTCATTCTAACTTTGTAATAGTATTTTGTGTTTGGGGCTAATCCAGAAATAAGAACAGTATGAATACGATTATTGGCATCACTGTTTATTGAAGTGCTTACCTCAGTGTTGTCTAGAGAAAAAACATCAATTCCCCAATCTACAAATCCGTCATTTGGTGCGTCAGTTTCCCACATAATAGACATTTGGGATGGGCTCCCATTTTGTAAATATGGGGTAACAATAATGTTTTGAGAATAAGATATAACATAAGAAATAGAAAACAATAGCAAGACGTATGTTCTTAGAAAAAGAAAATTAGCTTTTATAATCATAGTATGCGTTTAATAATACAATGTACATAATTTTTGCTTTCTGTAATTAAATAATTGAATAGAGCCACTATTCTAATCAATTACAGGTAACGGTTTGGCTAAACTGCGTTTTAATGCAGTTTAGCACATGTTATGGGTCTGGTTTCCTATTTAGAAAAAACCCAAAGACTCTGGAATGACTTCAAAACCAGACATAGTATAATTATCTTCTTTCCATTCTTCGTTTAGCTCTAATAAAACAATTTGGTCACTGAATTCCAAATCTAAATATAGATCTTCAGGTGCACCATTTTCAATATCTGCAACTGTGAAATCATTAAACTTATCAATTGCATTTTTAATGGATTTAGTTATCCAATTTTCAATTTCAATTCTTGAATGATTAGATTCACTGCAGAAATCTTCATCATAAAATGAGCTTAAAAAATCTACTTTGAAATTTGCATCGATATACGAGTCTGCATAAATCTTGATAATCTCTTGTCCATTAGGGTCGTAATTTGGATCATCTGAGTCTATTTGATTTGGTCTATCACACCCATATCCCTCATTCTCTATCCAATCAGCTAATTTTACCGAAACTTCACACTCGAAGAAATAATCTTCCTTGATTTCATATGCTATTGTACCATATTCTGGTGAGTCTTCGCTTTCCCAATTTTCGGAAAACAGTAATTTGAACAATTCTGTAACTTTAATTTCCATAATTTATTTTTTGTTTTGACTATTGTAAGTTTCCTTACTCATTTGGCTCCGTTTTTTTAAGTGGGTTCTGGTCTCCACTTTTATTTTTTTTGTTTTTGTCACATTGGGTGATCAGCCCTTTGGCTTTCGCAGACCGTCTTGGTTTTTTAACTTGCCCATAACGTCCGTATATCACGAATATAAAAAAAAAAGTATGATTTTACAGTCATTTATGGGTTATTGCACACTATTTTAATGTATTTATTATAACCAATAATTATATAGTTATTCAGCACCTTTTAAAAAAATATGAAACTATTCTACAATTAAAGAGATATAGTCCTAGTACAATTAGCTCTTATTCAAACTTTATGCTTCAATTTGTAAATCGATTTAATTATACAGAGAAAAATTTAATTCAATTATCAAACAAGCAAATTATTAAATCTTGTATTACTTTAATTCAGGAGAAAAAATATTCTCATTCCTCTCAAAAACAATTTTTAGGATCTATCAAAAAATTTTACTCAGAATGTTTTAGAAGAGATATAGACTTATCTGTTATTTATCCATCAAGGTCTCCTAGAGCTTTACCAGATATTTTATCTCTTAACGAAGTAAAGATTTTATTGAATGAGACTAAAAACCTGAAACATAGAGCGATTTTAACAACAATTTATGGCTTGGGGCTAAGAATAAGCGAGTTAATAAATTTAAAAATAACAGATATTGATAGTGATAGAATGATCGTGTCCATAAGACAGGCAAAAGGTAAAAAGGATAGAAATGTTATGTTACCAGATAATTTATTGAAATTACTTAGAACATATTTTTTAGAATATAATCCCAAAATTTATCTTTTTGAAGGTCAAAATTTATCACGATATTCAGCTTCAAGTATCAGAAAAATTTTAATAAAGTCTATTAAAAAAACAGGAATAACAAAAAAAGTAAAAGTCCATACTCTAAGGCATAGTTTTGCCACCCATTTATTAGAAAATGGCACAGATGTTCGGATTATTCAAAAGTTGTTGGGACATAATAACCTCAATACAACTATGCTATACACTCAAGTTGCAAATACGACCATTTCAAGAGTAAAAAGTCCTCTTGATTTATTATAATAACTCAACTTCAATGCTATTTTTTATAATGAAATTTTACAAGAAGCCAGGAGGGAAGTAGAGTCTTTTAGACTTCGCTATCCAATAAATCGGTTACCACATGGTATCTAGGATCTTCTATAGAAGATTCAATAATCTTATCTAGTGTTGGGTTTGCTTTGAGTAAGATTGTTTTACATTCTGGACTTAAGTGAGTGAGTGTTACTTTTTTTCCCAGACTTAAATATTTATTAGTTACATTTTGAAGTGCTTCAATACCCGAATGATCTCCAACTTTTGATTCAATAAAATCAATTTCTATAAATTCAGGATCGTTCTTATAATCAAATTTTGAATTAAATGATTGCGAAGACCCAAAAAATAGTGGTCCCCATATTTCATAGACTTTGGTACCATTTTCTTTTATTCTTTTTCTCGCTCGAATTCTGATTGCACTTTGCCAAGAAAAAACCAATGCCGACATAATAACCCCTACAATAACGGCAATCGCTAGATCCTGCCACACCGTAACCGCCGAAACAGTAATTAAAACAATAGCATCTGCCAGTGGTATTTTATGTAGGATTCTAAAACTACTCCAAGCAAAGGTGCCGATAACCACCATAAACATAACGCCCACTAAAGCTGCTATAGGGATACGTTCAATTAATGGTGCGCCAAACAAAACAAACCCTAAGAGTGCAATCGCTGCTACGATCCCAGAGAGTCTTCCTCGTCCTCCAGAATTAACATTGATGATCGATTGACCAATCATTGCACAACCTCCCATTCCACCAAAAAGTCCGTTAACAATATTAGCGCCACCTTGAGCAACACACTCTCTATTTCCCGAACCTCTTGTTTCCGTCATATCATCAATTAGGTTTAAGGTCATTAAAGATTCTATAAGTCCCACAGCAGCTAATAATACAGCGGTAGAAAGAATTAGATCCCAATGTCCAACTAAGGTGTCAAACAATCCGAATATTTGAACTTGAAAGGTAGGTAACGATCCTTGCAATCCGTTACCGCCACCATCGATAATAAAAGATCCTACCGTACTCACATCTAAGGCTCCAAAAATAGTTATAGCGGCTACCACAATTATAGCTACTAGGGCAGAAGGCACTTTTTTGGTGATTTTGGGTAATACATACATTATAGCCATAGTTAAAGCTACAAAGCCAAGCATAACCCAAAGGTCAGTTCCTTGCATCCATTGTTTTTCACCGTTAATAGTTTCTTTAAACAAGCCTAGTTGCGATAAAAATATAACAATAGCAAGACCATTTACAAAGCCCATCATTACTGAATGTGGAATTAATCGAACAAATTTTCCCAATCTAAAAATTCCAGCTGAAATTTGAATAAGCCCAACAAATAGCAGGGTTATAAACAGCCATTGCAAACCTAAATTTTCTATAGGAACCGCCAATCCAACTCCAACTTCATTTCCCTTTTGAATTAAATGCACCATCACCACTGCCATAGCTCCAGTAGCTCCAGAAATCATACCAGGCCTACCTCCAAACACAGCAGTAATTAAGCCCATCATAAAAGCACCATATAAACCCACCAACGGATCTATACCTGCCACAAAGGCAAAGGCCACTGCTTCTGGAACAAGTGCTAAAGCTACGGTTAAACCAGAAAGAATATCATTTTTAGGATTGAAGGTAAAATTCCTCAGTAATTTTTGCATTTCACTTAAATTTTAAGCGGGCAAAGATATACTTTTAAAAAGAGTGTAGCAGTATTTCCTAAATTTTAATTGAAGGATTGTAAAACAGCCTATTGGACCAGTTGTTTTTTTAAATTAAGAGTACATATTATCAATTAATTTCAATAGGATTGATATAGAAATCATCTTTAATTTTTAACGTTTTTATTTCATCAGCATATGTATCAGTTTTCCAACTGTCAGAAGGGTAAATCCATTTTTCTTCCCCATTGATAATTGCAATCACCGGCATTCGAAAGTTTTCAATCGTATTCGTATATCGATAGGAGAGTAGGTGTTCAGACTTTTTATATTCGAGTATTGGTATCTGAACAGTTCTGAGGTATTGGTCCCAAAATTCGGTCAGATTAATTCCTGATTCTTTACTAATATATTCTTCAATTTGTTTACTACTGACCGTTTGATGATAAAAAACCCTATTGAGACCTCTTAAAATTTTCCTCCACTTTTTATCATCATTAATAAGCTGTCTTAGGGTGTGAAGTATGTTAGCTCCCTTGTAATACATATCGGTACTCCCTTCTTGATTAACCTCATAAACACCAATGATAGGTCGGTCGTTTTGAATGGCCATTCTCGTTCCTATTACATAATCAGCTGCTGCTTTGTTTCCATAGAAATAATCCAAATATAAATTTTCAGAATAGGCAGTAAAGCCTTCGTGAATCCACATATCTGCAACATCGATATGCGTTATATTGTTAGCAAACCACTCGTGTCCTGATTCATGAATAATTATAAAGTCAAATTTTAAACCCCATCCAGTTCCCGATAAATCGCTTCCTAAATAACCATTCCTATATTGATTTCCATAAGTTACACTACTTTGATGTTCCATTCCTAAATAAGGGACTTCTACCAATTTAAAACTATCCTCATAGAATGGATATGGACCAAACCAATATTCAAATGCTTCCATCATTTTTGGGGCTTGTTTAAATTGTTCTCTAGCTTTAGTTTCATTTGCCTTTAGCACATAATAATCCATGTCTAAGATGCCCTTTTCGCCTACATATTTTTCGCCAAAATGAATATAATCTCCGATGTTTATATTGACCCCATAATTATTGATTGGATTGACCACCTTCCAAGACCAGGTAGTTTTATCTTTTTTAGTTACTTGATTGATCAACCTTCCGTTAGCTACTGCCATTAAACCAGTAGGAATAGTAATATGAATATCTATACCTTGATCAGGCTCATCATAATAGTGGTCTTTATTTGGCCACCAAAGACTTGCTCCAATACCTTGATTCGAGGTCGCTATAAAATGAGTTTCGTTGGCATCTTTTGACCATGAGAAACCGCCATCCCAGGGTGCATTTTTTGCACTAGGGGGCTTTCCAGAAAAGAAAACAGTAAGTTTTTGGTCGCTACCTATTGTTTGTGTTTTTTCTAAGGAAATAAAATGTGCGTTTCCTTCCGATTTAAATTTTAACTTGTGTCCGTCCTGAACAATTTGATCAATTTTCATGGGAGGTTGAAGGTCTATTTGCATCAAATTATTTTTTTTCAAAACAGTATAAACAATTGTGTTAGCTCCCTTAATGGTCTTTCTATCTAAATCTACATCCACCTTAAGTTGGTACTGTTTTAAATCCCACCAAACCCTTTCCTCGGTGATGCTTCCTCTTAAGCTATCTTGTCGTGTATAATTTTGACTCACCACCTTACAGCAAAAAAACAGGATACAGACAACACTAATTTTCTTCATAATTCTTTCTGGTTTTTATACTTTTTTGAAGATTTTTTTTAAATATAGGAAGATTCTACTAATTTTAAGACAAATAAAAAAACCGCTTTTCATAGTTTTGAAGAAGCGGTTTTTATAAAATTAACTAAAATTAAATGTTATTAAAATGGGTATTTATTTTCTTTTTGGACTTTTTCAGAAATACCGTTTCGTAGCGCAACCACATTTGGTTGGTTTTGATATTTGGTAAAACGTTTCAATCCCATTAACATCATTCGCTGTTCGTCACCTTCTGAGAAAGAAACAATCCCTTCTTTTGCATTTTTATGAATAATATCAACGGCATTGTATAAATACAACTGTGACATCTCTATTTGGTGTTTTTGAGATTCTTCTCCAAACCTTTTGATATTTTTTTCAGTTCTTAAAATAGCAGATTCCGCCATGTAGATCTCAATTAGTATGTTAGATGCCGCCATTAATAACTGCTGATGATCTTCTAAATTTGGACCATACTTTTGAACAGCAGCTCCCGCAACCATTAAAAATACTTTTTTAAGCTTTTCAATCATTGCTTTTTCCTCAGACAGTGTTACGGAATAATCAGGAGTATCGAAAGAAGGAATTCCAGTTAATTCGTTAGCAACTTTCATAGCCGGACCTATTAAATCGATATGCCCTTTCATCGCTTTTTTTACTAGCATTCCTACAGAGAGCATTCTATTGATCTCGTTAGTTCCCTCATATATTCTGGTAATTCTGGCATCTCTCCAGGCAGATTCCATTGGAGTATCTTTTGAGAACCCCATACCGCCGAAAATTTGAATTCCTTCATCAGCACAAGCCTGAACATCCTCAGAGACTGAAACTTTTAAGATAGAACATTCAATAGCAAATTCTTCTACTCCTTTTAATTCAGCTTTTTGATGAGTTTCACCTGCCGCTTGCCTTAATTCAATCCGATTTTGTATATCTTTTCCAGCTCTATAAGTTGCAGACTCTCCTACATAGGTATTGGTTGCCATTTCGGCAATTTTTGATTTAATAGCACCAAATTCAACAATGGGGGTATTAAATTGTTTTCTTTCTGAAGCGTATTGTACCGCATGTGTGGTTATTCTTCGTTGTGAATCCAAACAAGCAACGGCTAGTTTAATTCTTCCAACATTTAAAGCATTCATAGCGATTTTAAATCCATTTCCTCTTTCCGAAAGAATATTCTCAACGGGCACCAAAGTTTCATTAAAAAACACCTGCCTGGTTGAAGAGGCATGAATCCCTAACTTGTGCTCTTCTTCTCCCAGGGTAATTCCGTTTTCAGGATTATTTTCAACTAAAAACCCTGTAATGTTTTTATCGTTTTCAATTCTAGCAAAAACAATAAAAAGTTTACAAAAGCCGGCATTGGAAATCCACATTTTTTGTCCGGTAATTTTATAATGAGTTCCATCTTCAGTTAAAACTGCTTTTGTTCTTCCACTATTAGCATCACTACCAGCACTTGGTTCGGTAAGACAATAAGCACCAAACCATTCTCCAGAGGCTAACTTAGGAACGTATTTTAGTTTTTGATCTTCTGTTCCGTACAATGTTATTGGCAAAGTTCCGATACCTGTATGTGCACCAAAGGCGGTACTAAATGATCCTGTTCCACTAGAGATGTATTCGCAAGTTAGTAGAGTAGATACTAAACCCATTCCCATTCCGCCATATGCTTCGGGAACAGATACCCCTAAAAACCCGAGTTCTCCTGCTTTTCGCATGCAGGCTTCGGTAAAGTTATAATCCTTATTTTCAAAGCGGTCTCTAAATGGAATAATTTCTCGATCATTAAATTCCATTACTGCTTCTTTCATCATTTTTTGTTCTTCTGTAAAATCCTCCGGTGTGAAAATATGTTCACATTGTGATTCTTTTACTATAAACTGGCCACCTCTTATTACATCCATTTCTTCCATTTTTTTTATCAACTTATATTTTATTTTAAAAATTCAAATATCCCGCAAGCACCTTGTCCTGTTCCAACGCACATAGTTACGGCTCCATATTTACCTTGCATGTTTTGCTTTCTCATTTCATCAAATAATTGTACAGATAATTTGGTACCCGTACATCCTAGAGGGTGCCCCAAGGCAATAGCGCCCCCATTAACATTAATGATTTCTGGATTTAAATCTAACTCCCTGATAACTGCCAATGATTGAGAAGCAAATGCTTCGTTGAGTTCTATCAATGCCAAATCATTCTGTTTTAAATTAGCTTGTTTTAATGCTTTTGGAATCGCTTTAACGGGTCCAATACCCATAATTCTGGGTTCAACTCCGGCAGCGGCATAATTCACTAATCTTGCTATAGGCTCTAGTTTTAATTCTTTTACCATATCTTCACTCATAACAATTACAAAAGCGGCACCATCACTCATTTGAGATGAATTTCCAGCAGTAACACTTCCTCCAGCAGCAAATACAGGCCTTAATTTTGCCAATGCTTCTATACTAGTTCCTTTTCTTGGACCTTCATCTTTAGTAACCGTATACGATTTTGTTGCTTTTTTCCCGTTTTCATCCAGATAGGTTTGGTTAACAGAAATAGGAACTATTTGATCTTGAAATCGATTTTCTGATAGCGCCTTAAGGGCTTTCATGTGAGATTGATATGCGAATTTATCTTGATCTTCTCGTGAAATATTGAATTGATTCGCTACCGCTTCGGCAGTGTTTCCCATTCCCCAATAATAGTCTTCGTGACCCTCATTGACAATATCGTAGTTTAGTTCTGGCTTAAAACCAGTCATTGGTACCGAACTCATACTTTCTGCCCCTCCAGCAATAATGCAATCTGCCATTCCTGATTGAATTTTAGCAGTAGCTATTCCAATAGTTTCAATACCAGACGAACAAAATCGATTGACGGTTACGCCTGGAACGTCTACTGTTTTTAATCCCATCAAAGAAATAAGTCTTGCCATATTTAATCCTTGAGATCCCTCAGGCATTGCGTTTCCAACAATAACGTCATCAATTCTTGAGCTATCTAGTTGCGGAATTTCATTCATCATGTATTGAATGGTTTCTGCGGCTAATTCGTCGGTTCTTTTAAACCTAAAGACTCCTTTTGGTGCTTTACCAACAGCAGTTCGGTATGCTTTTACTATATATGCTTGTTTCATTTTTTAATTTCTTAAAGGTTTTCCAGTTTTTAACATATGCTCAATTCGTTCTAAAGTCTTACGCTCTGAACATAGACTTAAAAATGCTTCTCTTTCTATATCTAATAAATATTGTTCGGTAACAAGTGTAGGTTCCGATAAATCACCTCCTGCCATCACGTAGGCTAATTTATTTGCAATTTTTTGATCATGTTCACTAATAAAGTTAGATGCTTCCATAGAATCTGTTCCAACTAAAAACATCCCTAAAGCTTGCTTGCCTAATACTTTTACATCTTTCCTTTTTACAGGTTTGGTATAGCCTAGGTCGGCCATTGATTTTGCAACAGCTTTTGCAACAGCTATTTGCCGGTCTTTGTTAACTACAACGATGTCTTTTCCTTTTTCAAGAATTCCTAAATCATAGGCTTCATGTGCAGAGGTAGATACCTTTGCCATCCCTATCGTTAAAAAATATTCTTGAAGTACATTTAATTCTACATCATTTTTGTGAAATAAATCGCTGGCTCTCAATGCCATTTCTTTGGAGCCACCACCACCTGGAATGACACCAACACCAAATTCTACTAGACCAATATAACTTTCTGCAGCTGCCACCACACGATCTGCGTGAAGCGTCATCTCACAACCGCCACCTAGAGTCATTCCTTGTGGGGCAACAACCGTTGGGATCGATGAGTATCGCAATCGCATTACCGTATCTTGAAAATACTTAATGGCCATATTTAATTCGTCATATTCTTGTTCGACAGCCATCATAAAAATCATTCCAATATTGGCACCAACAGAGAAATTTGCACCTTGATTTCCAACGACTAGTCCTGAAAAGTCTTTCTCTGCAATGTCGATCGCTTTGTTTAGTCCTGACAGTACATCGCCGCCAATAGTATTCATTTTACTTTGAAATTCAACATTTAAGATACCTTCTCCTAAATCTTCAACAACGCAGCCACTATTTTTAAATACCTCGTTTGATTTTCTGATGTTATTAAGAATAATAAAAGAATCTTGACCAGGGACTTTGATATGTTTTTTTTGAATGATATCGTAATAGTAAGTCGCCCCATTTTTGACGGTATAAAATGATTTTATTCCAGAAGCTAGCATATCGGTTACCCACGCAGCGGGTTCTTTTCCAACTTCTTTCATTAATTCAATTCCTTTTTCAACTCCTATAGCATCCCAAATTTCGTAAGGACCATTTTCCCAGCCAAAACCAGCTTTCATAGCATCATCAATTTTATAAAACTCTTCCGAAATTTCAGGAATTCGCTTGGAAACATAGGCAAACATTAAAGCAAAACTTTTTCGATAAAATTCGCCTGCTTTATCCTTTCCGGCGATTAAAATTTTAAAACGATCAATTACCAGGTCAACGCTCTTGGTTAATTCGAGAGTAGGAAAATTTGCTTTTTTTCCTTTGCGATATTCTAACGTTTCAAGGTCTAAACCAAGAATCATATTTTTACCATTTTCTCCTTTTACTTTTTTGTAAAACCCTTGACCAGATTTACTTCCTAACCAATTGTTTTCCATTAGTGTGTTGATAAACTTTGGAAGTTTAAATACTTCAAGTTCTTCATCTTCTGGACAATTTTCGTAGATACCATTTGCTACATGAACTAGGGTGTCTAATCCAACAACGTCAACGGTACGGAATGTTGCAGATTTTGGTCTTCCTATTACGGGTCCCGTTAATTTATCTACTTCTTCAATAGTCAAGCCCATTTCTTTCACTAAGTGAAAAAGACTTTGTATGCCATAAATACCGATACGATTTCCAATGAATGCTGGAGTGTCTTTGGCAAGTACAGTTGTTTTTCCTAGATATTTTTCACCATAATTATTTAAAAAGTTTAATACTTCTGTTGAGGTATTTGGACCAGGAATAATCTCAAACAGTTTCAAATATCGAGGTGGGTTGAAAAAGTGTGTTCCACAGAAATTTTCCTGAAAATCACTGCTTCTACCTTCGTTCATGAATTTGATGGGTATCCCTGAGGTGTTACTTGTAATTAAAGTTCCTGGAGTTCTATATTTTTCTAATTTTTCAAACACCTGCTTTTTTATATCCAATCGTTCTACAACAACTTCGATAATCCAGTCCACCGATCCTACTTTTTCGATATCGTCTTCTAAATTACCGGTAGTGATTCTGCTTGCGAATTTTTTATGGTATAGGGGTGCTGGTTTTGACTTGATCGATGCAGCTAATGCATCATTTACGAGTCGGTTTCTAACCACTTTATCTTCGAGTGTAAGTCCTTTAACTTTTTCTTTTTCAGTAAGTGAAAAAGGAACGATATCCAGTAATAAAACTTCTACTCCAATATTTGCAAAATGGCAAGCTATACCGCTTCCCATAATTCCGGAACCGATAACGGCTACTTTATTAATTCTTCTTTTAGACATATGATAATCTATTTTAACTTATA
>ERZ1046568.1805-NODE-1805-length-14753-cov-44.217921_pt1 | contig 14753 bp, 16 predicted proteins | sample MGYA00383092_ERZ1046568 | MGnify/ENA primary metagenome ERZ1046568 (study PRJEB29581, sample SAMEA5548362) | metagenome | biome: marine; feature: coastal; material: water | depth 1 m | study: Short-term variability in the microbial, nano- and picoplankton... | reverse complement strand
ACCATTTGATAATTCAATTCTCCATTTTTATATTGGTCTTTACCTACTTCGTCTATTGGTCTGCCTTTTCCATCAACTAATGAAAAGTTGCATGAATCTATATGATTCTGTTGTAATTTTATGCTAAATAATTCATCGCCGTCATCTTGAAATAATATTATTGCTGGTTCAATTAAATTTAAACCATCAAATGAACCACCATTCTGTAATGGAATAGTAGCAAATGTTTGACTTGCTAAACATATTGAGGTTGAACTATTAGCGTCCATGTTGGGAGTTTCTAAATTACTACTTCCTAAATTAAGTATTAATCTAATATTTTCCATAGAATATAAAGACGCTGGATAAAAAGATTTAAATGTGGTTGAGTTTAATTCAAAAGCAGGAAAAGGAACATAACTTGATGTTAATTCTTCTTGGTTAGATTTTGCTCCTAAAATTTCAGCAATATCACTAAATAAACCATTAGGGTTTGTATTTGCTGGAATAAAATTTTGTCTTGATGGAGGAACTTGAAAACATACTAAATAATTAGTGCTTGAAAAATCTGCGGATTGAATAGATAATTTTCTTGTATTAACATTATAAGTTACAGCATTTGTTGTACCTGCAGTTGTTATTGCATCTTGTATTGCTTTACATAATGAATTAGCATCAGTTCCTGTTGAACCAAAAGTATAATAATCTCCTTCATTTATTACTATTTCTGTATAAGCATTAGTTGTTGAATTATAAAGATAAAAAGTGTTATTATATTTATTAATATTATAAAATGATTTTTTCATAGTAAATTGCTGTAAAGATAATTTCATACCGAAACCTTGAGGGACGACTAATGTTTGAGATGGAAATAGTAAGGTTACTTTATTATCTACAGAGTGATATTGTTCTGTGTCAATAAAAATATTTTTTTGATTAGTAGCCGACATTTTATTATATAATAATAATATAAAAAAATTAACTTATTACTAAATTATTTAAATTTGGTTGTTCTTCAGGATAAAAATCTTGTTTAATAATTGTTGATGTATCTAATTGTCTTGGTTTAGGATTTTTTGTTATTTCTTCTAATTCTTCTGGAGTTGCTTGGATTAATAATAAACACATTAAATAGTCTAATTGTGGGTATCTTTGCATCATTTCTTCTATTTGTTTCTCTTCTTTATGATTTTTTGGTGCTATTGGTTTTAACTCTCTACCTTCTTCATTATAAACTTTATCATCTTTTAATGCTCCTTCTACTTGAACTCTTTTATCTAAAACGCTTGTCATCATATTATTATATTAAGTAAATATAATAATATTTTATATTTTTTCCTAAATCAATTTTTATCAATATTATAATTTTCATGTAATGTATCAATTGATGTTCCACGAGATTCACTTATTTCTTTTAATTTATTTAAATCATTCTTAAAATGATTAATTATTATTTTATTGTAGAGGTTCTCTCCTAAATTATCAAGTGTTGCTTTTTTCACATAATAACCTACATTTTCTTTATTTGGAATAAATACACCACAATCTTCTCCTTTTTTTCTACATTCAAAAATCTGTTTAATAGCATTTAAAAATTTAGAATCTGTAATTATATCTGTTTTCATACCATATTTTCCTGCTGTTTTATAATTGCGGCGATATAAAGTTGCTTTCTTTGCGCGTTTGCTATACCATAAATAATTAATATCTTTATTTTCTTTTGTATCTCTTTTAAATGGAACTAATTCAAAATTAACATCTTCATTACGGGTATGAAAATAAATTAATAAATAATTAATAATAAAATCAGTCCAACGCTCACTTTCATATAAAAATGCTAAATAATCTAATAAATCTTGGTAAGAAGGGAGTCCGTCATTTTTAAGTTTTTCGTTTTTCTCTTTAACATGTCCTTTCAATTTTTCTTTATTTTCATCTCTTTGTTTCATTAATTTAGTTGTGGGTTGTGGTGGTTTTTGCATTTTTCTAATCATAATAGCAATATTTATTAATGCTTGTTGGCTGTTAAGGTTATTTTCGCTACTTACAAACTCCAATATGTTTTTCTCACTTATATTTTGGATATCTATGCTCTGTTCCATTTCCTTATCAACTATTTTCTTTAATTTATTATATTGCTGGATATATGATTTAATAGTATTCGCTGATTTGTCTTTAATAAATTCTTTAAATTCTGTAAGTTCCGCCATTTGGTTATTTATAATATATAAAAAGAAAAAAATGTTTTTAAATCAATTTTTTTTAAATTATAATTAATTATTTTGTTTTCCCTAAATATTATTAATTATTTTTTTATTTATTTTTTTTTATTTTTATATTATAAATGAAGGTGACTATTACTGATTCAACTAACCCTAAAAAGAAACTGATGGCGATTTTTACAGATGCAGATGGTAAGAAAATAAAAACCACTCACTTTGGTCAGGCTGGGGCTGATGATTATACAATTACAAAAGATAAAGAACAAAGAACAAGATATAGAAATAGACATAAAAAAGATTTAGATACAAATGATTATAAAAAAGCGGGTTACTTATCATGGTATATTCTTTGGGGTGATAGCACTTCTCTCCAAGAAAATATAAAAAATTATAAAAAAAGATTTAATTTAAATTAATATTACTTAAATCTCTCAAAATTTCTTTTTCTTTTTCTTCTTTTAACCATTTCATTAAAGAATTATAATGATATGCTTTCTCTCCTCCGTATGGTTTATAAATTTCATTAAATATTTCTTGTCTTTCTTTTTTTTCTTCATAGTTCATTCTGTAACGATGTTTATTATTATTATAGTATCTTCTATAATATTCAGTTCTTGGATATGATACATTAGATGGGTGAGGCATTTATATATTATTATTATTATTATTATTTGGATTTACAATATTTACATTATCTAATTCTTCAACTGGAATAGGCTGACGAATACAACTAAAACCGCAAAATTGTATGTTTGTGCATCTGCTTTTAATACATGTATTTAATAACAATCCAAACATTCCGCTTAATGTTGCTACTATTGTTAATAAAAAAGCCTCATTAGTTTGTATAAAAGTGGTTGGGTGACAATCACTCATTTAAATATATATATATATAATAAATTTAATTTGTTCAATTAGTTGGAAAATATGCTGATATACTTCTACGTACTTCATTTCTTCTATCAATTAAATCGTTTATTCTGCTTTCCATGTGATTTATATCGTCCATAGTAAAATTACCCATATTATCATTTTCCATAAATTCTAACTCTTCTGTTAATCTCTGTATTGAATTATCTATAAATATTATTTCTTGCATTCTTAAATTATTCATAGTTTCACCTGTTGGATTTCCAATTTCTTGTCCAGTTTGATCGTCATCATCATAAAATACTCTTGTTGTTCTATTTAAATGCTCTGTTGAATAATTAGTAGACTCATCTGTGGGGGGTGTTTCAGGTGTTTCGGGTAAATAAGATGTTGTTGATATAACTTCTGTGATTCGTCCTGATTGCATTTTTATATTATAATAATATTTTTTAAATTATAAATAAAAAAATAATTTAATTTGTTCAATCAGTTGGAAGATATGCTGATATACTTCGGCGTAGAGCATTTACTTTAATTTTTAATTCATCTATTCTATCTGATGTTTCATTATAATCTCTGTTATATGTGTCGCGGTCTGCGTAATACGAATACATGGATTCATATAAATCATCATAATATTGTTTTAATACTTGAAGTTCATGCTCTAATAATCGTAATTCAGTCATTCTTAAAAGATTCATAGTTTCACCTGTTGGATTTCTAATTTCTTCTCCAGTTTCATCGTCATCATCATAAAATACTCTTGTTGTTCTATCTAAATGCTCTGTTGAATAATTTATTCCAGTAGTTTCATCTGTGGGGTGTGTTTTAGGTGTTTCGGGTAAATAAGATGTTGTTGATATAACTTCTGTGATTCGTCCAGTTTCCATTTTATATTATAATAATATTTTTTAAATTATAAATAAAATATATTTAGTATATATAAATGGATAAAGACGATTATTATTATGAATTTAAAATGTGGGATATTGATGATGAAAAACTCAAATGGCTAATGACTAAATAATATATTTTTTTAAATTAAAAATTAAATATATTATTTTTGAACTTAAAGAACTTTATTTTAATCTTTCAACAGCACTATTAAATATTTTTTCATCTTTTTCAATTCCTATAAAATTTCTATTCATATTTTTACAAGCAACACCAGTTGAACCTGACCCCATAGTTGGATCTAAAATTGTATCTCCTTCTTTTGAATAATATTTTAAACACCATTCAATTAATGCTGTCGGTTTTTGAGTATCATGTTTTCCTTTTTGGCTTTTAATTTCTAATAATGAATTAGGTAATGGCGGGTCATATTGTCCTCCTATTTTTTTTTCTACTTTACCATATACTCCTCCTATTTTGTGTTTATCATTTGCTTTAATAAATTTATGATTATGAGACGATAAATCATATAATGGTAATTTACGATAAAAAACATAAATCATTTCGTGCTTTTTCATTGGCATCTTTTTAGCATTTAAAAATCCACAAGGAGCGGATTTAACCCATATTAGATCATATCTGAAATTTTTAGGATTAGAATTTATTAAACTAACTCCAAATTTAGTACTACAAGTAAAAAACATAGGTGTCGTATCTTTACAAATTCTATTTACTTCTTTCCAAAATAATTCTAAATCTATTAAACTATCCCACTTGCAACTCGTGCAACCATATGGTAAATCACAAAATAATAAATCTATTGAATTATCGCTTAAATCTTTCATCTTTTCCAAACAATCCTCATTATATAAATCCATTTATATTATATGAATATTATTTCTATATATTATTCTAAAAATATTATATCTTTTGGTAAATTCATTTTATAACAATAATAAAATGATGCAAATGGCGGACTATAATTTTTTTTATTAGAATTTAAATGTTTAAAATTCATTCTTTTATAAGGTATTATTAATTGTATATTTTTATCTTTAAAATTAGTTTGAAAATATTTATAACTTAACAGCATAGAAGGACATATTAATATAAATGGTTTATCTAAATCATTTAATTTATTTAATATTTCATTTTTTTTACTAAAAGGTGGATTATCAATTAATAAATCATATTCAGGTGTATATGAAAAAAAGTCTTTATCTTCATGTATTATATCATAACCTAATTCTTTAAAATACTCTTTTTGTTTGCCATCACAATAAAACGGACTCCATATAATTTTATCAGTTGGTATGTATTCTTTAATGCATTCCCATTCATATTTATTAGTAATATAATTATCACTATCTTTATCTTGTACAAAAGACATTTATATTATATGAATATTATTTCTATATAGTTCATACTAAATTTCCTAATTTGGAAGGTTAGGGGTTAGGGTGGGTTAATATTTTGAAGGCTGAAAATTCCTATAATATATATATACTATACTTTACTATATATATATTTTTATAATCTTTTTTACCCTAACCCACCCTAACCCCCCTAACCCAAATAAAAAAATAGAAATAAATAATAAATAAATAAATACTATATAGTAATAAAAAAAGAAAAAAAAGAAAAAAAAAGAGGGTTAGGGCAAGGGTTAGGGGGGTTAGGGTAAAGGTTAGGGCGGTTCATAGAAATACAAATACTAAACTAAACAACCAAGTTCCCAATTAAATACAATCGTGCTTACATTTTTAGGGTGAGTAATACTATATTGAAATTTATTAGCATAATTTTTTAGTATTTTTCCAAAAGTAGGCATATTACAAACATTTTTATAACCTATTTGATACATATATTTTTTAAAATCATCATATAAATTAGATGCTTTAATTCTATTACCATCTTTTTCATATTCTTCTGTATGTATATATTCTAAAAACATTTCAACAGGGTCTTTATTTAATTCGTGTAAATCAGTAGCCGCCTCTGTAACAACTCTATCTCTTTCAGCATTAAATTTATTAATATCTCTATTCATTAAAAACTTATAAAAACTATAAATTGTTTTATCATCATTAATTGATGCAAATAATTTTGTAAAATATTCATTATCACCCTTATATTTATCACTACATTCCATTATTTGAAATCTTCTATCATCTTGTGTTATAGCAATAGGTTTAATATTATTAGTAGTAAAAGCATAATTACAATAATCAATAGCAGGAAAAGGGTCAATTCCTTTATATTCAATATTTACAGATGTTCGTGTAATAATATTTTTAATTTTATCTACAACTTGATTTGTATCTCTTCCAGTAGCCTCATTTAAAACAACCATAAATTTACCAGCAATAGCACTATTAAATTTTCCTACAATAGAATCAATATCATCAGTATCATAAACATATTTTAAACCCATTAATCGTTTTAATAAATTTTCAACTAATGTTGTTTTACCAGTTCCTTGTTTTCCTTGAATTAATAAACATACACCAGTTTTTATATGTGGTTTTTGAATTAAATGAGCAAAATAATTTAATAAATATTCATATACTTTTTTATCATAATTAGCAACAACATTAAAATGATATTTCAAAGTTTCAATATTAACTTCTTCTTTACAATCTAATTTTTCAGCATCAAATCCCTCCCAAGTGTTATATATTCTTTCAGGACATAAATCTTTATTAGGATAAACACCAATACCAAAATATTCTCTAACATTAATATTAAATTGATATTCCTCCCAAAATTCATTAATTTTAGCAAAATGAGATTTTTCATTTTTTACAGGTATTAAAGAACCTCGTTCATTTAAATAACACATACCATTTAAAGAATGAATTTTAAAATAATATTTATTAAAATAATTTTGTTGAGCTGATGAAGTAAAAAGCATTTTAAATTCATTTACATCAAAGAATATTGGTTCTTTATATTTTTTAAAACCCGTTAATTTATCATCAAATGCTTTTACTTCAAAAACAACATCAGTATTTTTATTAATAGTATCAATAAACTCATCAATATTAGAAATATCAGTTTTACGAAATTGTAAGCCATCATAACAATATGCAGTAGGACGAATATTAAATGTTTTTTTAATAAAATTATAAGTATTATCAATTGTTTTAGATTCTAATTCTTGAAAATAACGAGCAATAATTTTGGGTTGTGCAACTTGATAATCATTAATGTTAAAAGGTTTTGGTTTTTTTCTTTTATCTTTTTTACATTCTTCTTTTTGTTGATTATCCCATTCATTTTTTGTATCTTGTAATATATCTAATTTAATGTCATCAAAAATATTAATTTCATTATATCTTTCTCTTCTTATTAAAACATTAATACCCTGTTTAATATCTTCTTTAACATCATAATACCATTTAGGTATTTTAACATCATCATCTGTTAAATTAAATTCTTTTAACCAATTCTCATATAATCCACCATATAAAATTCTTGTTAATAATTTTTTAATTATATCTTTTTTGGTGTAATCTGTTTGATTATCATTATTATATTGCTTAATACAATCCTCATCAATTAAAAATGATTTAAATAATTCATCTCTATTATTAATAAGATATTGTAAATTTTCTAATTCAAATTTTTCTTTTCTTAATTCATTAATTAATAATTGAAAATGACAACTTTTTATATCAATATCATATTCAGTATCACTAAATAAAGAACTTCTTAATTTACGCCACATATAAGTAGCACTAATCATAGAACCATCAGCAGGGTAATACCTTCCATATTTTGTTTTTTTAATATAATTAATTTTAATTTTACCATTTTTAACATTATCACAATATTTTCTTATTCTTTTTCTTTCAGCATCATATATATCAGGATGTCTAAAAATATTTGTTATTAAATCTTCATTAGGGTATTCGGTAAGAGTAAAAGCAACTTTATAATCTTCATTTGATTCTTCTAAATTGTTTGATGACATTTTTATATATATATATAAAATATTTTATTTATATCAATTTTTTTCTAAATAATATAATTAATTATTTTTACAAAAATAAAAAATAATTAATTTTATCTTAAAGTAAAGTATTTTGAGTAATCTATTTTAGTAGGTCGTTTTTCTTCATATTCTTCTTGAATAGGCGATGGTCTTGGTTGTCTTCTAATAGGCTGTGGTTTTGGTTCTCGTTCAACATAAATAACTCGTTCTTTTGGCTCTTTTTTCTTTGGCTCTCTTTTTTTTTTAACAATAATAACCTCCTCCTCCTCTTCTTCGCTCTCGCTTTCGCTCTCTTCAATAATAACTTGTTTTTTAACTTTAGGTTTGGGTTTAGGTTTTTCTTTTATAACCTTTTCTACTTTTTCTTTTATAACCTTTTTAGGTTTAACAATTACTTCTTCTTCTTTTTCTTCTTCTTCAACCTCTTCTTCTTCATTATCTTCATTAACTATTTCTATACTTTTTTTATCATCTGCTTGTTCTTTCATTTTTTTAAATTCTTTAAATAATTCTTTATCCTTTTGTCTATTAATTTTATTTTGCTCAACCTGTTGTCTATGGTTTTCTTTTTTAACATCAGCATTATCTTTTTTCTTTTGGCGTGTGATAGCCATTAATGCCCTTCGTTTCTCACTTAACTTCTCTTTATAGTCAGGAGCATCTTTTGCAGGTAATTCAATATCAGCCATTTATAATATATAGAAATATAAAAAATTCTATATATTATTTTCCTAAATATTATTAATTATATCATTATGTTTATTACTTTTAAGATGTTTATTTAAACTAAATTTTTTTATTTCACAACCGCAACTACAAGTAACTTTTTTTTGTAAATCTTCTTTTTCTTTTAAATAACGAACATTTCTTTTCATTAAAAGTTGAGGTCTATTAGTTTGATACCATTCAGCTCTATTACGATTAGGAATAACTTTATTTAAGCATTCATTATTTCTAATATATTCACTTTCTTTTTCTAATAATTCTTTATTATCATTACAAGGATATTCTTCAATTAATTCAATATTATAATTTCCTGTTTCTAAAATACTCCTACTAGCTATATTACTTCCAATTTTATAAGATTTAACATGTTCAGCTAATCTTTGAGATAAGCGTTGAGTTGTTGAACCATAATAAATTAAATTAGGATTATTAACACTATAAAGTTTATATATTTTTGATTTTTGAAAATCTCTCATTATTATATTATAAAAATAATATTTTTTTCCCTAAATAACTAATTAATTAATCATATCTTCTTTGTGTAATAGTTCCGTCACTTTCTGCTATTAAAAAAGTATCTAAATTTTTCCTATACCTTGAAGGGTGTGATTTTTTAGGATTAAAGTCAATAAAGAGAAAGCTATGTGGTTCATCTGTAGCAATTTCATAAATTTTAGTAAATAATTCTTTACCAATTTCTCCTGCTACTTCATCTCTCAAATCATTAAATTCATTTTCATTTTTTGTTTTAAATATTATTAAACTATTGCAATTACTTCTAATTGGTTTAGAAATCCCACCTGTTTGACATCTAAAAGTTTGTGTTAAAAAAAATGTAGAAATTCCAATTGCTCCGCCACCTTCACTTTTAACTGGTGATATATGTCTGTGCTTAATTGCAAGATTATTAACCTTTCTAATACCCTTACTCATTAAAAAAGAACCAAGTATGTCATCTAAAATAAGGGCAACTTTAGGTCTTCTACCATTTAAATAATGTTCGGGTTTTAAAAAATTATTATTATCGTCCATAAATTTATCAATTGTATCATCATCTATTAAATGATAATCATTATTATTACTATTTTTAATAAATTCATTATATTCTTTCATTTTTTCATGATATTCATCGTATTCTCTCCCTTCTTCTTCAACTCTACTTATAATATCATCTATAATAGTTAAATCTTCTGTGTCTTCATACATATCGTTTTCATCAATATTAATCATACTTAAAATAGAATGGTTACTTTTTGCTGTTGGAGATATTAAAAAAATTCTATCAAATTCTAATTTTTTCACTAAATTAACAATACTTATAGTCTTACCGCTGCCTTTAGCCCCACAACAAAGCAATTGGGTGCATAAATTAGGCATCATTTCGGCGGTTTCATATTTATATCTCTCTCCTTTTGGTAATTCTATTTTTAAATTTTTACTTCTCATTTAACTATATTATATTATAAAAATATAAAATAATTAAATCTTATTCTTTATTTTCAACTTCTTTATTTTCAGCTCCTACACCCCAAATTGCATTACCAAGAAAGCCAAGACCAACACCAGCAGCTGTAAATCCAGCAACGGCAAGAGCAGAAGGAGCAACAAACGGGGCAGCCGCAACACCTAAAGCTAATGTCGCAACCCTACCAAGAGCAAATTCACCTATAGCTTCAGTAACAGGTAAAGTACCCATATTAATAGCACTATCAACAACATTAGCAGTAGGCTTATCATCTATTAAACTTGAAACAGCATCAGCTATTTCACCTGAAGCTAATGAACCAATACCACCTCTTAACATTTTTTTAGGTTGAAAAACATTAGAAACAACTCCAGCACCAAATTCCCCTACTTGTTTATTAACATTTTTTTCTAATTCATAACCAACAACAGCACCCGCACCCATAGACGCAATACTTTTAAACCCTGCTTTCATCATATCACTTCCTCTTGCTGATGCACTTTCTCCTTCAACTTGAGTATTTAATTTATTAACAGAATCTTCCAATTGTTCTTGTAAAAATTGAACATTTTTTCTTCGTATATGTTGGGGGGCATTAGCATGGTCTAATCTTTCTAATGGTGTAGTTTCAGTTTCAAGAGGGTCAATACGAATATTTTGATTTAATTTAAGGGCTTCCGCTATTGTTACTTCACCACCAACTTCCTTCCAAATTTTAGTTTCAATTCCGCCTGCTTTAATACGATCTGAAAACTCTGTGTTTATTTTACTTCCATCAACTAATGAGCGAGTTTCTTGAACATCATTTGGATTAATTCGTTTTATAAAATCCGTTATTGACCCTCCATTATCTTTTATAATTTTAGCGCTTTCAACCATTTCTAACTCACCTATTTTCGTACCATGAGCAACAACTTTTTCTTGTAATTCAATCCTTTTTCCTCTTATTCTCGGTAATTTGCGTTCATTTAAAAAATTATCATGATTATGTCCTGAAATAGGATTAACGCCAGTATTTTCACTAGTAGGTAAAAGAGTTTTTATTTCAACTTGATTAGGATTATTTAATTGATAAATAGGTGCTAATACACTAACTAAATCTTCTGTTATATTAATAATTGTATGTTTAGCATTTCCTCCTTTTTTTGCATTAAGAATATTACTTACACTTATAAAAGGATTAAAAGCTGTAGAATTAATATCATATTTATTAGCTAAAAAAGTTGCAAAATGTCCCCCACGACTATATCCAGTTACATGTTCAACATCATAAATAGCATTTATTCTATTATAAAAAGTATCTATTTTTTTGTGAGCTTTTGTATCTAATTTTTTTGAAGCTCCTATTTCAGCATTAGAAGACCAATCATTTTTTGCGTGTTTAGTTAATGAAGAACCTCTAAATGATAAAGTGGCTTTATTAGTTTGTTTATTAACAAACACTAATGCGTCACTTGTGCTATTTTCAAAATCAATATTATATTTTTTTACACCATTATTTCTTAAATAATCTTCAATTTCTAATCGTGTTGAATCGTGTCCGTGCTTCATAGATGCTTCATTTAAAACAGCGAGTTCTCTTTCATAGGGAGAAACATCGTCATGTGTTGGTTTCATAATTCCATTACCAAATACAGGAACTAAACCTTGTTTTGCTTTATCTTTTAGTTCTTGTTTATCTTGTTGTTTATCTTGTTGTTTATCTTGTTGTTTATCTTGTTGTTTATCTTGTTGTTTATCTTGTTTATCTATAATATTATCTAATAAATTATTAACATGTTCTTCATTATGATTTTTTTTTTTACTTTTAAAAGGAACTAAATAACTTTCTTTTTTATGTTCTTTAATATCTTTATGACTATGAGATATTTTATGATTAATTTTATGAGATGTTTTAGATGCTGGTAATTTAGGTGTGTATTTAATACCTTCATCTCCATATCTTACTATATCTCTTTCAATATCAAATTTATATTTTTTTTTATTAGTTGAATTCATTTATATATTATATAATAATAAAAAATATAAAATATAAAATATTTTTAAGCTAATGAACTACCTTCGCGCGAAAATCTTTGATTAATATCACCTAAATCGGGTAAATCAAATTGTAATGGTCTTCCTCTTTGTCCTGTAAGAGTTGCTTGTTGAGCGACGGGTCTTCCCCCCTCTTTTAATTCTTGTTGTCTTCTTAATGTTTCTTGTTGTGACCTCATAGATTCACTCATTTCGTTAGCTCTACCCATTTTACTAAATCCAAATTGTGTTTCTTGACCCACAGGTGGATATATATTTGTAAAAACATCTCCTATTGTAACAGATAAATCTTCTTCAATTTCAATTGGTGAAGGTGTAGGGGCAGAAAAAGCAGATGAAGGAATAGATGAAGGAATAGAACCATCACTACTTACTTCTAATGGCTCTGTTGCAATTCTTTCTCTATTTAATAATTCTTTTGTGAATTCTTTGTAAGCATCTTGTATATTATTAAATTGTCCTGATTGTATTAGATCTATAAATTCGGTGAATTCATCAAGTGTATAAGTGTTAAAGGCTTTTGCATACAAGTCTTCTAATTCAGGTTGAGTTGGTATTTTTTGCCCTAAATACACATAAGCATTTTTTATAATATTTTTAAATTGTTTTTGAGTTAATAAAGGCTGGGCTATAGTCCCGCCTAGCTCTTTGCTATACACTCTGTTTTCTGCTAAATAATCTCTATATGATTTTACTTTATTTTTAACACTTTGTTCTTTACATTTTTTTTCAACAAACTTGTTATATTGGTCTATATAACTATCCATTTATATATTATAAAAATATTAAAAATTATAAAAAATATTAATATATATTGTTAATATAATAATGACATCACTCGGTGATTTTTGCACGGCTGGAACAATACGATGCAATAAAATAATAGCAACAACGGCAGACCTACCAGGTGGCGGAGGAGGAGGAGGTGATATAGATGTTGATTCAATTACTTTTGATAATACATGGAAAATATATTTAGATGCAAATAGCAATTTTATATTAGAAAATGAGGCTCAAAATGTAATAAGTTTAAGCGGTGATGCTCATACTGGAAAAGTAACATTACATGATTTTGATATAAATGATTTAGCAAATTTAGATACTAATAGACCATTAAATTTTACAGGAGATGATTTAAAAATACAATCATCTAATAATAGTAATATTTTCGTAGGCGGAAGTGATAGAATTAATCCAAGAAATAATGGTGCTTCAATTGGAATAGGTTATCAAGCATGTGATTCTTCAAATTTATCGTATAATGTAGCAATTGGTTATCAGGCTGGAAGACAAGAACAAGGTTTAGGGTTTCCTTTTCAGGGTCAATCTGTAGCAGTTGGTTTTCAAGCTGGGGAGTCTTTTCAAAGGAATCATGGAGTGGCTTTAGGGGCTTATGCTGGAAGAATAAATCAAAAAGACGCAGCAATAGCATGTGGTTTTTTTAGCGGAAATGACTCTCAAGGAAAATACTCAATCGCAGTTGGAAATGCAACAGGGCAGTCGTCACAAGGAGATTACGGCGTAGCAATAGGAGCTTCAGCTGCAAATATTCATCAGGGTGTAGAGAGTTTGGCTTGTGGCTCATTCGCAGGTCATAAAAATTTAGGTTATCAATCAGTAGCTTTAGGACATAGAGCATCTTATGATGGAGGTGATTTTTCAAATACAATTGTAATAAACGCAACAGGTACGGATTTAGACCCTGAAGGAACTGATAGAACATATATTAAACCAATAAGAGAGGAATTAAATAATGATTTTTTATTTTATAATAGTATTTCAGGAGAAGTAACAAGGTCTGTAGCGGTAAATTTTACTTCAAATGTTTTAATAAACGGAGTAGCAGGAGCATTTAATGAAGTTATAACAGGCGACGGAACGGGAGGCGTATATTGGGCAACTCCGTCGGCAGGAGCAAAACCTCTATTTCAAGTATTTGGGACAAACACATCCGTAGCAACTGGTAGTAGTGGTATATATCAGTTAGTTCGTTGGAATACTCCTACAATTGACGATGCGTCAGGTTCTTTTGGTTGGGACTCAACAAATAGTCAATATAGATGCCCTCTTGCTGGAAATTATAGAGTTTCTACATTAGTTCAATGGGCAGGTGATAACATCTCAAATAGGGGGATTGGGATGTATATATATAGAAATGAAGCACAATACAATAATATTTTCACGGCAACAACATTTATTGATGTCGGAGGACAACCTGAATATCAATTTGCGACTTCAAATATTATAATACCGTGTAGTCAAGGTGATACAATTGATATTCGTAGTGACGCTGTTAGTAATTTAAATGTGTTTTATCGTTGTAGTCATTTTAATGTAGAGTTTATACAATAGATGTATTTGAACACAAACATTCTTACTCATCACAAAATTAAAATTTAAATATTTATTTAATATTTTTTATAAATTATTAAATAAATTTTGAGAGAACAAATAAAATAAAAAAAAGATTAAATTCAATCTCTCAAAAAAATAAATATATTTTATAATTTTTTTATTTTAAATAATAAATATTTTAAGTTGTATATGAGTTTGATTATAATAA
>ERZ1046568.1794-NODE-1794-length-14800-cov-6.845439_pt1 | contig 14800 bp, 9 predicted proteins | sample MGYA00383092_ERZ1046568 | MGnify/ENA primary metagenome ERZ1046568 (study PRJEB29581, sample SAMEA5548362) | metagenome | biome: marine; feature: coastal; material: water | depth 1 m | study: Short-term variability in the microbial, nano- and picoplankton... | reverse complement strand
CACTACCATCGGCAGTCCGCTGGCAACGGCTTTTTGCAACAACTGTTCAGACCAGGGAGAACGTCCCAAACCTGGACCGATAACCAGAACCGTTGGCTTATCCAACAGCGGCTCCAGCTCCTGGCCGGAAATAATCCCGCTGGCCATTATCTCTGGCTGGCGAGCCAGAATTGCTGCGACATGTTCCGGGCGAGTGGCGACACTGACCAGGCCGGCACCAGTGCGCAGGGCCGATTCTGCAGCCATTAGCCCGGCTCCGCCGTAACCCTGATCGCCACCAATGACCATGGTGTGACCAAATTGATTTTTATAAGCATCCGCATCGCGCTGTGGATACAGTTCGAGCAGATCATCCAGATTCATTAACACAGAACTGCAGGGCTGTTCCTGAAGAAGCTGCTCATCGATATCCAGGGAGTGATAAATAATCTCGCCACAGAGGGCCGGACCGCGACCGCTGAACATACCCTGTTTGGCGGCGATAAAGGTTACGCTTATATCCGCTTTAACCGCAGCATCGGCGGCACTGCCGGTATCACTGCAAAGCCCTGAGGGTAGATCGATTGAAAGTACAGGAAGCGCGGCATTGTTTATACAGTGGATAGCATCTGCGAAGAGTTCGCGTACAGGCTGTTGGAAACCCGTTCCCAGCAGTGCATCGACAATCACTCCTTCATCGAGATCTATATCCGCAGAAAATGCGACAAGGGAAACACCAGCATTTGCACTATAGTCTCTGGCCAGTGCCGCGTCGCCAGAAAGCTTTTCTTTTGCAGCTAACTCTATAACCCGAACGGAAATACCTTTTTCAGCAGCCAGTGCTGCAACTATATAGCCATCGCCGGCATTGTTGCCGGAGCCACAAAAAACTGTGATTACCGAGGGCGCCCCCCAGGCATCGAGTAGCTCATCAAATGCGGCGCGAGCGGCGCGTTTCATTAAAACGATGCTCGGAATCCCCAGCTGTTGAATCGCCAGACCATCCAGTTGACGAACAGATTTTGAATTATATAGAGCGTCTTGAATAACAATGTGCGACATGTTCGCGAGTTCCCAGTAAGATTACTGCGATTATATGTCAGATTAGCCCTGAAACCATGACCGAAACACATAAGCTCGATGATCTAGCGAAAAATATTAAAGCCTGGGGGGAAACTCTGGGCTTTCAGCAGGTGGCTATTTCAAAACCCGATCTCGACCAGGCCTCAGAGCGTCTTTTAAAGTGGCTGGAAAACGGCTTTCAGGGTTCGATGCAGTGGATGGGCGCCCACGGTGATAAACGCTACAAAGTCGAGAAGCTGGTGGATAATGCCGTGCGGGTTATCTCAGTGCGTATGGACTACCTTACCGACAGCAATATGATCGCCGTTCTTAAAGATGACAATAAAGCTTATATATCAAGGTATGCGCTGGGCCGCGATTATCACAAACTGATTCGCAAACGACTCACCGACCTGACCAAAAAGATCGAAGCCGAAATAGATCGCCTCGGTCTCGCCCATTTGCAATTAAATCAACGGCCTTTTGTCGATAGCGCGCCAGTTATGGAGAAGCCACTGGCGGCTCAAGCCGGACTTGGCTGGATTGGCAAAAACACGCTGCTGTTAAATGACAAAGTCGGTTCGTGGTTTTTTCTTGGGGAGATTTATATCTCGCTGAAGTTGCCAGTTGATAATAACCAGCAGACGGATAAGTGCGGCAACTGTCGCGCCTGTTTAAAAGTCTGCCCCACGGATGCCTTTCCAGAACCCTATGTTCTCGATGCCCGGAAATGTATTTCCTACCTGACCATTGAAAGTCAGGAGCCAATTCCTGAAGAGCTGCGTCCGCTGATGGGCAACCGGGTATTTGGTTGTGATGACTGCCAGATAATCTGCCCCTGGAATCGCTATTCATCAAAGACTCAAGAAGTGGATTTTAGTCCGCGACACGATCTGGATAATTCCGAGCTGGTGACTTTATTTGAGTGGACTGAAGATGAGTTTAATCAAAAAACCGAGGGCTCGCCTATCCGGCGTATTGGCTATCAGCGCTGGTTACGCAATCTCTCTGTGGGACTTGGCAATGCGCCGCCATCAGAACGAATTATTAGTGCCCTGCAAAACAGAGCCGATGATCTGTCGCCGCTGGTTCGCGAACATGTTCAGTGGGCGCTGCAAGAACAGCAGCGCAAGTTCAATACTGCTGAAGAAATGCCTACAGGCGAATAAACACTTCCCGGTAATAGACCAGTTCGCGAATAGAGTCGTGAATATCATCCATCGCCAAGTGACTGCCGCGCTTTTTAAAGCCGTTGGATAGCTCTGGTTTCCAGCGCTGCACCAGTTCTTTAAGGGTGCTGACATCAAGATTTCGATAGTGGAAAAATCTCTCTAGCTCGGGCATGTAGTTGGCCAGAAAACGTCGATCCTGGCAGATTGAATTGCCGCACATAGGCGATTTTCCCGCAGGGACCCACTGACTTAAAAACTCGATAGTCGCCGCTGCCGCTTCAGCTTCAGAAGTTGAGCTCTGGCGAACCCGCTCGGTGAGGCCGGAGCGGCCATGCTGGCGTGTATTCCACTCATCCATACCTTCTAACAACTGATCTGACTGATGGACAGCCAGCACTGGGCCCTCGGCGAGAATATTGAGGTCTTTATCAGTCACCACTGTGGCAATCTCGATAATACGATCGCGCTCGGGGCTGAGGCCGGTCATCTCCAGGTCGATCCAGATCAGGTTCATTGGATCCGGGTTTTGGGTAGTATTGGTCATTGCTAGTATTTCCGTAAAATCCCGCTTGGGGATTGGCATAATGTTACTTCAGCCGGATATGCTATATCCTTGCGAACCAGAACGCCAGAGAGCGCATTGACTTAGGTGCTAAATCAGGTGTTTATAAAACTGTTAAAGAGAGTATGAATGGCCAAACGCAATCTCAGCCTACGACAAAAAAATCGCATCCAGTCGATTCAGGCGCGTCGTCGTGAGCGGGCTATTCTTAAAAATACCATCAGTGATGATGAGCTTGAGAACCTGACCCAGTTGGGCCCGGAAGTACGCGGCACGGTTATCACCAACTTTGGCGCGCAGATTGATATTGAGGGCCTTGAAGGAAGCTACAGGGATAAAATTTACCGCTGCCATATCCGCGCCAACCTGGAACCCCTGGTCACCGGGGATACTGTTATCTGGCGCCACGCGGAACCCAATGGGGTAATTGTCGCCCGCGAGCCACGCAGTTCTGAGCTATTGCGCCCCGATCCCTATGGAAAGTTGCGCCCTGTGGCGGCCAATGTGGATCGCATTGCTATTGTCTTTGCCGCCAAACCAACGGCTTACAGCAACCTTATCGATCGCTACCTGATCGCCTCTGAAGCACAGAATATCCAGCCTGTATTAATCGTCAATAAAATCGATATGCTTGATGGCGATGAGTATTCGTATATTGAACAGTTAATCACCGATTACCAGAAAGTCGGCTACGAGGTACTTCAAGTATCAGTAAAGACCGGTGCCGGGATAGATAAGCTAAAAGACTATTTAGCTGCACACACGTCAATTTTTGTTGGTCAGTCTGGTGTCGGAAAATCCTCGCTGATCAATCAGCTGGAGCCAGATGCCAATATCCTTGTCGGTGCACTTTCCGAGGGAACCGACAAAGGCACCCATACCACCACCGCTTCAAGGCTCTTCCATCTTAAGAATGGTGGTCACCTTATTGATTCGCCCGGTATTCGCGAATTTGCGGTGACCAATTTAAGTGATGAGCAGATTATCGATGGCTTTATCGAATTCAGGCCCTTTCTCGGTCACTGTAAATTTCGCGACTGTAAACACCGGATTGAAATCGGCTGCGCCCTCTTAAAGGCATCACAGGAAGGCAAAATACTTGATGTGCGACTGATGAATTATCGCAATATCCTTGCTAGTCAGGATGAGCAATAATGTTAAACTCTCCACGCAAAAATATGCCCCTTTAAAAATCCCAGCGACTGATAAAATGACCAATCCTATTCCTCGCCTGCTAGAGCCCAGCGAACTTGAAACCATGCTTGATCGTGATAATTTGTTGATTATCGATCTCTGCAATCCAGCACTCTATCAACAGAAACATGTTCCCGGCGCGGTGCATTTATCCGGCAGTCTATTGATGGCAGGCACAGCCCCCACCCCAGGCAAACTGCCCACTGTGGAACAGCTGAGTAAAATTATCAGCTATCTGGGTGTCAGTACTGAAACTCATGTAGTGGTTTACGATGATGAAGGCGGTGGCTGGGCTGGTCGTATGGCCTGGACATTGGATTTGCTTGGCTACAGCAACTGGTCATACCTGAATGGCGGTATTGTCTCCTGGGTTAAAGAAGGTTTTCCGACCCAGAGTGGAACCAACCAGCCGGCCAGTCAAAACATTGAAGCGATACTAGCTAATCCGGCGGTTCGCAGTGATGTAGAGTCGATCAGCAGCAAACTTGAAGATAATAATTTTGCGATCTGGGATGCTCGCAGTCCCGCTGAATACCGTGGCGATATGGTTCGCTCAGCCCGCGGCGGCCATATTCCCGGCGCAATTAATATTGAATGGACCAGCCTGATGGATCAGCAGCGCAATCTGCGCCTGCGTGAGGATGCCCAAACTATTCTCGATACTGCCGGATTGACCAAAGACCGGCTTATAACTACTCACTGCCAGAGCCACCACCGTTCGGGTTTTACCTATATGGCGGCTCGTATTCTCGGCTACAAAACTATCAGTGCCTACGACGGTTCTTGGGCTGAGTGGGGAAATCTTGACTGCACGCCAGTTGAGCTTGGTGGCTAAGCGGTATAATTTACAGTCTAAAATTACACAGTAGAATTTCAAAATAAGAGTTACAGGTTATGAACCACCGTGCAGAATTATTTGTCGCACTGCAGCGACTGCTTCCGAAACACACCCTTTCAAGGCTTGTGGCTAAGGCTGCGGAATCAAAAACAGTCTGGTTGAAGAACGCCTTAATCAAGCGTGCAATCGCGTCATTCGATATCAATATTGATGAAGCAGAGAGTAGCGATATCAATGACTATAAAAGCTTCAACAGCTTTTTTACTCGCGCCTTAAAAGAGGGTGCTCGCCCTATAGATAATGACGAGGGTTCGGTTATCTCTCCCGCTGATGGCGCAGTTAGCCAGGCCGGCGCCATCAATCACCACAAAATTATTCAAGCTAAAGGCAACGATTATTCAGCAAGTCGGCTTCTCGGTGATTCACAGCAGGCGAAAAGCTATGAAAATGGCAGTTTCGCAACTATCTACCTCTCGCCTCGAGATTATCACCGTGTCCATATACCTGCAGCTGGCAGGTTATTGACCACACGCTATATTCCCGGGGATCTCTTCTCGGTCAATGATCAAACAGCTCAGGCCCTGCCAAATTTATTTGCCCGCAACGAGCGATTGATCTGTGAGTTTGAATCGGAGGCTGGTAATTTTGTCGTGGTTTTTGTTGGCGCAATGCTGGTGGCCGGCATTGAAACTGTTTGGGGTGGCTTTGAAACCCCAGGGCGCGGCGCCATAAGAGAGACTGATTTTTCCGATCGCGATCTCAGCTACAAGAAAGGCGATGAAATCGGCCGCTTTAAATTTGGCTCAACGGTTATCCTGCTGTTTCAGGAAGACAGAGTTCGCTGGCAGGACTCGCTGATGCCACAGTCTGCTGTTCAGATGGGCGAAAAAATAGCGGTGTTTAAATAGAGCTAGATCGAGAGCCGCTGCTTAAGGGCGGAGAGAAAGCCACGGTTTGATGCTGCCTTTGACCTGCCCTTTTCCGATAATCCAGACATGGGGGTGTCAAAGGGCTTGGCTATCAGTCGATTCAATAACTGATCATCAATATTTAATTTTTCCGGATCAATATCTTTACTAATCGCCAGTTTGGTTACCTCAAAGGCTCGGCGAGTACCAAAGTTACGCAGCTGAGCACGAGCTTTTTCCTCGTTCTTGAGATCAACAAAAATATAGTTCGCCTCGCCAGCACTACTTTCCTTGTTATCAAACACCGCCACTCTGGGTGATAAGCGTGATTTTGGGTTTTGCTCAACTATCATGCCAATATCACCGGTGGATAATTCAACTACTGTTCCGGCCGGATAGAGTCCTACTGAACGAATAAATTCAATCACCAGATCCTCAGCGAATGCCTGACCACGAAGTTCGTAAAGTCTCCCGGTTGCCTTTGATGGGGTGAGAGTTTCGGCGACTTCACGAGGGCTACACAGGCGGTCAAATTCTGATGCAATGCCAGCGATAGCCGCCAGGAAGGGAATACGTTTTCCCAAACAACCTTTCGGAAACCCACTGCCGTCATAGCGCTCACAGTGAAATTTAATAATATTTAACACCCGCCGGTTATCAAAATCTGACTGCTTGAGATTCTCGACGCTGGCGCTGACAAAACTGCGGTATTCGGCCTCTTCATCGGCATTTCTATTCACATTCCGCAATAGCGCCCGATCCATACCCGCTTTACCGACATCCTTGAGCAGAGTCGCCAGGCAGAGATCTTTTAATTGGTCTACATCCAGACCTATATGACGGGCAAACTGCGTGGCCCAAAGAGAAGAGCGAATACTGTGGTCGTGGGTGTGGGGATCTTTGGCGCGCAGGCGTAACAGCCAGGTAAAGGCGTCGGGGCAGCGCACTACACTATCCACCATATCGTCGACGGTTTCCTGCAGCTGGTCGAGATTAAAATTGCCGCCTCGGGTTATTTGTCGTGTCGCCACACTCAAACATCCCACCAGATTATTCATCACCCGGCGTGCGGCTGGTATCTCTTTAGCCAGCTCGACAGTTTTGTTGTAAATATACGGTTTTACTACAAAGTTGCGTGATAGAGCGTTGTGGTTATTTTGTACAGACTGATTACTGATAGTGCTACTGCCATCAATCACAGATGAGCGATCATGCCGATAGGCTGTGTTAGCTGAAGCTGCGGTTTTCAAGTCGAGGGGCGATGCCCCTTTGGCCACGTCGATATAGACATAATCACAGTAGGCTTTAACTCTTGAGGCATCGGCGATGCTCTTAATCATAAAGCCCTGAATAGGAAATGGCGTTTCAGCCCAGGGCTTATCCAGCGCGGAAACAAACATTCCCACTTCAAGTTCATGAATAAAAACTTTTAACTGCTGAAGAGACATAGCTTTCTACCAGATCTGCGCGCCTTATATGCCAAAACACCTCGAACAGAAAATGTAGCGCTTTGCAGGACGCAAAAGCGTGTTCAGGTATCAGTTTTAACAAATATAGACCAAGAACTGGTCACGCTATAAGCTAGTTTTCAGAAAACCTGTGAACTGCATCCACAAAGACTTTGACGTTATCCGGATCGATGTCCGGTGTGATTCCGTGACCCAGATTGAACACATGTCCCGAGCCCTGACCAAAACCGCGCATAATACTTTCGACCTGGGCTTCAATGGTCGCTGGATCGGCGCGCAGAACGGCGGGATCCATATTGCCCTGCAATGCCACCCTGTCACCAACTCGAGCTTTAGCTGCGGCGATATCCATCGTCCAGTCGAGCCCCAGGGCATGGCAGCCTGTGTCGGCCATCGCCTCCAACCAGAGGCCGCCGCCTTTGGTAAACAAAATGACCGGCACTTCACGGCCATCGTGGTGAGTAATTAAGCCCTCGACGATCTTTTTCATATAGGCGAGGGAGAATTCAGCATAGGCTGAGTGACTGAGTGCGCCGCCCCAGGTATCAAAAATCTGTACGGCTTGAGCGCCGGCACGAATCTGGGCATTTAAATAATCAATCACTGAAAGCGCCAGCTTATCCAACAGCTGGTGCATTAATTTCGGCTGGGTATAGAGCATCGTTTTGGCACGGGCAAAATCTCGACTGCTCTGGCCTTCGATCATATAGGTGGCCAGCGTCCAGGGACTGCCAGAAAACCCGATCAGTGGCACGCGACCATGGAGCTCGCGGCGAATCATGGTAACTGCGTCGGTCACATAACCCAGATCATCGGCTGTATTAATGACCTTGAGATTTTCAATATCGGTTTCTGTGCGCACCGGCTTGCGAAATTTTGGCCCCTCTCCCGTCTCGAAGTAGAGCCCTAGACCCATAGCATCGGGAATGGTCAAAATATCCGAAAATAGAATCGCGGCATCCATTTCGTAGCGCTCGAGAGGTTGCAGTGTCACCTCACAAGCCAGCTCGGTATTTTTGCACAGGCTCATAAAGTCACCGGCCTGTGATCTAACTGCACGATATTCAGGCAGGTAGCGTCCGGCCTGACGCATCATCCACACCGGCGTGCGGTCGACGGGTTGGCGCATCAAGGCTTTTAAAAAACGATCATTTTTTAAATCGGACATACAATTCCCTTTTAAAACTGGTGTGAGACACTAAATTTTATACGTCGAGATAATCAAGAATACCTTTGGCAGCTTCTCGGCCTTCCCAGACGGCCGTTACAACCAGATCTGAACCGCGCACCATATCACCACCGGCGAATATTTTTGGGTTGGTGGTCTGGAAGGGGAAGGTTTGCTCTTCTGCGGCCATCACTGCACCCCAGTCATTGGTATTGACCTCAACACCACCAAGCCATTCTGGCGGGCTGGGCTTAAAGCCAAATGCGACCAATACTGCGTCGGCGGGGAGAATCTCTTCACTGCCGGGAATAACTTCTGGTCGGCGGCGGCCATTGGCATCCGGCTCGCCCATTTTGGTGGAGACGACTTTAACGCCTTCAACATTACCATTGCCGACAATCTCAACCGGCTGCATATTAAATTTAAAGACAACGCCCTCTTCGCGGGCATTTTTGACCTCGCGTCGAGATCCCGGCATATTTTCTTCATCGCGACGGTAGGCACAGGTAACGCTGGCGGCACCCTGACGAATGGAGGTGCGATTGCAATCCATGGCGGTATCACCACCACCGAGAACAACGACGCGCTTGCCTTTCATAGAGACAAAATCTTCTGGCGCTTTTTCAAAACCCAGGTTGCGGTTTACGTTGGAGACCAGGAATGAAAGGGCTTCATGGACTCCGTCCATATTTTCACCAGGGAAACCGCCCTTCATAGTGGTGTAGGTTCCCATACCCATAAACACAGCATCGTAATCTTTAAGCAGCTCGTCGATCTGAATATCTTTGCCGATCTCAACATTGAGGCGGAACTCGACACCCATACCTTCAAGGATTTCCCGGCGAGTGCGGATAACTGATTTCTCGAGCTTAAACTCTGGAATACCAAAGGTCAGCAGGCCACCAATTTCAGGATAGCGATCGAAGACAACCGGCTTTACGCCGTTGCGCACAAGAATATCCGCACAGCCAATACCAGCCGGGCCAGCACCAATCACGGCGACTTTCTTATCGGTCCAGACAACTTTGGACATATCCGGACGCCAGCCCATGGCAAAGGCGGTGTCGGTAATATATTTCTCCACCGAACCAATAGTGACTGCGCCAAACCCGTCATTGAGGGTACAGGCACCTTCACAGAGCCGGTCTTGTGGACAGACTCGACCACAGACTTCGGGCAGTGAATTGGTCTGATGGCTGAGTTCAGCCGCTTCCATCAGGTTACCCTCGGCAACCAGCTGCAGCCAGTTGGGAATGTAGTTGTGCACTGGGCACTTCCATTCACAGTAGGGGTTGCCACAGGATAGACAACGGTGCGACTGGTCGGCCGCTTCATCCGCATTAAAGGGGTCATAAATTTCAACAAACTCGCCAACTCGGCGCTTCATCTCGCGCTTTGGTGGGTCAACTCGCTTTAGATCGAGAAACTGAAATTGGTTATTTAGTCTTTCTTGCATAGCTCTTATCTCTATTTTCCAATTGGCATTACTGCGGATTTGCGTGGGCCTGGGCCAAGAGGCTACTCAGGCTTGCAGCTTTCGGCTTAACCAGCCAGAACCGCGATGCATAATCAGAAAAGTTATTAATAATATTTTTGCCCCACTCGCTTCCAGTCTCCTTCACATGATCACTGATCATGCTCTTCAGGAATGCGCGGTGAGACTCAGTTGATTCGGTGGTGATGCGCTGAATATCGACCAGCTCCATATTGTAGCGGTCGACAAAATCGCGATTCATATCCAGCACATAGGCAAAACCACCGGTCATACCGGCGCCAAAGTTATAGCCGGTCGAACCGAGAATAGTCACAATGCCGCCGGTCATATATTCACAACAGTGATCACCGGCACCTTCGACAACAGCAACTGCACCCGAGTTGCGAACACCGAAACGCTCACCGACCTTACCCGCGGCAAAGATTCTGCCTCCGGTAGCACCGTAAAGACAGGTGTTGCCCATAATGGGTGTTTCGTTGGAGTCGAATGAACTGTTCTGCGGTGGACGCAGGACTAGCTTGCCGCCGGCCATACCTTTACCCACATAATCATTGGCATCGCCTTCGAGGTAAATCTCCAGACCACCGGCATTCCATACGCCCAGTGACTGTCCTGCAACACCTTTCAGATTGAGCCTGATGGGTGACTGGGACATACCTGTATTGCCGTAGCGCTTGGCAATTTCACCAGAAAGTCGCGCACCGATTGAGCGGTCACAGTTGCCGACAGTAAAGTCAAAACTACCGCCAGTCTGCGCTTCGATACTTGGCAGTGCCTGCTCAACCATCTTCTCAGCCAGGCGACCTTCGTCGAAGGGATTATTTTTCGGCTGGGAACAAGACTGCGGCTTGCCCTCCAGTTCTGAGCGATCTTCAAGCAGTGGCGAGAGTTCCAAATGCTGTTGCTTGCTGGTTTCTCCCGGCAGGGTTTCCAGTAGATCAACGCGACCAATCAACTCTTCGAGGGAGCGCACACCCAGCAGGGCCAACCACTCTCTGGTCTCCATAGCGATAAACTTAAAGAAGTTGGTCGCCATGGCGACAGTTCCGCGGTAGTGATCATTGCGCAGACGGTCATCCTGAGTTGCAACTCCAGTTGCACAGTTGTTCAGGTGACAGATACGCAGGTATTTACAACCCAGAGCAACCATTGGACCGGTGCCGAAACCAAAACTTTCGGCGCCGAGAATCGCGGCTTTAATAACATCGAGGCCGGTCTTTAATCCGCCATCGGTCTGCACTCTTACCTTGTCGCGCAGATCATTGGCGCGCAGGGTTTGGTGAGTTTCTGTTAATCCCAGTTCCCAGGGAGAACCCGCATAGCGGATAGAACTGACCGGGCTGGCTGCAGTACCACCGTCATAACCGGAGATGGTAATCAGGTCGGCGTAGGCCTTAGCTACACCTGCAGCGATAGTGCCGACACCAGGACGCGACACCAATTTGACCGATACCAGGGCATTCGGGTTGACCTGTTTGAGATCAAAGATCAGCTGAGCGAGATCTTCAATAGAGTAAATATCGTGATGCGGAGGTGGTGAAATCAATGTTACCCCCGGTACCGAGTAACGCAGGCGTGCGATCAATGCATTGACCTTACCGCCGGGCAACTGACCACCTTCTCCAGGCTTGGCGCCCTGAGCAACTTTAATCTGCAGTACTTCCGCACTGGAGAGGTAAGCTGGCGTAACACCAAAACGACCGGATGCAATCTGCTTAATCTTCGATGACTTGATGGTGCCATAACGCGCGGGATCTTCACCACCTTCACCGGAGTTTGAGCGGCCACCGAGACCATTCATGGCTTCAGCTAAGGATTCATGAGCCTCAGGTGAGAGCGCACCCAGTGACATACCCGCAGAGTCGAAGCGCTTAACAATGGCTTCCATAGGCTCAACAGACGCCAGATCAATCGGAGTCACGTTATCGCTGAGCTTGAGCAGATCACGCAGAGCTGCAACTGGTCGCTTGTTAACCAGGTCCGCATACTGACCCCAAGCTTGGTAGTCGTCATTCTGCACTGCTTTGTGCATTGTTTGAACAACATCCGGGTTGTAGGCATGGTACTCCTGACCGTGAACATATTTGAGCAGACCACCCGGTTCGATTGGCTTGCGCAGTTTCCAGGCCATCTTAGCCAGTTCAGTCTGGTCTGTTTCAAGATCGCTGAAGTTTGCTCCTTCAAGGCGACTGACAAGACCAGGGAAACAGAGGTCGACAACTTCACTGCCGAGACCAATAGCCTCAAACAACAGCGCACCTCGATAGGAGGCAATCGTCGAGATTCCCATCTTCGAGAGGATTTTCAACAGACCTTTGTTAATACCTTTGCGGTACTGTTTAAACGCTGTGTCTACATCAATCAGCAGCTCACCGCTGTCGATAAGATCGCAGAGAACATGGTAGCTCAGGTATGGATAGACCAGCGAAGCACCACAACCAATCAGTGTAGCGATCTGGTGTGAGTCTCTGGCATAACCGGTACTGGCAACAATATTGGCATTGCTGCGCACACCCTGTTCAATCAGGTAGTTGTGGACAGCACCCACAGCTAGCAAAATATGGATTGGCTGTTTGTCTTCGCTGATATTGTGATCGGAAAGAATACAGATCACTGCACCGTTACGAACTGCTTCGGCGACTTCTTCACAGAGTCGCACAATTGCCTGTTGAAGGTTTTCTTTGCCAGCATCATAGTTAAGTGCAAACTTAACCACGGGGAACTGTTCAAATTCATTGAGCTTTAAGGCGTAGTATTTGCGCGGAGATAGCACCGGACTCGAGAGTCCAATACGAGTTCCCAAGTAGGGGTTCTCTTCAAAAATGCTCTCTTCGCGACCCAGTTCCACACCCAGGGACATAACAATTGCTTCACGCAATGGATCAATTGGCGGGTTGGTGACCTGGGCAAACTGCTGGCGGAAATAATCAAAGATATTGCGATGCTTTTTCGACAGAACGGCCATAGGGATATCGTCACCCATTGAGCCGGTCGCTTCCTGACCACCTTCTGCCAGGGGTCTCAGCACCTGATCTCGCTCTTCAAAGGAGACCTGGAACATCTTCATATAACATTTAATTTCGTCGCGGCTTAGAGTCCCCTCGATATCGATATTGTCCATATCAAAGCTCGACTCAATTCTGTAGCGACCTTCACTGAGCCACTTTTTATAGGGGTGGCGAGCGGCAAGCTGATCTTCAATCTCATCGCGGAAAAGGATTTTCCCTTCCTGGGTATCAATAGAGAGAATATCACCAGGGCCCAATCGACCTTTGGCAACCACATCTGCCGGGTCGTAGTCATATACGCCGACTTCAGAGGCTACTGTAATCACATCATCCTTAGTCATCACCCAGCGAGAGGGGCGCAAGCCATTGCGATCCAGAGTACAGACCGCGAAGCGACCATCAGTAATCACCAGGCCGGCGGGGCCATCCCAAGGTTCCTGGTGCATGGACAGGTAATCGTAGAGTGCACGGTGATCGGGATTGCGATCTTCAACATTCTGCCAGGCTGGCGGAATTAATGTGCGGACTGCTAGATGCAGATCCATACCACCGGTAACCAGCATCTCCAGCATGTTATCCAAACTTGAAGAGTCAGAACCACTGCGGTTTACCAACGGGGCAGCTTCGGTAAGATCCGGCAACAGCTCAGAGCTGTATTTTGGCGTACGTGCCACAGACCAGTTACGGTTGCCCATAATCGTGTTGATTTCACCATTGTGAGCCAACATCCTGAATGGCTGTGCCAGGGGCCAGCGCGGCATGGTATTCGTTGAGAAGCGCTGGTGAAAAACACAGATAGCAGTTTCCAGGCGCTCATCGGCAAGATCCAGATAGAAGCCCGGTAGATCTACCGGCATCATCAGACCTTTGTAGCTGAGAATTTTGGTGCCAAGGCTGGCAATATGAAAGAGATCGTCTTCCATCAGCTGCTTTTCGGCCTTGCGGCGCCCCATGTAGAGTCGGGCGCTAAAGTGTTTTTCATCCGCATTATCACCAGGAGCGATAAAGACCTGCTCAAAAGCAGGCAGAGATTCCAATGCGATTGGTCCAAGACAGTCGCTGTCGGTAGGCACTTCACGCCAGCCGAGAACCTTCAACCCTTGGGCGCTGAGTTCCTGCTCAAGAATATTTTTGGCTGTTGCGCGCTTATAATCATCAGTGTTGAGCATTACAGCGCCGACCGCATAGATCTCTGGGAGCTCTATCTGTAGGGACTCTTTAACAACTGTACGCAAAAAACTATCGGGTTTTTGCAGCAGCAGACCACAGCCATCACCGGTCTTGCCATCAGCGGCAACACCACCGCGGTGGGTCATACAGGTCAACGCCTTAATAGCATTAAGTAACAGTTTGTGGCTGGGGTTACCCTTGGTGTGGGCAATTAAGCCGAAACCGCAGTTATCTTTAAAATCGTCAAGCCGACATAAGCTCTGAGCCATAAATAAACTCTATTTAATTTCTCTAATTAAAACTCTCAACTAAGCACTCTAAGAAGCACTAGGATATGCCCAAAAATCGGCATAAAAGAGTAAAGTGATGATAGCCAAAGATTACAATATCAGGCTAAACAGACAAAACGGTGGGCATTCTACACTTTGCTGGCACCTTCGACAATTCTCTATACGTAACGACCTTTGCTTTCAGGCTACATTTGGGCCATTCGAAGAGAATATTTTTTAAACCGATAAAACTCACCATCACAGTTTGACGGCACCAAGTCCTAAGATTGCTAATTGAGCAGCAATTAGACAGGCATTAGAAGGCTGTTTGAGGCGTGACTGGAGAGACGCCTATCAAGCTGAGACACAGGCCTGATTTAACATCGCGTCCAGATCGGCAACCGAGAAATGGTCGCTTACATAGGCACTGCCGAGACTTTTCATCAACACAAGCCGCAACTGACCATCGAGCACTTTTTTATCGCGAACCATCAGACGCATAAAAT
>ERZ1046568.1791-NODE-1791-length-14805-cov-6.629153_pt1 | contig 14805 bp, 17 predicted proteins | sample MGYA00383092_ERZ1046568 | MGnify/ENA primary metagenome ERZ1046568 (study PRJEB29581, sample SAMEA5548362) | metagenome | biome: marine; feature: coastal; material: water | depth 1 m | study: Short-term variability in the microbial, nano- and picoplankton... | reverse complement strand
CATTGAACCATGCTGTATGCCTAAACTCTATTGCAAGAGGAATTTCTTTGGGCCAAGATTCAGCAAAACTAACGACTCTCTGAAAATCCTTCGGCGTAAAATTATGAGGTGTTTGCAAAAAGATACAGCCCAACTTCTCTTTTAGATTTAAAGCACTGTATAGATAATTATCTATTACAGGATTGATATCTTCATTTAAGCGCTTCCAATGGCTTATTTCTTGATTAAGTTTTGGAAAAAACTTAAAATTATTTGGTGTTTTACTATACCATTTTTCAAACTGCTCCGGCGGAAAAATTCTATAAAATGTTGCATTAAACTCAATAGAATTAAACTGTCTTGAATAATATTCTAATAATTCTTTTGTACCTCTTGGATAGAAGCCTTTTAAATCTGATTTATTCCAATTAGGACAACCAACAAACACATTTGTTTTCTCTGAGGGACTTTTATTTAAAACCTTCAGTGTGTCAGGATGATCTTTGGGTAAAGTAAAGTCTATATCTTGTGGATTATCAACATTTCCAAACTTCATAATTGTAATTTCATATAAAGATATGAACTCCTGTAAAAACAAGCTAAGATTTAATTTGTTAATAACACCGTTGACAAGATAATCAAGAGCTAATCTTTTTACTTCTGTTAATACTTAAATTTAATTTCATATTAATTATAATCCAATTCTTGTGGAAACCCGATCTAAACTTCTACTCAAAATAAGACCAGAAATTCCTTCAGCAAAGATTTACGAGTCCATGTCTAATGATGAGGCTTTTCAGAACAAAACATTGCGCCCTATTATAAAAATGCAAAATGATTTGTTTGTTGCTGTATTTAAAAATTATATATCTAAACGTAAGAATGTGTTTTATGAATTGACATTACAAAAGCAGATGGCATATATTGAAAATGCAATACACAAGGATATGAAGTTTAGAAATTCTCTTAAAGGAATGGTGATTGGCCAGTTTACAATCGAAGAATATGAGTTATATATCATAAACTCATCAGCTTTGAACAAGCGTATGATGAATATTGTAAAAGAGCGTTTATTGAGTAGTATCCAACTTTTTGAAAAGCTAGAAATTCTTGAGGCTGTCTAAATTAAGGACTCCCCATTAAGGTTAGTCGTCAAAACATCACTCATATAATCTAAATATGGTCTAGCAGTATTGAAGGCTGTATTTACATTTTCAATAAAATCTGAAGACAATACATCTTTATCAGTATACTTTTTTATAAAAATAAACTGTTTGCGTTTTATTAAATCAATAGCTTTGTGCGTTTTATCAAAGCCTCTTGGAGCAGTTTTTAAAGAGTCTCCTGTAAACTCTCCCCAAATAGACTTGAAAGCTTTTTGTTTTATAATATCTCTTATTTCCTCATCATCCATTTCAAACTCTTTACGAATACGTATTAAGTCCTCTTTATTTGGTTCCCAAAAACCAGTAGCAATAAACGATTCATTTTTTGGTTGAATATGTAAGTAATAACCTCCTCTTAACTCAGGCTTCTTTCGATTAAATGAACCACCAAAATGTGTTTTATAAGGTTGTTTGTTTTTTGAAAACCTAACATCTCTATATATTCTAAAGATTTTAACCTTGTCAATCTGATCATGGTTATTCATTAGTTGCCCTAAGTAGTTATAGCAATTTTTAACTTGTTTTTCAAGAGTTTTAAATTCTGCTTTATGGCTATTGAACCAATCACGATTATTGTTTTTTTGAAGTTTATTGAAAAATGTAAATACTTGTTTAGGGATTGAAATCATTTGTAAAATTTATTTTACTAAAATAGGAGTTTTTAGGAGTTAGTTCTCAAAAGGTATTAAATTATATACATTTGATTTGCTTTTTCATTTAGAATAAATAAAAATAAACTTGTGAACTGAAAGAAAATTCAGTATTATGCAAAAAATTAATATTTACAATTTTATTTATGGGTAGACCAGCAACAAGGCCAACAAAACTAAAGGATGGTTTTTATATAGAGATACGCAACAAGGGTTCTAGATCCGGCGTAAAGTTATATAACGCAACAGAAATGCAGATGGAACGTTCTATTAAAATGTACGAGCGCTCGAAAGAGGTCATTATTTTAGGAGAATGTGTCAACGGAAAATTTTTGTCTAAAGAACCAAAGATGCACGTTGTTAAATAACGTTTTTTTTTACTTAATTATAAATCTAAAATCACCTTTATAGGTGATTTTTTATTCAAAACTTATAGAATGTAAAATTAGCCCAGAGGCTGGTGCTATATAATCCATTACTTCTATACTATCTTCTTTTAGTGTATTTTGAATATATTTGAGTGTTATCTCTCCTTTACCTAATTTAATTAAAGCACCAAACATTAATCGTATTTGATTACGCATAAAACCTTTTCCTCTAACTTTTAAAACATATGTCTTTTTAGGAAAAAAATTAGCTGTGTATATCGTATTATCTATAAGCTCACAGCTTTCTATAGATCTAATAAACTCTCCAGTAGCAGATGCCTTGTAGCAATAGGCTTTAAAATTATGAGTACCTTGAAAAAGCTTCGCACCCTTCTTCATTAGTTCTACATTTAAGCTATCCAATATAGTTGTCAAAATTGGAGCACAAAACGGATGATTCTTTTGACCTTCAGAAAACACATAGTGGTATTCTTTAATTTTAGAATCCTGGATAACATTAAAATCTTTATTAACTTCATTTATAGAAAGCGCTCTAATGTCTTGAGGTAGATTATGATTAAAAAGTGCTAAAAACTCTTCAAAATTATGGATAGGTGAATCATATATAAAAAGTTCTAATGCCGCTTCATTTGCAGAAACCATAGCGTCAGTTCGACCAGCACCAAGTGTTTTAAACTTAATGTCTTTGAGAATAAACTTCAGTGTACGATCAATCATTAAATGAATAGTCTTTACATCTGGTTGTTTTTGCCATCCGTGAAATCTATATCCTAAATATTGAATTTTTATAAGGTAATAATAACGTTTTTCAAATACCATATTAACTTCGAAATTACCATTTACCATTCTACTAATCAAAATTTTTTTAACTTGAATGTAATTACTAACTAAAATCAATAAATCATGACAACAACAAAACCACCAGTTTGGTTCTGGATTATCAGCATTTTAGCACTAATTTGGAATAGTATGGGTGTAAATCAATATTTACAACAAGCCTATAATACAGAAGCCTTTAAATCTATGGTTTCTACTGAAGAATTAGAAATGATTGGTCAGTTGCCGACTTGGTATACTGCAGTTTTTGCCATAGCTGTTTTTGCAGGAGCTCTTGGATGTATTCTATTATTATTAAGAAAAAAATTAGCGTATTTTGTTCTGTTACTATCACTAATTTCCGTTTTATTTCAAATGGGATATATTACTTTCTCAATAAATATGGCTAATATAATGACGCCATTTATAGTAATCGCAGCTGTTTTATTAGTACTTTTTTCAAAACACTCGAAAAAGAAAAATTGGATAAATTAATAAAACAATCTTTAAAGAATAAAAGCATCAGATATCTGGTGCTTTTTTATTTCTCACGTCCTTTTAATACATCTACAACAGAATTAAGTTTATAGCCTTTTGCTTGTAGCAACATTAAATAGTGAAATAGTAAATCTGCACTTTCTTCCAAGAATAAATCATCATTATTGTCTTTGGCTTGAAAATCCTTAAAGCCATTGGAATTTCAATTGATAACAGAAAGGATCATTGAGTCTTCGTTAAGACGTCCTGATTTTTGTACTGCAATTTTTAATTTACTCATTATTTTTATTTGTGTTTGGAAAATGATAGGCTTTACAAACAAAAAACCCATCTGAATTTTCAAACGGGTTTTTAAATATATCATTGAATTTATTCAATACATCTTCACCTCGCTTGAGCGTTTATATGAAAGTGATGATGTAATTGAGATATATTCATTAGTGTTTTTCTTGAAACGAAAGTTTCATAAAATAATTTCACAATTCCAAGCCTTTAACAAATTATTATTGATTGCCTAAAATAATTGGCATTCCGCTATCGCCAGAACCTATTACAATTACTTTGCTATTTGGTGATTCTGATAATTTTACAGTTGCTTCAATTCCTTTGTCTTGCAAAATCTTATCTGTTAAAGAAGCACTTAAAATCCTGTTAGCATCAGCTTTACCTTTAGCTTCGATTATAACTTTTTCAGCTTCCTTAGCAGCTGTAACTAATCTAAATTCGTACTCTAGAGATTCTTGTTCTTGTTTTAGTTTGCGTTCAATCGCCTGCTTTATAGTTGGCGGTAATGTTACATCTCTAATCAAAACACTGTTTAATTGTATGTATTGGCTTTCAACAATTTTCTTAGTTTCCATGAAAATCTCTTCTTGGATAGCATCTCGTTTACTAGAATATAATTGTTCTGGTGTATAACGTCCAACAACACTACGTGCAGCAGAACGAATTGCTGGTTGTAAAACACGATTAAGATAATTACGTCCTTTTTCTTTGTGTAAGCGTGCTAGATTAACGACGTCTGGTTGGTATAATACAGATGCATCTAGTTGTATGTCTAATCCGTTTGATGATAATACAGACATTTTTTCAGGAATTTCTTGTTGTCTTACTTCATATTCAATAACACTATTCCATGGTGCTACAAAATTGATTCCTTCGCCAAGTGGCTCTGATTCTGGATCAACACCTCCATTTAAATTATAAAGAACCCCTGCATAACCAGCATCTATAGTTATTACAGATTTGAATAATATAATAATACATATCACTGATACTACTAATATTGGTAATCCGATTTTTGGTAATTTTTCCATTTATTTTATTTTTAAATTAATCCGTTATATTTTCTAATAAACCACTCCAAAGATAAGGCTAATGCAATTAAACTCAATAAATATTTCCAATCAATTATTGGGATACGATTACGCTCACTCTTTTGTATTGTAGCATATCTTTCATCGGAAACTAAATCTGAAATTATTGTATTGTATTCATCTATAAAATATGATTTTGCATTAGTACTAGTCGCTACATTTTGTAATTTTGTTACATCCGCATTTAAAAATTGTTGTTCGACATTGTAAGCTAATATCGTAAAGTTGCCTGATGACGAAATTGGCTCATCATTAGATTTTATTGAAAAATTATAATCACCTGGTTCAATACCACTCAAATTAATACGGTAAGATGTATTATTTAATAAAAGTGGAAGTGTTTTAGAAACATTTGTTTCTTCATTAACATAAGTTATTTGAAGATTTGAATTGGTATCGAATTCGTAATTTTTATTAAAAAACTGAGCGTTTACTATGATATTTTCGTTTTGATTATAGAATGATTTATAATCTAAACTTAAACGTTGCCTTTTTTTATTTGAACTTAAATATTGAACGAACTTCCCAATAAAATTATCAAAACCTTCAAAACTATCTGTATTTAAATAGCATTGCGCACGCCACCTCCAAATACCTTCTCCATTAAGCAAAGCATGTTTTTGATTATTTATTTCGAATGTACTCAACAGTGATTCTTCAGTATTTATACCATTAATTGTTTTGTACAATATAGTTTCTTGCGGAACTAGAAATGTTGTAGTACCAAAATCTGATTTTAATGGTGGATAATCAATAAATGTAATATTATCTACTATAAATACACCAAAATTAGGATTTAATTCTGGCTGATAATCCTCGGATTGATTTGTAACTTCTTGCTTAAATAAGCTTTCTGAGTCGTTTACAAAATTCCAATCGGTACTTGAGCCTGCTATGGTAAACGTATTTAGCTTTTGATTTAGTATTCTTTTATAAACAGAGTTAAACCTATTATTTGGACTAAATAATATAACTAAATTAAAATCAAAACTTTGAGATATAAATTCTTCAGGTTTTAAAATTGAAACACTACGTTGCTCATTACTTTCAATTGCCTTTTTTAAAACACCTAAATCTGGATGAAGATTTTCTGTTACTAACGCAATATTAGTTTTTTGATCAATGATTTCAATTGCAAAGTTTTTATAATTATTGACTTTGTTTTTTTCATTTTCCAGAGGGGCTATCTCTACTTTATAATTTTTTATACCAATATTGCTCGCATTTAAATTAGCTTTTACAATCTCTGAAGTTTTATTTGCATTAAACTCTATTTTCTTGGCAAACACTATACTATTACCTAAGCGAATATTTAAACTCCCAGTAGTTGGCTCTATACCAGAATAGTTTGTTATAATTTCTACGGGAAATTTATTCTTTAAATACGCATAACGATTAACATTAACTTGTCCTATCCTAAGATCAGAAAAAGTAGACGTATCACCAAGAATTATGGGGTAAACGGGCTGGTTTTTTTTTACTATGTATTTGTAATCATTTCCTATGGTTTGATTTCCATCTGATATAAGTATTACTGGAGAAATTGTATTCTTATAAAGTTCGTTGTAGTTTTTGAAAAACCCTGAAATATTAGTTTGTCTCTCATTGAAATAAAATGAATCAATTGATGATAGAACATTTTCACCAAATTTGAAGGTCTTAATATTAAATTTATTTTGCAATTCAGTACTTGAAATAAGGTTTTGAAAAGCTGTTTTTGCTTTTTCATCTTGTTTAAGATAAGCAACAGATTCAGAGTTGTCTAATGCTATAACTAAGTTGGGTTTCTCCTCATAATAACTTACTGCTTCAAACTTTGGATTTACTAATAGCAGTAAAATTGCAAAGATTGATACAAATCTTAATACTGCTAACCAAAGCTTAACTTTTGATTTTTTAGACCTATAGATATACTGAAAAAGCGCTAATAAAAGCGCTATGATTCCAGAAATGACTATAAATATTATGGTTTGACTATTCAATAGTTATTTTACTTTAATAATATCAAAAGAGTCCATAAAACGTTTAATATTTTTATTACCGTCATTGCCTATTTCACATATAACCTGTGATATGTACATGATATTCTCAACTAAATAGGCATTCATATAAATATAACCTTGATCTATTTGAATTTTAATTTCCCTTCCTGGATACCCATTTAGAGTTATTTTTTTTTCATATACCAATGTGCCTTTAACATTATTAATGGCACCATTAACTGCACCGTCCAAAACTGAATTATTATATTCAGAAGTTACATCTTCGAACTGATCTTTTGGATAATCAGAACGTATAATTGAATACACAGCATTTAAATCACCATACCCAGGTGCGTACATAACCATATGCATATCAAGTTCTCCAACAGCTGTTGGTATTTTCTGAACTGTAAGTTTTGGAGTTTTAGGAAACAAAGATGTAAAAGCTAAATCTTGAGACTTATATTTTTCCCAATTTTGAGCAGTAGCAAAATTTAAAGTTATTAAAACGGTAAAGACTAATAATGCTATTTTTTTCATAATGTAATTGTTCATTTTTTAATAATTAAAAAAAGTCTGAGTAGTTTTTATTATCCATACTTAATTTAATTTATAATTATGTTAGCATCCCTCCATCGACATTTAAGGTTTGTCCAGTTACATAAGCACTTAAGTCGCTTGCTAGATATACACATGCATTTGCAATATCTTCTGGTGTTCCACCACGTTTAAGAGGAATGGCGTTTCTCCAACCCTTAACCGTTTCTTCGTCTAGCTTTGCTGTCATCTCCGTTTCAATAAAACCAGGTGCTATCACGTTACTTCTTATATTTCTTGATCCTAACTCTAAAGCTACAGATTTAGAAAATCCAATAATACCTGCTTTTGAGGCTGCATAATTCGTTTGCCCAGCATTTCCTTTAACACCTACAACAGAACTCATGTTAATTATGGAGCCTTTGCGTTGTTTTAGCATGGTACGTTGCACAGCTTTTGTCATATTAAATACAGACTTAAGATTAACCTCAATAACTTTATCAAAATCTTCTTCTCCCATACGCATTAATAAATTATCTTTAGTAATGCCTGCATTATTGATTAAAATATCTATGCCCCCAAAGTCTTCTAAAACGTCTTCTGCTAATTTTTGGGCTTGATCAAAACTAGCAGCATTACTCTGGTATCCTTTAGCTTTTATACCTTTGGCATTTAAATCTTTCTCAAGCTCATTTGCTGCCTCTACCGAAGAACTGTATGTAAATGCAACATTTGCACCGTGTTCTGCAAAAACTTCTGCGATGCCTTTTCCTATTCCACGAGATGCTCCCGTGATTATTGCTGTTTTACCTTCTAATAATTTCATATAATGATTGGATAGTGATTTTGTAATATGTTATTCCAAATATATAAATAACAAATTGCATGAAATAAAAAAACCTTACAAGATTTTGTAAGGTTTTTAACAGTATAATTTAACATTTAGCCAATAACTTCAGCTATTTTTTTTCCAATTTCTGCAGGTGAATCGACAACGTGGATACCACATGCTCTCATAATTTTCTTTTTTGCTTGCGCAGTGTCATCGCTACCACCAACAATTGCTCCGGCGTGGCCCATTGTTCGACCAGCAGGTGCAGTTTCGCCAGCAATAAAACCAACTACAGGTTTTTTACTTCCAGAGTTTTTGTACCATTCTGCCGCATCAGCCTCTAATTGACCTCCAATTTCACCAATCATTACTACAGCTTCTGTTTCCGGGTCATTAATTAAAAGTTCAACAGCCTCTTTTGTTGTCGTTCCTATAATTGGGTCACCACCAATTCCTATAGCAGTTGTAATTCCTAAGCCTTGCTTCACGACTTGGTCAGCAGCTTCATAAGTTAATGTTCCTGATTTAGAAACAATACCAACTTTTCCTGATTTAAATACAAAACCTGGCATAATACCTACTTTAGCTTCACCTGGTGTAATAACGCCTGGGCAATTAGGTCCGACTAAACGACAATCTCTATCTTTTATATAATGAGCAGCTTTAATCATATCTGCAACAGGTATACCTTCTGTAATTGTAATAATCACTTTGATACCCGCATCTGCAGCTTCCATAATAGCATCGGCAGCAAATGCTGGTGGAACAAAAATTATTGTTGTATCTGCACTTACTTTCTCAACAGCTTCAGAAACTGTATTAAAAACAGGTTTATCAAGGTGAGTTTGACCACCTTTTCCGGGAGTAACACCACCTACAACATTTGTACCATACTCTATCATTTGACCAGCGTGAAAAGTCCCCTCACTACCAGTAAAACCTTGTACTATTATTTTTGAATTTTTATTGACTAAAACGCTCATGTATTTTTTAAATTTTTTTCGGTTTAAAAACGTTGCAAAAATAAGTCTTTTGATACGTTTTTACGAAATGTTACTTGTAATTATTTAATAAGAATTAATTGTTTTTTCGTCAGCTAATTGGCTAAGCTCGTAACAACGATAAAGTTTATTGTCTTTTACTTCCCAGAGTGCTATAAAATGAGCTAATAATACCTCATCATTTGGCTGTTCTATAGTCTGTGCATATACATGATGCCTACTAGTCACATAATTCCACTTTCTAATAGATGTGTGTGAGAAAATCTTAAGCTGTTGTAGGAACTTCTGACACCTTCAAAAAATGCGATTACATCATCATACTTTAAAAGTGTAAAACCGTTACTGCTGTTCCAGTGTAACTCACAGTCTTTGTGAAAAAATCATTAACTAAAGCTTCGTTATTTTCAATATCTGAATTATAGAAATTTTCTAAAAGTGAATTTGCTGACATTATTTTAAATTTTTAAGTTTTTCCAGGATTTCAGGAATTTTTTTTATAGATGCAATTTCTTTGTATTTAGTTCTAAAGTCTTCAGCAGGAATACCAAAATAATGTTTTCCACCTTCTAATGATTTACTTACACCTGCTTTGGCTGAGATGACAGTTTTTGCTCCAATTGTTATTCCACTTGTAATACCAACTTGTCCCCAAATAGTAACATCATCTTCAATTATAACACACCCTGCAACACCTGTATGTGAAGCTATAAGACAATTTTTACCAATAACTGTATCGTGTCCAATTTGTATTTGATTGTCTAATTTAGAACCTACTCCTATTGTGGTATCTGCAGTAACACCTCTATCAATTGTACAAGATGCACCTATATCTACGTTGTCTTCTATAACTACTCGACCACTTGATTTTAAACGATCATACTCTTCTGATCGTTTTTTATAATAAAATGCATTAGCTCCTAGAACAGTTCCTGAATGTATAGTAACATTATCACCAATGATTGTGTCGTCATAAATACTAACGTTAGAATGAATCGTGCAATTTTTACCTATAAAAACATTATGACCAACAAAACAGTTTGGTTGTATTATAGTATTTTCTCCAACTGAAGCTGAATCTGATAAAGTACTTTCCGATTTTACAAAAGGCTTAAAAGTATCTGTCAATTTATTAAAATCTCTAAATGGGTCATCAGAGATTAGCAACGCTTTTCCTTCAGGACAATCTACTTCTTTATTAATTAAGATAATTGTAGCTGCAGAATTAAGTGCTTTATCATAATATTTTGGATGGTCAACAAAAACAATATCTCCAGGATTGACTACATGAATTTCATTCATGCCTAAAACAGAAAAATCATCTTCCCCAACATATCTGGAGTTAATGATTTCTGCTATTTCTTTTAATTTAAAAACTCTTGGAAATTTCATTACTCCTTAATTCTCTCTTTGTAAGTTCCCTTTTCTGTTTCTACTTTGATCTTATCACCTTCATTTATAAATAATGGGACATTTACAGAAGCTCCCGTTTCAACCGTTGCAGGCTTTGTTGCATTAGTAGCGGTATTTCCTTTAACACCTGGTTCTGTTGCTGTAATTTCTAAAATTACAGTAGCTGGTAAATCTACTGATAAAGGCATATCATCTTCAGTATTAATTTGAATAGTAACTACTTCACCTTCTTTCATTAATTCCGGCTTATCCAAAGCACTTTCTGATAATTGAATCTGAGAATAATCGGCTTGGTTCATAAAATGAAAGAAATCTCCGTCATTGTATAAGAACTGAAACTTATGTGTTTCTACGCGAACTTCTTCAATTTTATGGCCTGCAGAAAATGTATTGTCAAGTACTTTTCCAGATGTTACACTTTTAAGTTTTGTTCTAACAAAAGCTGGACCTTTCCCTGGTTTTACATGAAGAAACTCAATGATTTTATAAATGTCATTATTATATTTTATACATAATCCGTTACGAATATCAGAAGTACTTGCCATATTTGTGTTGTTATTGTCTTTAAGACGTTATTTAAGTTTAATTAGATTTGAAATAACCTTTCATGATACCTCGATGAGAGTTCTTTATAAACTGTAAAATCTCGTCGCGTTCTGAAGTAGCTTCCATTTCTGCTTCAATAATCTCTGAAGCTTGGGTATTGTTGTATTGCTTTTGATACAATAAGCGATAAATATCTTGTATTTCTCTTATTTTTTCGGTTGTATATCCACGCCTTCTTAATCCTACCGAATTAATGCCAACGTATGATAATGGTTCTCTTGCAGCCTTTACATATGGTGGAACATCTTTTCGTACTAAAGAACCACCTGTTACAAAAGCATGATTGCCAACTGACACAAATTGGTGCACTGCAGTCATTCCAGCTAAAATAACATAATCACCAACTGTAATATGACCAGCAAGTGTACTATTATTAGAAAAAATACAATTATTACCAACGATACAATCGTGAGCAATATGGCAATAAGCCATTATTAAGCAATTATTACCAATTACAGTCTTCATTCTATCAGCTGTTCCACGATTGATGGTTACACATTCTCTTATTGTAACATTATCACCTATCTCAACTGTAGTCTCTTCATCATTGTACTTTAAGTCTTGTGGAACTGCAGAAATTACTGATCCTGGAAAAATATTACAATTTTTTCCAATACGAGCACCTTCCATAATTGTAACATTACTACCTATCCATGTACCTTCACCAATTTTTACGTTGTTATGTATTGTAGTAAAAGGCTCAATAACTACATTCTTTGCAATTTTTGCTCCAGGATGTACGTATGCTAATGGTTGGTTCATTTTCTTAATTTTATGTTTAGTAAATAGGAGAAAATGTGTTCACCTATCAGCTTATCTATAATTAGTAACAATCTTAGATTAGCTCGATTCATTTTACTTTTGTAATTTGGGCCATTAATTCGGCTTCAGCACACAGTTTACCATTTGCATAGGCATAACCTTGCATATGACATATACCTCTTCTAATTGGAGTTATTAATGCACATTTAAATATTAATGTATCACCGGGTACGACTTTTTGCTTGAACTTTACTTTATCCATCTTCATAAAGAAAGTTAAATAATTTTCTGGGTCAGGAACTGTACTTAAAACAAGAATTCCGCCTGTCTGAGCCATAGCTTCTACTATTAGAACTCCAGGCATAACAGGTGCTCCAGGAAAATGACCTTTGAAGAATTCTTCATTTATAGTGACATTTTTCATCCCTATAACGTGATTTCCCTCTAATTCAAAGACCTTATCCAATAACAAAAATGGTTGTCTGTGTGGTAACATATCCATTATTTGGTTAACATCCATAACAGGTGTAGCATTCAAATCTATATTTGGAACGTTATTTCGCTTTTCATTTTTAATAATCTTAGACATTTTTTTTGCAAACTGAGTATTTACAAAATGCCCTGGTTTGTTAGCGATAACTTTACCTTTAATACGTGTACCAATTAACGCTAAATCACCTACTACATCTAATAATTTATGTCTTGCAGCCTCATTAGGGTGGTGTAATGTTAAATTGTCTAAAATACCATTTGGTTTTACGGCTATAAGTTCTTTATTAAAAGCGACTCGTAATTTCTCCATAGTCTCTGGTGATAATTCCTTATCTACATAGACAATAGCGTTATTTAAATCTCCTCCTTTTATTAAGCCATGTTCTAATAGCATTTCAATTTCGTGAAGAAAACTGAAAGTTCTTGAGTCTGCTATTTCAGTCTTAAAATCTGATAATTTATTTAATGTAGCATTTTGTGTTCCTAAAACTTTAGTTCCAAAATCTACCATTGTTGTAACTTGATAACTTGATGATGGCATTAAAATGATTTCACTTCCAGATGATTCATCTGAATATGAAATTACTTCTGTTACAACATATTCTTCTCGCACAGCATCTTGTTCTATTATGCCTGCTTTTTCTAAAGCATCTATAAAAAACTTAGATGAGCCATCCATAATAGGTGGTTCAGAGGCATCTAACTGAATAACTGCGTTGTCTATATCTAAACCAACTAATGCCGCTAAAACATGCTCACATGTTTGAATAGTAACTCCATTTTTTTCCATGCAAGTTCCGCGCTGGGTATTTGTAACATAGTTGGCATCTGCTTCAATTTTTGGGTTACCTTCTAAATCTATACGTTCAAAGAGAAAACCAGTATTTGGTGCACCTGACTTAAAAACGAGAGTTACATCATCACCAGTGTGAAGACCTACACCTTCTAAACTGATATCTTTGTCAATTGTTTTTTGCTTGACTTGAGTTTTAACTATCGCCATTTACTTTTTTTTCTAAATTGTTTATTGTTTTTACAATTTTCGGTAAGTTTTTAAAATATACATAGGACTTATTCCAATCTGAATATCCAAAAGATGGAGAGCCTTGAAGCACTTCATTGTCTTTAATATTTCTTCCTATACCAGATTGTGCTTGTACTCTAACACCATTACCAATTGTTAAATGTCCTGCGACACCTACTTGACCACCAATTTGGCAATTTTCACCAATCTTAGTTGATCCAGCAATTCCTGTTTGTGCTGCGATGACAGTATTTTTGCCTATTTCTACATTGTGCGCAATCTGTATTTGATTGTCCAACTTAACTCCTTTTCTGATAATTGTTGAACCTAAAGTCGCTCTGTCTATAGTTGTTGCAGCACCAATATCTACATCATCTTCTATAACAACGTTACCTATTTGTGGGACTTTAGAATACACACCATTTTCATCTGGTGTAAAACCAAAACCATCCGCTCCAATTATAGCGCCAGAGTTGATAACGCAATTATTACCTATAATGCATTCTGAATAAATTTTTCCTCCAGAAAAGACAATAGAATTATTACCAATAACCACATTGTCCCCTATGTAAGAATTTGGAAAAATTTTGACATTATTTCCAATCTTGACATTATCGCCTACATAAGAAAAAGCACCAATGTATAAGTTCTCTCCTGTTTTTGCAGATTCTGAAATAAATGATGGGTTTTCAATACCAGATTTATTAAGTTTTATCTGATTATAATATTCCAAAAGTTTGGTAAAAGCCTTATAAGCATCGTCAACTTTAATCAACGTTGTTGCTAATTCTTCTTCTGGCTCAAAGTCATTATTGACAATAGTTATTGAGGCAGCTGTAGAATATATGTATGATTTATATTTTGGATTAGCTAGAAAGGTTAAAGATCCTTTCTTACCTTCTTCAATCTTAGATAAGGTTGAAACTTCAACATTAGAGTCTCCAATAACTGTTCCTTCTAAAATACCTGCGATCTGTTCTGCTGTAAATTTCAACTGTTTTGTTTAAGCTTTTGGTTGGTCTGACAAAAATAGAAAAAATGTCTTACAATTTGTTTTTCGGGTAACAGATATAATATTTAGTTATGGGTTTACTTAAAGCCTTAAGGTTTAATTGGTCTGAAGCCTTAATTATATTCTTTACTTTTCCGTTTTTAAACAAAATATTAATTTGCTCTTTTGATTTTTTATAGGCCTGATTTGTTATTTTTCCACTAAATACAAAATAGTTAGCATCGGATTCAGAGATATTATACTCATTTATAAGTGCCTCTTTCCGGGATTTTA
>ERZ1046568.1787-NODE-1787-length-14825-cov-16.138727_pt1 | contig 14825 bp, 15 predicted proteins | sample MGYA00383092_ERZ1046568 | MGnify/ENA primary metagenome ERZ1046568 (study PRJEB29581, sample SAMEA5548362) | metagenome | biome: marine; feature: coastal; material: water | depth 1 m | study: Short-term variability in the microbial, nano- and picoplankton... | reverse complement strand
TGGCAGAGGTTACTGGAGGCCAATCCTTTGAGGCATTAAGCAGCGAAGATCTGGCCTCTGTTTTTAAATTGCTGGACACCCTTGAGCCCAATATCTTTGACAGCGTTAACTTTAGACCTCGTACCGACGTTCACTGGCTTCCGCTTGCAGCAGTGATAATGCTGTACGTACTGTTGCGATTTCTTGCACGCCTCGGGGCACTGTATAGACCTGGGGCACCGCAATAATGGAGGTGATCACTCACTTCCACTTCTTGCGGCCTGAGTGGTTATTGCTGGCACCTGGCTTGCTCATTATTGAGCGACTGTTGCGATCTTCCCGGGCTAACTCCGATCGCTTCTCTGGCATTATAGATGCCGAATTGCTCCAACATCTTCGAGTACAGAAACCACCCATTGCCAGGTTTAATCCAACCTCGGTGCTGGTAGTCGTAGTTTTACTACTCACGTTAATCATGGCGGGCCCCAGTTGGCAGCAACAACCTTCTCCCCTCGCTGAAGACGCTGCGCCCCTAGTGGTTGTTCTCGACGTCTCTGAGTCGATGGCGACTACCGACGTTGCGCCCAGTCGACTTCTCCGTGGCATTCAAAAAATTCGTGACCTTCTAACGCTAGTTCCAGATAAGCGCGTAGGAGTAATCGCCTACGCAGGGAGTGCCCATACGGTCCTACCCTTGACCAGTGATCACGAAGTTACCGAAAATTTCTTAGCTGTAATGACCCCCGGCATAACTCCCCGAGCAGGGAAATATCCCGAATATGCGCTACCGGGTATCGACAGACTACTGGCACAAACCTATTACAGAAGCTCTGTTTTGCTGGTTACTGACGGTCTCGGCGCGGGGAGCTCTGAGCTGATACAAAGCTGGTGTCGGGACCGTGACTATCAATTGCTGATATACGGGTTTGGCGACCCATCACTGACACAAAGTACCGTTCCCTTGGAACGCGAGGCTTTATCGAATCTGGCCACCCAGTGTGGTGGCCAATATTTTGACGCGAGCATAGATCGTCGTGACGTTGCCGCCATTGCCGGGGCCATGACAGACGCCTATAAAATTATCGATGATGAGGCTTTACCTTGGCGGGACAATGGCTATCCCCTCGTTTTTCCCGTGTTAATTCTCGTCTTACTCTGGTTCCGACGTGGTTGGACCCGGCTGTGGATTTGGCTGTTGGTGCCCTGCCTTATTACCCTTTCCAATGCGCCAATAGCACAGCCCAACCTAGATGCCGAAGTGCCGACATCACTGAAAAACCAACCAGTAATATCGAGGCACGGTGTACTGCAGCCAGCCCTCGATGGATTTTTGTCACTGTGGTTAACCCCAGATCAGTATGGCCATGTTCTGCTGCAACTTGGCTATTACCAAAAAGCCGCAGAAATTTTTGAGAATCCGATCTGGCGTGCCACTGCCCGCTACTATCATCAGGACTTTGAGCAAGCCGCGACGCTATTTACCCGACAGGACAATGACGTCGCCCTTTTCAACGAAGCCAATGCCAGAGCTCACCGCAGAGACTATGTTGGCGCGAGAAATCGCTACGATGTGCTACTCGATCGCAATCCCGAATTTCCCGGTGCACGTGCCAACCGAGAATTCATCCATGAGATTATCGAAGCCAGTAATCGACTGAGTGAGTCGCAAACAAACGAAGCCGGTGTTGGTAGTGAAACACTCGACGAAGATAAAGACCCTCAAATTGGTGAGGGCGCCGACACCCTGGTCAATGAAGTGGAGGAACGCACTCAATATAGCGCTGAAGCCATTCTAGCCAGCCCGGAGACGGCGGCCCTTTGGATGAAAAATGTACAACCCGATCCCGCCAACTTCTTGCGCAGCAAATTCAATATTCAACTGCAGGAGCGAGGCGTCAGTGAACCATGATTCTGGTCTCTAAAATCTTTTGGCCTGCGTCGCCTAAATTCGAGCAGAAATTTCACTGCGGCAGTTTATGGCTCAACCGCTTTTCGAAGTCTGCGGTGCTACCACTAGCAATCCTACTGAGCCTATCGAGCTTTACCGCAGCCAATGATCAACTGGTAGAAATCACCACTCGCCTGATCCCTGCAGAGGGCGCTGTCCCCGGCCAGCGCATTAAGCTTGAGGTGGCAGTCGCCACGCCACGCTGGTTCACCGCCGGAACGCGGATCAAGCTACCTGAGGTTCCCGATTTGCTGCTGCTGCAGAATCAGGATTTTGCAGCCAACTCGACTGAGCGGCGCGGTGGTGAAAGCTGGACGGTACAACGTTGGTTTATCGACCTATTTGCGACCAAGCCGGGGACCGTCGTTATTCCGCCATTGAAAGTGAGCGTCTCTGTCTCTAAAGCCACCAATGAAACAGTGGCAAGCACTCTGGAGACACGAGCCCTCACCGTAACAACCAGCATACCGCCGGCCCTTGAAGGTTTAGAGCATTGGGTAGCAAGCCCCTCAGTGACGTTAGTGCATACCATCGATGGCTCGCTGGATACCTATTTGGGCGCTGCAATTAGTCGTCGCCTCACCATAAAAGCTAGCGATGTCATGGCGATGCTCCTTCCGCGAGCCACCCACCACAACGAACCGCTGCTCCAAATGTATCCCGAGCCCCCGGTTCTGCGAAACCGCTCTAATCGGGGAACGCTGTTGGCCACTCGCAGCGATAAAACAAGCTGGATTGCGTCGGCGCCCGGGACCGTGGAAATTCCGGGAGCTGTGGTGAATTGGTGGAACACTGAGACCCAAACGCTCCAAATACTCAGAAGCGACCCGTTGAAAATTTCAATTAGTGGTGAACTGCCGCCCGAGCCGGCATCTAAAACCGAAACGGTCAAAGCCGTACTAAGCGCCGCCGCAATTCTCTTCGCGGGGTTCTTTGCTTGGCGACTTATAACCTCTGAATGGTTTGGCGCATTGGGTAAAAGGCAGGGACTGCTGCGCCAAAAATGGCAGCGCCTTAGGGCGGTGTTCAAAGGCAGCCCACTGCCTAATAAGCTCAACCCATGGCGCACCAGGTAAATCGCTTAAACTTTGCGATTACCGCAGTTCTCTGAGGCAAACTTTTAATCTGAAGCCTTTTTCATCAACAGGAAATGGCGCCTAAAAATCTTTACACACTTGAGGAATAGCCAGAAAATTCGTGCTGAACAATCAAATCGCTTTCGTTTTAACTGTAACCTTCTCAGTCCGTAGAATGATAAAGTTTTATGGCGTGGGTGAAAAATTTTCCCGCCAATGGCCGCTAAATTTGCAACGGCTTGGCTCACACAAAAGCACAGGAAGTCAGAATGTCCAGCGAGCAAGTCATAAGCCTCATCGGCTTTCCCGGTAGTGGAAAAAGCACTTTGGGTGTTTTGTTAGCCAAGCGCCTCGGCACAGATTTTGTTGATACGGACATCCTTATACAAAACCAAGAGAAAGCGACCCTCGCAGAAATTATTGAGCGACGTGATCATGTATATCTCCGGCAGTTAGAAGAACAGGTGTTACTCGATATGCCGATTCATCCAAGTGTGATCTCTACTGGAGGCTCAGTAGTCTATAGCCCCAAGGTGATGGCCCGGCTTACATCCGCCTCCACCGTGGTCTACTTGAGCGCCAGTCTGGACACCGTCGAGTTTCGGATTTCTTTGGCCCCAGATCGAGGTATTGCCTCATCCAAAGAACAATCCCTCGCCGATATTTACCGAGAGCGAGTGCCTCTCTATGAGCGCTGGGCAAGCGTGACTATTCCCGTCGATAACGGCACCCCTGAAGCATTAGTGGACCAGCTGATTAACGCATTGGACACCAGCTCCCGCTGATTGGACACTCCCCTAGACGGCGGACACGTCCAAATTTTGAGGTCATACCTCGAAACCCATAGTTTGCCTTAGCGTTTGCTCTGGCACGGCTTTTGCTGATTCTTTAGGGCGGTCCGCCCCTGGCAGGAAGCCGGGTCCTCTAAAGGAGAAAAGGATTTCTCTAACCGTAACCGTGGTATTTCAGGCGGGCCGCCCTAGTTTTTTCAGTTATTTAGAGCAGCGCTTTAAGGCCAAAAAGATTCTTGCCTAGAGCGGTGTCGTTGAGGCCAACTACGCGTGTAAGAGTGCCTACGCATTAAGTTCTAAATCATCGGGAGGTGGTTATGGGTGAGCGTACTGCAACACATAGCAAGGATTCAGTCAGCTCAGAAGATTTTTTCGAGCCGCTGCTGGGGGACTTAGACGACGAGATGCTCGATGCTATGGACGACTCCAGCATTGGCATCTGTGCGCCCTCACTGGCAGAGAAGCGTCGCCGAGCAGAAAAGCGCCTCGAAACACTGCGACTTCGGGAAGAATTGGGTGATTTCGATTTCGAGCTCTACGACGACTGAGCCTCAGTAATACGATGTGCGGCGGTTTCTCCACCTAATCGAGATAACCGGCTCTCGCCTCATCGATACCAGTCGAGTCTGTCGATGGCTAGGAACCCCCGGCAATTACTCTCGCGCTTGTTGCGCTAGGTCGCGCTGCCATTCGAAGACATTGAGCTCAATAAAGACGAAGGCAAACAGCCACAGCGCGGCATCCCAAAAATCTAGAAACTCTCCTTCAAACCCCCAGTAAACCGCTGCAACAGCCAGGGTGAGGTACAACACGATTTTGGCACCATTGAGTGGCCGCTGAAATTCTTGAGGCACCCCACCCCCCAGCTGCAAACGCACCTCGATTTCCAACAGTACGACCACTAAAATCCAAGTGGCAGAGTTGATGACGTCAACAAGTCCAAGCTGATAAGCACTATTGAAAGCCATAGGTGTCGCAACGACCTGTTCCAACCCCGTTACAGCGACGATTTCAAAGCCGAGCGCAATACAGCTCTCAGCGTCGAGGGCGATGAATTTATCGAAATCGAGCAATATCGACCAGCCTTGGCCAACTAACTCACAGGCAGGCACCTGAAGAATCTCAGAGTGCCAGAACACCTGCCATTCCCCCAAATAACCCCAAAATGCGGAAACAATGGCGAGACCACAGATTAAGCGAATACCGTGAATGACCCATTGGGTTTTACCCACCAAGCGATCATCTGGGATCACCGCAGTTTCAAGCTCAAACAGTAGCAGCAGCAGTACCCACGCTGCGGTATCTAGAGTCGCAGAAAACAGTTGGATTACTGTAAAAAGATCCATGCCCGAGGGTGCTGCGTGAGCGGAAGACGCCATTTCTTCGTTGAGAAATAGCGCAATGTTTACAGATAGCAGTGCGTAAACAACATACTTCAGTGCTTTATAAGCACGAGCCAATGTTGCCGCCGATCCGCCCTCGCGCCGAGTGTCGACCATTGTTAGCGATTACACCTGCAATAACAGGTGTTCACGCTCCCAAGAGCTGATTACTCGATTGAATTCCTCGAATTCGTCAAGCTTCACAGCAGCGTAAGCGCGCATGAATAGCTCGCCAATCATTTGCTGTAGCTCGGGGGTATCGTTTAACTGGCGCACACCCTCCTCCAAAGTACGCGCCACCACCACGGCTTGCTCGTTCGCGGTGCCCTGGTGAGGCTCAGTCGGCTGGAGGCCTTGGCGCATACCCAGCAAACCACTCGCTAGCGTTGCCGTTATCGCCAAATAGGGATTGGCGTCGACCCCCGGAAAGCGATTTTCAATGCGCAAGTTTTCCGGCGTGCTGTTAGGCACCCTAAAGGCCGTAGTGCGATTATCAAAACCCCAGCTCAAATTGATGGGGGCTGAGATATCAGGAGCTAAGCGACGATAAGAGTTTACATTGGGGGCGTAGAAGCTAATCAGTTCGGGGGTATATCGCTGCAGTCCACCCAAGTAATGCATCATGGCTGCTGTTGGCTTGCCGTCTTTACCCGCAAAAATATTACTGCCGTCCTCGAGGGATAAAATAGACTGGTGAATATGCAGCGCACTACCGGGCTCGCGCTGCATTGGCTTGGCCATGAATGTTGCGTACATGTCGTGCTTTAACGCCGTTTCCCGCACCGTGCGCTTGAAGGCAAATACCTGATCCGCCATAGCCAGCGGGTCACCATGACGGAAATTGATCTCCATCTGTGCGGCACCGTTTTCATGGATAAGGGTATCTACTGCCAGTGACTGCGCATCGGCATAGTCATACATGTCCTCGACGAAATCTTCAAACTCGGCGACGGCATCAATACTGTACGAGAGACGCGCCACTTCACGACGCCCTGAACGACCCTTGGGCGGCATGCATTCGTAATCGGGATCCGTGTTTTTGTGAACCAGGTAAAACTCCACCTCAGGGGCAATAACAGGCTTTAGCCCCGCCTCTTCATAAAGGCCTAGCACATAACGCAGCACGTTTCGTGACGACAGTGGATGGGGAGTACCATCAGCTTTGAGGCAATCTGCAATAATTTGCGCGGTTGGCTCACGAGCCCAGGGTACGCGACGTAAGGTCGAGGCATCGGGACTCAGCATCATGTCAGTATCAGTGGGCTCAACAAAATCCCAATGATCATCGGTGTACTCGCCGGTGACCGTCTGAACCAAAATAGATTCCGGCAGCTTCTGTTCCAATTGCTCGGTGAACTGGTGCGCTGGTATGAATTTGCCCCGAGCGTTACCGGTGAGGTCAGGAACAATACACTCAACCTCCGAAATTTTATGCTCCTTGAGCCAAGCTGTAATAGTCGCCATTTCCTCTGGGGGTATTAGAAGAGATCCGCTGGCGTTTTCAGGGCTATGAATGCGGGTTTCTGTGCTGGTGTCACCCGAGAGCTTGGAACTCATAAAATTAACCGATAGTGGAAGAGCAGGAAGTATGGGGGGCAAGCGCGCTTCTCGGCAAGGGTGTAAAATCACATCACGAGGCACAACAAACTCAAGATATCCACAGCGAGCGCATATGACTGCCAATTCCCAACACGTCGACTCCTGGTATGCCGCCTCTGCATCACCTCATAAAGTGTTTCCAGCGTTATCAGGGGAGGTGGCTTCCGATGTTTGTATTGTCGGTGGTGGTTATACCGGGCTCTCTACCGCCATCCACCTTCGCAAGCTGGGATTTTCGGTCACCCTGTTAGAGGCCGAACGCGTAGGCTGGGGCGCCTCGGGGCGCAATGGAGGACATGTCGGCACGGGTCAACGTGCTGATCAAGAAGACCTAGAGCAGTGGGTAGGCCTTGGGACCGCAAAAGACCTATGGCGGCTAGGTTTGGACGCCGTGGATCTTGTCGTGAATTTAATTGACGAATTTAGCATTGAATGTGAGTTGGGCGTCGGCAATTTACACCTTGCGGCCAAACGCAGGCACAGCAAGGGTCTGCAGCAGGAGGTGGAGTACCTCAGTAAAACCTATGGTTATGACCAGATGCGCTTCGTCGACGCGACTGAAACCGCTTGGATGACAACAGCCAACCGGAGCCATGGCGCATTACTTGATCTGGGTGCTAGACACCTACACCCACTCAAATATGCCTTTGGTCTCGCTAAAGCAGCTGATCTTCTGGGCACAGAGATTTTTGAGGATAGTCGAGTGCTCAGCTACGACGAGTCTAAAGATGGCCAAGTACAGGTGAAGACGGACAGCGGCTTGGTAAAAGCACGTTTTCTAGTTTTAGCCTGCAACGGTTATCTTGGGAATTTGGAGCCACGTATCGCGGGCAACATCATGCCGATCAATAATTTCATTTTAGCGACCGAGCCACTCTCTGAAGCGCAGCAGAAAGCGGTGTGCCGCGATAATTTTAGCCTGTCTGACAGCCTCTTCGTCATTAACTATTGGAAGCTGTCAGGTGATGGTCGCCTACTTTTTGGCGGCGGCGAAACCTACGGCGCCAAATTTCCAAAGGACATTGCGCGGTTTGTGTGGCCCCACATGCTTAAAATCTACCCCAATCTTGCGGATGTAGCAGTTGAGTACGGCTGGGGCGGCACGCTAGGTATTACAATGAATCGCATGCCCGACTTTGGTCGCTTGGGTCGTCGAACCTTTTACGCACAAGGCTTTTCGGGTCACGGCGTTCCCACAGCCACGATGGCAGGCTACCTTTTAGCCGCAGCCATTTCAGGGGATACCGACGATTTCTCACGCATGGCCTCGGTGCCAACCCGACGTTTTCCAGGGGGCACCTTACTTCGGCGCCCGGGACAAGTAGCAGGCATGCTGTTTTATAGCCTGCTTGATCGGATCGGCGGCTGAGTGTGCTACGAGTTGAATTGATCGATGGCACGCCGGCGGCCTTCCAGGGGGCTTAGGGCTGCGAGGCTTGCTCCACTCGCAGCGGCCTTGTCGCCAAATGAACCTAACTCGCACGGGTTCCTAGGTTACGCTTTCAGCCACCTTTTTTATTGAAACTGGAGGCAATATGACACCCATTCAAAAGCGTTCTGCGCTGGCAGCAATTTTACTAAGCGCAGGTCTGTTACTGACCGCCTGTGCCGACAAGCCTGGAAGTGCCGGCTGGTGTGAAACTCAAAAGGCGATTCCAAAAGGTGACTGGACTGGTGACGACCGTAAGAGTTACGCCAAGCACTGTCTCCTTGACGCCACAACCATAGGCAGTGAAAAGTGGTGTGAAAATCTTGATGAAAAACCCAAGGAAGATTGGACCACTGGGGAAGTCGCTGAGTACGGCGAATACTGCGTCATAAAGCAGTAAAGACTCAGCCGTTAGTGCGCGACTCTTAAGGATAGAGCCTCGGTCCGAGGTCGCTTATGCAGGTCTGCTCCGGCAGACCTGCTATTCCAATAATTGCCGAGCCAAACGCGTTCCAAGCAAGGCAATTTTATCTCCGAGCTTTTTTAAAGCACATTCTTCAAAACCCGACACTCAAAGCGCTGCTATCAAAACTCTAGGCAACCAGCTCTTGCTGCGCCTGACTAAAGGCGGCAACGGCTTTGTCGAGGTTCTCCCGGGTATGTCCGGCTGAAATTTGCACTCGAATGCGCGCCTTGCCCTTGGGAACCACCGGATAAAAGAAGCCGACCGCATAGATGCCTAGCTCAAGCAGTCGTTGAGACATCTTTTGGGCCACGACCGCGTCTCCGAGCATTACTGGAACGATGGGATGATCGCCCTCGGGGACCGCAAAACCGTGGGCCTGCATTTGTGCTCGAAAATACTGGGTGTTGTCATGCAGCTGATCTCGCAGTTCGGTTGATGCCTCGAGCATATCTAAAACAGTGAGCGACGCTGCACAAATGGAGGGCGTTAAGGTGTTGGAAAATAGGTACGGACGCGAACGCTGCCGCAACAAGTCGATAATCTCCTGCCGCCCAGCCGTGTAGCCGCCCGAACCGCCGCCTAGGGCTTTGCCGAAAGTGCTGGTCGTAATATCAACTCGGTCCATGACATTGCAGTATTCATGGACGCCACGCCCTTGGGCTCCCATAAACCCCGTCGCATGACAGTCATCGTGATGCACCATGGCGTCGTATTTATCTGCGAGGTCACAAATAATATCGAGCTGGGCAATGGTACCGTCCATGGAAAACACACCATCCGTAGTAATCAGTATGCGCCGAGCTCCCGCCTCTTTAGCGGCCCGTAACTGCAGCTCGAGATCCCCCATATCATTATTTTTGTAACGGTATCGAGCTGCTTTACACAACCGGATCCCGTCGATAATCGAGGCATGATTCAATTCGTCAGAAATGACAGCATCCTCTGGCCCCAATATTGTCTCGTATAAACCTGCGTTGGCATCGAAGCACGCTGCGTACAGAATGGTGTCTTCCATACCTAAAAAACGGCTCACCCGTTGCTCCAGCGTTTTGTGAATTTCTTGCGTCCCGCAGATAAACCGCACTGATGCGGCACCAAAACCCCACTGCTGCAAACTGTCACTAGCTGCCTGCTTTACCTTGGGATGATTGGCTAGCCCTAAATAGTTATTGGCACACATGTTCACAACATTGGCGCCATCCTCGAGGGTAATGTCATTTTTTTGATCTGACGCAATAACGCGTTCAGTTTTCCAAAGACCCGCTGATTTAATGTCAGCGATTTCTTCCACAAAACTGTGCTGAGCAGCGCGGAAACTCATATCAGTCCTTCCAGTTCAGTATGATTTTTCCAGATTGGCCCGAACGCATAATGTCGAAGCCTTCCTGAAACTCAGTGTAGTGTAGTCGGTGAGTAATGATGCGCTCTACGGGCAAACCACTCTGCACCATCATGACCATTTTGTACCAGGTCTCATACATTTCCCGGCCATAAATACCCTTGATATTAAGGCCCTTGAAGACCACATCGGTCCACGAAATGCCAGTGTCATCAGGCATTATGCCGAGCATGGCGATACTGCCACCGTTAATCATTTTGCTCAGAATATCCTGAAAGGCCGCGGGTGAACCTGACATTTCCAAACAAACGTCGAACCCCTCGAGTATGCCCAGGCTCTCCATAAAACTGCTGGTGATTTCTTGTTTTGAAACGTTGATTGGCTGAACTTTGGGCACAATCCGTTTCGCCAGATCCAGTCGATATTCATTGACGTCGGTTAGTATGACGTTACGTGCACCGCAGTGCCCTGCAACCATAGCCGCCATGATGCCAATGGGCCCAGCCCCGGTGATAATGACATCCTCTCCCACCATATTGAACGACAGCGCGGTATGAACGGCATTGCCGTAAGGATCAAAAATACTCAGGAGATCAGTGGGTATGTAGACATTGGGGCGAAATACGTTGGTGGCGGGTATGGCGAGGTACTCCGCAAAAGCCCCGTCACGATTGACACCGACACCGAGTGTATTGGGGCATAGATGCAGGCGTCCGGCCAGACAGTTTCGACATCGCCCGCAGACTACATGCCCCTCTCCGGACACAATATCGCCGATTTGCAAGCCTGTGACGTTACTGCCCAGCTCCACAATTTCCCCGGCAAATTCATGACCGCTGACCATGGGCACCGGTATCGTTTTTTGGGCCCATTCATCCCAGTTGTAAATGTGGACGTCGGTACCACAAATCGCGGTTTTATGGACTTTGATCAAAACATCATTGCCACCAATGGTGGGAATGGGCACGTCCTCTAACCAAAGACCTTCTTCTGCGTGTTTTTTTACTAATGCTTTCATAGGATTAGGACTCCCTGAAACCTTTAGGATACGTACTTTGTATGGCGATGGGGTGAGGTTGGATTACCGGAGTTGGTGATTAATTACACACCGGTAAGCTTCAGGAAAGGGTGGCTCCTTTGCCCATGACCAGAGAATCGTGAGCAGCCGCCTACAAGAAAGATGGTGAAGTGAGACAAGACACTCAGCTAGATGCGGTATTTAGCTCATGGTTGCGGGCCTATTAACTGACCCTAAAAAAGCTTTTTCGCAGCCTGTTGGCTCGGCCTGTCGTTGATTTGGGCCAATTTCTGCACACTGGCGGTCGCCGAATACCCTCATCAGCCCGTCCTCTGATTTAAATTTCGATCAACAATTGGCGCATTTTTTCCAAGTACTCGTGCCACGCAGCACGGCCCGTATCGGTCAACGCGTAAATCGTTTGGGGCTTTCGGTCGTTATAGCCTTTGGTTACCGCCAAGTATCCGGCGTCCTCCAATTTTCGCAAGTGCACAGACATGTTGCCATCGCTAGTGTTGACCGCCTTCTTTATTGCCGTAAAGTCGGCCTCACCCGCACCCGCGATGTAGGCCATAGCGGCCAGCCTCACCCTTCCGTGAATAAGGTCATTAATATCCTCGGCTGCCAAACTTGAAGAGTCATTCATAATCGATTCATGCCGCCACTGACTGCTTGGATCGCGTTAGATATCCGGGAATCACCGCACTGCAGAACAGGCCCGCCGCCATGACCAGAAACATGTCATAGGTTCCTATTGTAAATACACTGGCCACTGACGCAGCTATCGCGGCACCCGAGAATAAGTACTGTCTGGGGTCACCTGAAACCTGTGCGGTCGTCGAATACGCAACGGCATACAACGCAAAAACCGTAACCTGTAGAGATCCAAAGATATATTCGCCATTCAACGTAAGGAAACCTAGGGCTTGCGCTGCGAGCACGGGTATATACAGAGCGCCTATGGTGATACCGACCGCACCCCAAGCTGCTGCAGAGGTTTTGTTGCCAAAACTAAAACCACCAGAGCTGCCACCGTATTTTTTATTGAGGTATTGCCCTGCCAAAACGCCAATTGGCGCGGGACCTATAAATGCGAGTGCAATGGTCCACGACGGCAAGGAAATGAGTTCGGCAACAACGCCGTAGGCAAACAACGCTGATAGGGTGAACATTCCGCCCCAAAGAACGCCATGCTCGCCCCCTCGTAGCGGCGATTTTTGACCCTGCTCGGCCATCTGTTTCAAAAATTTAATATCGGCTTCAATCTCAGATTTCATCCTGAATTCCTTTGTAAGAGTACTTTATAAAACAAAGTACATTATCAAAGTTGCAGGCGCAAGCTTTAATTTCTCCGATTCTTATTTTCGACTCCGGCTGGCGTCAGCCCTGCGTTAATGGGCTAGCAGCGCTGACAGAGCTATCGAGCGCAATCTCGCCCCAAAGCCAACACCAGCCTTATCGAGACGTCCAATTTTCAAGGCAAATCGAACAATCTTTGAGAAGGGTAATAACCGCGATTATTCGCTCTCTTGAGGCACCATCATGCAATAGACTTTACGGACAGTTTCTAGAACCTCAGCGGTGCCCTGCCACCCCCGAGGAAAAACCCAACTGTCGCCTGCTCTTACCTCAGTGACTACCCCTGCCTTGGAGGTGAATTTCCAATGCCCTGCCAACAGGTGGCAAAATTCCGTAAGGTCTAGGTCTAGTTCCATAGTGCCAGGCTCACACTCCCACGTGCCGGTATAGACCTGACCTGTAAATGACTCTCCCTCATAAAAGCCCATGGCAGTTTGAAGCGGCAACGCTCCAACGGGCTCTCCGAAAGACTCGCAGGGCTCGAGATCCTCAAGCGCGGCGGCTCTGTGTTGAACACTAATTTCGGGCATGACATCAATCCTTTTCAGTTAAACGATTTGCCGTTGTCTTTTGCGGGTAACACCAACGGGTGTCGGTGAGTAAATCTGCTCAGGCAGGCACTGTACTGCAATCCAAAATATGAACACAAAATTTTGTCCAGAGGTCACAGCCGCTTTTGAGGCCCTGCGACAAACCTATGACAGAACTTTCTGACAACCAGACGGGTAAACCCACATCGGCAAGGGCTGTACTGTTGTTCGGCGACAAAAACACAAAGGTCAGACAGAACTTTCGTTTCGTTTCTCCGCTTTTTGAGTCAAGCCGACAAAGTTACCCACCCGTAAACCACCGTCAGTATCCCAGCCAAGAGCAGCACCGAGGGCACATAAGAAAGTGCCTTTAAGACCCTAACCCCCCGCCTAATCCTAGCCCCCTCATTTACCCACGGGTAGGGAATGCTCGGTACCTCTACCCCCAAGAAGGCACAGAGAGGCCCCCACCCCTCAGCGGCTGAATGTATCAACAACTGCTGCGGTGGCACGGCCGCAATTACCTCCTGCCGACGGCGCTCAAAGAAATCCAACATCGCCGCACGGTTCTCAAACTGGTCGTTTAACTCATTTTTCCAAACCGTTTTATCAACCATCAGCGCCACTCGGTCGATATGGGGAACGGTTCTTCGCAGCCAACCTGGAATGGCGGGAAGCACGCGGAAGATCGTACTGGCGACACTTTCATACCAGTCTTCGGGTGAGCGGTCACTGAAGATGACTTTTGCGTCTGGATAGACTTCGAGGAGCTCTTGGTAGTAGGCGGCCGCCGGCCAATCTACCGCCGCCTCATAACCACTGAAGACTTGCCGCCAGTCGACGGAGCCCCCTTGTGCTGCTTGCAAGAACCATTGAGTTTGCTGGCGCCCCTCAAAGCAAGACTTCATATGATGGCAAGGCGCGTAACCCAAATGCTCCAGTGCCGTCTTGAGTGACAGCGTCCCCGTCCTTCCAGGTCCCGCTCCTATTATCTTTAGCGACATGTTGTACGTCTCACCGTAAAGATTCACGGCCCTAGTAGAGCATGGAGATTTTCTCGGCACCAGCAACGCTTTAGGGGCTCTAAACACCGAATCAACTCCCAGAGCCCACTGCGGCAGTGAACCGAAAACATCGAACATTGACGCTAATTAATGACCTCGAAGCGCATCCGCGCAATGCACCAATACTTGCCCGAGGCTACTCCCGGTTTACAGCTGGGCTATTAGGTATTTCACCCAAAATAGGGCTCGCCAGAGCGAGCGAAAGGGCTCTGACTGCCTGCATCTAACGCTGTGAAGCCGGTGTTTTTATGGAAAATCTTCAGCGGCTTAGTTACCTTGGTGCCACGTGCTCGCAGGGCAACAGAATGCAGGCTTCTCTCTGCAAAGATAGTGCGTTGATTTTTTTAAGTGTCTGTTTGGGGCAAAGCCAGGAGCAACACAAGAAGTAATACTTTTGAGCGTCGAGGTTTGGAGTTGAGTCTATGGTGATCTACGGTGTCGCTATGCTTGCCTTGTGCATGTTGACAGGCATTTTTTTCGGGGATTTGTTGGGACAACTCATCGGTGTGCAGGCAAATGTTGGCGGAGTCGGTCTGTCTATGCTGCTGCTCATTGTACTGGTGAATCAAAAGCACCCGCGTTTTAACATTAGTGTACCGACAGAAACGGGAATCAACTTCTGGAATGCCATGTATGTGCCCATTGTGGTCGCCATGGCAGCTAAGCAAAATGTTGTTGAGGCGCTGTCGAGCGGCTGGCTCGCGATCACCGCGGGCATTGCAGCGGTCGCCGCAGGCTTTTTACTTATTCCTGTGATCGCACGCATTTCCCCCGGACAGCATCATGATCGGTGAAACCCTCGTTAGAGTGCTTGAAAGTAATACGCTCATCGTTGCCTTCGCGGT
>ERZ1046568.1784-NODE-1784-length-14834-cov-20.879424_pt1 | contig 14834 bp, 6 predicted proteins | sample MGYA00383092_ERZ1046568 | MGnify/ENA primary metagenome ERZ1046568 (study PRJEB29581, sample SAMEA5548362) | metagenome | biome: marine; feature: coastal; material: water | depth 1 m | study: Short-term variability in the microbial, nano- and picoplankton... | reverse complement strand
TTTTGAATTTTTAGTTTCATAATTTAGAATCTTAGTTTTAAATTAACCCCAATAGATCTTGTTGGTAAAAACGACGCAAACTCTAATCCCTGTCCATTGCCAGAAGTTGTACCAGCTTCTGGATCTATACCTTGGGGAGTATTTCTATATATTGTCCATAAATCTCTACCTACAATAGAAAGTTTAATATTTTTCACCTTTTTCATTTTATTAATAATCCTTCTTTGAAAGGTATAGCCAATTACAACTTCTCTTAGTTTTACAAAAGAAGCATCATAAACATACCTAGATTGATCTTGAAGTCCATCAAAACCTTTTAATTGAGGGTTTAACCATCTTTTTGAATAAATAATATTACCATTGACATCTCTCTCTGCAACCCAGTTTCCGTTGGCATCTTCTACACCTAAAGCAGCTCCTTCATAAATTGCACCTTTTGCTCTATTTGAGTCTGCATAATCATTCCCAAATAAACCTATCCCTTGACGTTCATTGTTGTTCTCACCTAAAATTATGGATGATAATAGGAATTCTTCTCTACCTGGCAAAGTCTCTGCATGCATACCGTGGTTAACAGACTTAATCATAGTTCCAGAAAAAAGATCACCTCCCATTTTAACGTCGATCAAAAAATTAAAACTAAAGCCTTTATAAGAAAATGAGTTTCTTATACTTCCAATCCAATCTGCTTGAGCATTCCCTAACAATTGATCACTTTCAAAACGAACTCTTCCATTTCGTAAAACTAAGGGCGTTCCGGTTTCTGGGTCTGTTGCTTGGACATTTCCTCTCAAGTTTCCGAAGGGCTGACCTTTTTCAGCATATACACCAACATTGAAAAAATTTCTTATTAATAAACGATCTACACCATCTGCTAAAGAAACTACTGATGATTCATTTTTAGACCAATTAACATCTGTTTGCCATTTAAATTTATTATCAAATATTTTTGCGGATAAGAATAATTCTATTCCTTCATTTTGCACTTCTCCTGCATTTATGAATTTAGAGATAAAACCTGATGTTGGTGTTACTTGTACAGGGATGATCTGATTGTTTGTTGAAGATCTATAAAATGTTGCATCAAAAGAAATCTTATTATTAAACAATTTAGTTTCTATTCCTATTTCTGTAGACGATGTTAATTCTGGCTTTAATTCTAAATTTTTCCTTTGACTCTGGAGTTGTAACCAAGTTGTGTTGTTATAATTACCTCCTTCTACATATGCATTTATTACTCTATCAAAAGAAGTATCACTTCCTACTTGAGCAAAAGAAGCTCTTACTTTACCAAATGTTATAATATCATTTCTAGGTATAAATTTAGTGAAGATTGTTGTAGCACCGATTGAAGGATAAAAATATGAGTTACTAAAAGAGGGTAATGTTGACGACCAATCATTTCTACCGGTAATATCTAAAAAATAAGTGTCTTTATATCCCGTTGAAATAGAACTAAAAATTGAGTTTATTGTTTTATTGTTAGGAAGATAAATAACGGGAGCAAATTCATCTCCGTTTGATAGACTCTTAATATCTCTTTGTAAAAGGGATATTGCAGTCTGTCTTGTACCAGATCTTCTTAAATCAAAACGATTGACACCTAATAAAGATACAATTGAAAAATCATTAAACTTTTTGGTGTAATTTAATATTGCTTCATAATTAGAGTTTCGAACGGAAGTACTTATTTCTCTGTATAATCCGTCAGGATCATAACTAGCTCCCATATTATTAAATTCAAATCTTTCTACCTTGTTAATAGCGCTATTTATTCTTGTTTTAAGATTTAATCCTTTTAAAATTATCCAATTAAAAGTTAAATTAGCAACAACTCTATTGGTTACGTCTTGATTTGAATTTTCGAATAAATTCCAATAAGGATTGTTAAAATCGCCTTCATAATTGAATGCATTATTGTTTTCATCTTTGTATGGAAATAAGTTTTCACTCGACATATTGGGTGTCATATACATATAGTTATTAGCAGGATTTCTCTGACTACCATTTCTATACATTCTATTATTAACCTTCTGGTTTACGTAAATTAAATTGGTATTTATTTTTATTTTTTCAGTTATATCTTGTGAAAAACTAAGTGCCAGATTATTTCTATTTACTTCTTCCATTCTATCCATCACATGATCTCCAAGTGTATTAGAATAAGATAAACGAAGATGGTTCTTATCCGTGGCTCTTGTAATTGCAATTGTATTGGTTGATACTGTCCCTATTTGATATAAATCTTTTACATTGTTTATATCAGGGCTATATGTGCCAACTGTGCCGTTATAATCTAATACTTGTTGACCTAAAAGCGGCATTCCATAAGCTCTTCTAAAACGACCAACATTAGGTAATCCTGTTGTTGCATCTTGCATTGATGGATTTAAGGAAGTTCTTCCATTTGCTCCTGCTCCATATACATATTGGTACTTGGGATATTCTCTATTTGAAACTATAGATGTATTAGAGTTTATATCTACATATATCTTACTGTCCTTTTTATTTGCTTTTTTAGATGTGATAAGAACAACACCATTAGAGGCTCTTGAGCCATAAAGAGCTGAAGCATTTGCTCCTTTTAAAATTTGTATAGTTTCAATATCATCTGGATTAATTGCAGAAATGGGACTTCCTAAATCTATATCATCACCTGAATTCCAAACAGAAACACCACCATCTCCTTGAGAACTATCTAAAGGAACACCATCTATAACATATAAAGGTTGGTTATTACTGGTAATAGATGTAAGCCCCCTTATTAAAACTCTGGTTGAACCTGTTGGTGTTGATGAGTTTACAATTTGAACTCCTGAAGCTTTTCCTGCCAAAGCATTTAAAAAATTTGAAGATCTAGCTTCTGCCATATCTTCAGTATTTACTTTTTGGGTAGAGTAGGAAAGTGATTTCTTATCTCTTTTAATACCGAGAGCTGTCACCACTATTTCTTCCAATTCTTCAGCAGATTCTATCAATACTATATCAAGATCTTTTGTGTTTTTTGTAAATTTGACATTTTTAATTGCAAATCCTAAATAGTTAAATACCAATACTCCTTCAGTAATTTGTTTTGTATTAATACTATAATTACCATCTAAGTCTGATGTGGTTCCGATTTGAGTATTTTTTAGTGAAATAGAGACACCTAGAAGAGGTTCTCCTGTCTTATCTGATATTTTTCCTTTAATAATATTTTTTTGAGAAAAAATGATTAAAGGAAAAAAAAGAAGTATTAAACTAAATTTTAATTTCACCATAGTTTAAAGTTTCGAAAGATTAAATTAATAATTGTTTTGTCAATATTTAAACAAATCAAGCATATTTCATTAATTAAGGATTAATATTTCCTTAACTTTTTAATTTTTCTCAAAAAAGTTTTTAGATTTTGAGAAAATCTAAAAAATGGTGGGTAACTCAGATTGTTTAATTTTTAATTAGTTTAAACTGGTTTTCTAATGGAATACCAAATAATTTCTCAAGTTGATTCGCACTTAGTTTATAGAATTTAGAATCGGGGGGTAAATTAACATTCTTCCAAAAGTCTGCATTGTATTTGATATTATAATCTCCTATATCTTTTCTATTTATGATATTATCACTAACTCTTATTTTTTTTCTATTATCTTCAACACCTAATACTATAGCTTCATGTCGATATGATAATTTCATCTCATTGCTTTTCAATTTTAAGAGTTTTTTCATGTATGGAGTCACTTTTTCATAAAAAACATATTCTCTATTATGATAACTCAGCACCAACTTTCCTTCTTTATTCTTTTTGTAAATATAAACAGCATTGTGCATGGAATTTTCTAATTTATAGATTCCTTTTGTGTCAATACCAATGTATAGTTTTATCCATCTTTTTGGATTCTCTTTTTCTTTACCCTCCACAACAATAACCTCTTCACCATCATAAGAAGTGTCATCTATAACTTCCCATTTGTAATCATTTCTATAAATTCTTTTTCTTAAAGGATTTTGTTTTGCAATCATTACCGCAGCATGAAACGTTTGTTTCTTTTTTACAAATCTATAGTCATTTGACTTTCTTGATTCTACAATTTCTATTTGATTAAATTTTTCAGAGGTTGGGCCTCTATCATATACTTTTAGGTAATGCTCCACTAAAAACCTTGAAACGCCATTTTCATTCGAAAATCTTCTGTATAAAATATTGAGTTGATGTCCTTTTGTTAGGGTTGTATTTTTTAAGTTTCTAAGCCCAGCTTTTATAAAGGAATTATAATTAACTAATGTTATTTCATCTAGGGAAACAACATCTTCAACAAGCGTAATTATTTTCTCTTCAAGTTTTAAAAAATCTTGAACTTTTATCGTAAATGTTTTAAAACCTAGCGTAGAAACTGTGATTATGTCATTGAGATTTTCTTGAGTTAGTTTTAAAACAAAACCTCCATCGTCATTACTTGCTGTTCCAATTGATTTTGATAAAACACTAACTGCAGCGTAGGGTATTGCATATTTATCTTTATCAATAATTAAACCCTCTACTGTTATAGTTTCTTGTGCATTAAAAACTAAACTTAAAAATAAAAATAGATAAACAACGTTGAATTTTTTTAACATAACGAACTTTTTTGTGGTTAATAAAGAATAAATTTTCTTGAAAAATCTTTCTTTTTAATAGTTGCTTTTAGAATATAAACTCCTCTTTTTAAATATGAAATATCAATTGAATCTGTTGTATACATTCTATTTTTAAGTAATACTTGACTTCCATTTATATTGTAAATTCTTACATTCATTAATGAAAATGGTACTGTTATAATTTTAAGATTTTTGAGATTTTTGTCATAATAAACTCTAAAATGATCCTTTGAAATTTTATTATAATCATCAGATAGAACGTACATTGAATTCCAAGCACCAGCATCATTTCCATCATTTCCAAAATCTATAGGAGTAGTATCTCCATTTGGTGCTATGTCATATTCTACCTTTCCAGATGTTTCATTAAAATGTAAATTAGAAGAAGCTAAAATTACGTCTATAATAGAGGAGCTATACGTATCATCTGATCCAAAACCTCTAGCGTTACCAGATAATGAATTTATAAGGTTTAATTGGACTCCTGAGGCAATATTTATATCAGATTCTGGGTTTTCGATATCACCCAAGATATTATCATAAAACAAGGAGTTTTTAATCTCGAAATTTCTATTCCCTTCAATTCTTATTCCTCCAGCTCTGCTTGTCTCTGTTGATGCTAACATTACTTTATTACCAAAAACAGTTATATTTTCTAGAGTGGTTGTAGCATTTAAACCTCCAAAATATAACCCTCCTCCCTGAAAAGTTGCCATATTATTATAAAATGTATTTTTAGACATTAATACTTTTCTACCATCTCCAAAAATACTAATTGCACCTCCATTAGCTTTGTCTCCATTTCCATCAGTTTTGTTTACATTTTCTGCGGTATTATTTATAAATAAAGAGCCCGTTATGGTTAAAGTTCCATCACCAGAACCGCTAATTGCACCGCCATTTCCTCTCGCTAAATTATTTTTAAAAATTGAGTTTGTAATGGTTACATTTCCTTCACTAAAATATAAACCTCCACCAGATTTATCTGAACCCCCTGTAGAATTGTCATCAAAAATACTGTTGATAAAAGTTAAATTAGAGTTCGCATTCATATTAATTGCTCCACCATTAATTGATGACTCTTTATTTCCCTTAAAAGTAATATCCGAAAAAGTAACAGTAAGATTTGGTTTGCTAATATGAAATAGACGGTCTGTACCTTGTTTATTTGCATCTGGTATAATTGTGGCATTATCTGTACCAATAAAATTAATACTTTTTTTAATTGAGATTTTAGAATTATGAATTACGGTTCCAGAAACACCTATTGTATTTCCCTCGTTTGCAACTGAATAAGCTTTTTGAACAGAAGAAAAAGCAGTTCCTGGACTAGTTCCTGTATTAGTATTTTCTCCATATTCATCCACATAATAATTTGTTATATCTAGTAAATTAGGGTATTGGGGTTGAGAAGAAGTCAAAGAAATTTCACCTCTTAAGGCTTCGCCTGCTTTGCCTGTGAGCCATAAATAATAGTCGTTTGGTAAGCCTTCATAATTTGTAAATTGACTTTCCGCTGACGAAGGAGGATTATTATCTATTTTAAAGATACAGGTACCTTCGTCCATTTCATCAAACATTGCCACATAAACTGTTTGTGAACCAGCATCTATAGCATTATAAAATTGACGCCATAGAAAATCTCCTTTTAGTCTTGGTATGCTGTTAAGCTCAGAACTCGACTCTTGGCTTTTTTTTAAGTTTTGCCAGCTAAAACCAGGAAAAACAACAGGCATATATAATAAGTCTTCAGCATTACACCATGCTTTGTCTGCTTTAATAATATTTTTATGAGCATCTATCCCACTAATATTGCTATATCTACCAGGTGTCCAAGGATGTACAATATCTGCTGATTTTATGACGTTAAGTAGTTGAGAGTTGTTAACGGCATCTCCCTGTCCTGGAGTTCTCCAACTTCTTGGAACGCCTAATAAAACGGCACAACCATTGTTTTTAAAATAGTTAATCAATTCTCCTATATCGTCTAAATCATAATTATCCGTTCTATTAAAACCAACACCCCAAATTGCTACCACAGGTTTTTGTTGGTAGGTTAACACATACTCTTTCGTGTTATCATTAACCCCGTGTTTGTTAGCCATTTCTTGCCAATGTTGTTTGATATCATTTACCATAGTTCCTGTTGCATTAGATCCAGATAAATCATACATAATACTAACTAATCTATTGTTATTTGCTTTTGCTCCAGCTATAATATTGTCAAATACAACAAGAGCATTGGCCCTACCTTTTGGGTTATTAGACCTTAAATTGGATGCAAATTGTTGAAAGAAAACCCCGTCAATGCCATATTCATCCATCCATTTAAAGTGCCTGTTTACAGTTTTTGTATTGGTTGAAGAAAACACATGGGCTGTAGAACCATCTTTATGGGTAAAAGGTGTTGCATATTTTTCATCTGCGTCTGCTTCACTCATGTCTGGCCAGAAATCTACAGTTACTTCTCCTGGCTCAAAGGCACCACTCGCAGTTTTGTAATGATTCCAACCACGATTTGAGCCATCTGTGGGCGTATTAAACCAACCTTGATACCCCGTAAGAACTTTTCCGATGATTGATGTAGCTTCGTTGGATATCGCTAAATCGATACTTGTATCTGTAAACTCTTGGTAAGGCCTGTTAGGGAAACTAAGCAATTCTGTTCTCAATATATTTCTAAATTCAGTAGCTTTTTGTGGTTGTGTATTAAAAAGATTACTAGTTTCATAAGGATCATTTTTTAAATCGAATAATTGATCTTTTTCATGGTATAAAGGATATTGAGCAGCTGCTAACCCCCCTAGAGAGGCATTAGGAATGTAGTAGGGTAAAGGCACTTGAGTGCCATTTATACCATTGAAAGTTTCTCCGTTTTCAATTTTTGTATTAATGGCATCAGGGTATCTTAAAGTAACATATTTCCAATCTTTAGTTCGTATAGCTCTTGAATATCCTAACTCAAAAAAGAGATGGTCATGCACTGGTACTTTTGAGTTGTTAGTAATTACTTCTTTTAAACTTTTACCATCTGTTTCTAAATTGGAAATATCAATACCAGCTAGATCTAAAAAAGTAGGAGCAAAATCTATGTTTTGTACCAATTCATCATAAGTTCCTGTGGTTGATATTCCGTTTTTCCAATACATCATCAAGGGTACCTTTATGCCACCCTCATAATTTGTAGATTTTGCTTTGTTAAAATCTCCATGATCTGAGGTTATAATAATTAAAGTATTATCAAGTTTTCCTTTTTCTTCCAGTTTATCTATAACAGCACCTACTGCATGATCAAACCAGCGTAACCAAGCGTGCCTTAAATCTTTGCCTTCAATGCCATTAATTTCATTTTTAATTTGATTTCTAGTGGGCAAGTAAGAATAGTCTTGAGTTAAAACACCTTCTGATGTAATATTTACATCAGCATCTAATCCTGCATAATATTCGCCGTTTCTAGTCCAATAAGGGGAAGGCCCATGTGGAATGGTTTCACTGTAATATATAAAGAAAGGATCATCACCAGAAGTATCTATAAAATCTAATACTGCTTTGTTTTTATACTCAACATTATGAATATTTAAAGCATCGTTTTTAAGTTCTCTTAAATTTGCAGCATAAAAAGAATCTACGACATCAAAGCCAAAATCTTTCATGCGATCTGCCCATCTATCATGATTAAATTTCATGGCATCAGATACTGAAGACGTGTAAGGATCAGCTGTTTTTGAATACGCCATAAAACCATTGTTACCTTGAGTATAATTTTCTAAAACAGCATGATCTATGATGTGAGATTTCCCAATAAATGCAGTTTTATAACCTGCCGCTTGCAGCTGTTTGGGTAAGTTTGTTTTGTTTTCTTCTAATTCAATATTGTTCGCTATTCTACTTAAATTCCCTAAAGGGAAATTATTGAGAAAACTGGTGCCTTCAGACCTTCCTGCATATCTTCCTGTTAAAATACTATATCTACTTGGGCTACAAATTGATGAAGATACAAAGGCATTACTAAACACAATACCGTTTGAAGCTAAGTTGTCTATTATAGGTGTATGAACTTTCGTATCTCCATTAAAACCAAATGGTCTTGATTGATTTTGATTGTCACTATCTCGTAATAGTATTGAGCTTTGGTCATCAGTCATAATATAAACTATATTTGGCTGATCTTGACAGAATATCTTCTTGGAAAAAAATAAAAAAACACAAAAAGATATTAAAATACTGATTGATTTTATTTTAATGAATAGTTTCATTTTTTTATTTAAAGTAAAATAAAAATTGTATTGTAATTCCTATTTATAAGTTAGTTTTTTATTTTATCTAGTTGATTAGTAGTTTTTTGGAAAAATACTTTCCTGAAGATTTTCCTACTAAAATATATACTCCAGTTTTTAGTTGATTTACGTTTAATATTGCTGTTTTACTCACATTTTTTACCTCCATTACACTCGAGCCTAAAATAGTAAATAATTTTACAGATAAACTTTGATCTAAGTCATGATTTATTTCTATGGTTTTTGAATCAGTATTCATGTAAATAGATACGTTAGACTTTAGTACTTCATCTAAAGATAATGTAAGCCCAGAATTCCAAGCACCTACATCATTTCCATCAGAGCCAAAATCGATTGGGCTGTCTGTTCCCTCATCTACTGTATTGTATTCTACATATCCAGAAGTTGCATTAAATGCCAGATTAGATGCTGATAAATTTGCATCCGTTATGGATGTTGAAAATACATCATTACCTCCATCACCTACTGAAACTAAAACGGGTTCAATTTTTTGAGTAATAGAGTTGTTTAATGTAAGTTCTACAGCTGGAGGTCCTCCGATATCTGAAGCAGCCGTTCCATTTCCATCGCTTACAATGTTTCCATAGATTAGGGAGTTGGTAATAGTAAAAGGTCTAGCCCCTTCTATTAGAATTCCACCCCCTCTAGATTGATTTAAACTTGTATAAGTTACACTATTATTAAAAATAGTAGTATTTGTTATGCTACTGTTAGCATTATTACCTCCTAAATAAAGGGCTCCACCACCATTACTAGATACGGTGTTGTTCACAAAAGTACTGGTGCCTAAAACGAAATCTACATTATTGCCTGTTACCGCAATTGCACCACCTCTAGTTGCAGAGTTTCCGTTAAAAAGAGATCCAGAGATATTTACATTTACAGAGTTTCCTGCGACAATAGCCCCTCCTTTATCTGATGATGTATTATTTTCAAAAACACAATCTGTTATGGTTAAACTTCCATTGGAAGAATATATGGCACCACCACCTGCGTTGTTAGTTACAGAATTTCCACTGAAGGTACAGTTCTCAAAGGTAGCTGTAGCTCCTGCGATGTTATTGAAAAAGACACCACCTCCAGCAAGGGTTGTATTGTTATCTAAAAATGTAAGATTTTTAAAGGTTACATCAGCAGAGGTTGCTCCATTGATTGTAAATAATCTTGATGTACCTCCGTCTCCTTCAAAAGTTGAACTCGCATCTAAACCTTCTATTGTAAATGCAAAACTTTTAGAAGTAAGATTAATTCCTTGTGTCGAAATGGTTCCTATAATGATTAGTTCATCACCTTCAGAGTTTACATTAGCCATGGCAGTTCCGAAGTTTCCAAATGCATTTGATTCACTAGATCCATCCATGTTACCTGCTCCTGTTGCTGAAACATATATAATTTGAGTAGGTGATTGGTAGTCATTAGTTTGAACAGTATTGGAAGCTGGTGAAGTTCCAATTGAGTTCGTTGCTTTTAATCTATAAAAATAATTTTCTTGCTGTAACTCTGTATCTGTGTAAGTTTCTGTATTGGCTGGAAGTGTAGCGATGGTTAAAAAATCTATTCCATTAGACGAACGTTCTAGGATATAATTTTCTTCTTCAATAGAAACATCATGCCATGTAAGTTCTACATACTTTTCTTCGTCTGTATATACATAATCATTTTGGAATAACTTTCCTGGAGTATCAGGTAATACTCCGTGTGTATTTCTATCTTGAAATTGAGCGGTATATAAAGATTGTATTAATAAATTTTCTCCGGTTCCTTCTATATAGCCAGCTGGGTAGTTATATGGACCAGCATTATTTACAGTTGCATTACAACCAATTGCGTAATTTTGACCAACTGGTGGTTTTTGAATAGCTATTTGGTTATTTGGGGCATCAATGTTCCATGCTACTCCATTGGTTAATGTCCATCCATGCCCTGTTCCAGAGCTTCCTCTATTGTGCAATCCTAAAATACCCGTTGCATTGGTGTCTGTCCACGAAATATTATCCCAAAGTATTCCTTGTCCCCAACGTCTATGAGACTCAGATCTAGTATAATCTCCAGTAGAGGAACAGTTAGTGAATACAATTCCATTAACATCACTTGCTCCATTAGCAACAAATGTGTGCCTTCCATCAGATGCTGTACAATTCTCAAAAAGGATATTATTACAGAAGTCAGTTACTTCAAAATTATATCGCCATCCTCCAGAAATAGGCCCATGCATCTCTAGTACTTTGGAATCTATTACAGTGCAACGAGTCGCTTCATCAAATTTTATTCCCTGGTCACTTACTCTTAAAATTGTGACTCCTTTTGCCCAAGAATTATCTACGCCAATCATATTGATAGCTGTTTTAACGTGATCTCTTCCCGTAACTCCAGATGATTCTATAAATATTCTAAGATTTTCAATCCCACACTCTTTTAATTGACTATTTCCATTGTAAGTGTAGACATAGGATTGAGATAATGACTTATCTAATTTGTCATAGATGGGTGTGGCTACTTGAATTTTATTTCCATCTATATTTGTAATGTGTCTATTGAAAACTAAATTAATTTCACCAGGATTCCAAGGAGCATCGCTTGCTGTTCCACCATAATCAACTGATGCTAACCATTCGGCAGTACTAGGATGTTTTATGATGATATTGTCACCAATATTATAAACAGATGCATCTGCAACTTCAAAAGTTCTACTGCCAGCCGGTAGGTATGGGCTAATGATATCTTGTCTAGTTCCTGAAACCTGTCCTCCAAAACCACTTTTGTTATTCGTGCCAATTCTAATTAGTGTTCGTTCATCAGGTATATTACCTACCCCTTTAATTATTGTATTTTGTGAAGTGTTTTCGCCATCACCAGAACCACGGATGACAACTCCACTTTTGTTTACTATGAGTTGACCACTAACTGGATATTCACCTGGAAGTAATAGCAACGCACCTCTATGTCCTTCTTCATTTAGTGGTAATGCTTCTACCTCGTCTATAGCTGCTTGAATATAAGCTGTGTTATCACCAGAAATTGGACTTATTTCTTTAACAACTTCGACATTTGGCAAAGGTTCTTCACCATTTTTATAACCGACGTAACTGAAATCAGGAATATGATTACCCTCTTCATCTGATACATAAACTAATTGATTTGAATCGTTGTAGAAAAGTATAGAGGGTTCATATTGAGCCTTAGTGGAAATAGTAACCAGCGTCAGAAAACAAATTATTGAAATTTTTATGAGTGTATTAATTTTCATAGTCGTTTTAATTATTTTTAAAGAATTAATATTAATAAACATCACCAGTTTTTTTAACCATGTAATAAATTACTTAAAAAGTTATCACCTCCTGATCTAATTGCAAATTTATCTGTTAAAATACCAATTGCTTTTATTTTGAGGAACTGTTTCATTCTTTTAAAAACAAAACAGGAATTGTGTTAGAATTCCTGTTTATAATTAATTTTTAAATTTTTATCTAATTGATTAGTAGTTTTTTGGAAAAATACTTTCCTGAAGATTTTCCTACTAAAATATATACTCCAGTTTTTAGTTGATTTACGTTTAATATTGCTGTTTTACTCACATTTTTTACCTCCATTACACTCGAGCCTAAAATAGTAAATAATTTTACAGATAAACTTTGATCTAAGTCATGATTTATTTCTATGGTTTTTGAATCAGTATTCATGTAAATAGATACGTTAGACTTTAGTACTTCATCTAAAGATAATGTAAGCCCAGAATTCCAAGCACCTACATCATTTCCATCAGAGCCAAAATCGATTGGGCTGTCTGTTCCCTCATCTACTGTATTGTATTCTACATATCCAGAAGTTGCATTAAATGCCAGATTAGATGCTGATAAATTTGCATCCGTTATGGATGTTGAAAATACATCATTACCTCCATCACCTACTGAAACTAAAACGGGTTCAATTTTTTGAGTAATAGAGTTGTTTAATGTAAGTTCTACAGCTGGAGGTCCTCCGATATCTGAAGCAGCCGTTCCATTTCCATCGCTTACAATGTTTCCATAGATTAGGGAGTTGGTAATAGTAAAAGGTCTAGCCCCTTCTATTAGAATTCCACCCCCTCTAGATTGATTTAAACTTGTATAAGTTACACTATTATTAAAAATAGTAGTATTTGTTATGCTACTGTTAGCATTATTACCTCCTAAATAAAGGGCTCCACCACCATTACTAGATACGGTGTTGTTCACAAAAGTACTGGTGCCTAAAACGAAATCTACATTATTGCCTGTTACCGCAATTGCACCACCTCTAGTTGCAGAGTTTCCGTTAAAAAGAGATCCAGAGATATTTACATTTACAGAGTTTCCTGCGACAATAGCCCCTCCTTTATCTGATGATGTATTATTTTCAAAAACACAATCTGTTATGGTTAAACTTCCATTGGAAGAATATATGGCACCACCACCTGCGTTGTTAGTTACAGAATTTCCACTGAAGGTACAGTTCTCAAAGGTAGCTGTAGCTCCTGCGATGTTATTGAAAAAGACACCACCTCCAGCAAGGGTTGTATTGTTATCTAAAAATGTAAGATTTTTAAAGGTTACATCAGCAGAGGTTGCTCCATTGATTGTAAATAATCTTGATGTACCTCCGTCTCCTTCAAAAGTTGAACTCGCATCTAAACCTTCTATTGTAAATGCAAAACTTTTAGAAGTAAGATTAATTCCTTGTGTCGAAATAGTTCCAATAATAACAAGTTTGTCACCCTCAGAAGTAATTTGATTCAAAGCATTTCCAAAGTTTCCTAAAGGACTGGACTCACTGGTACCGTCACCACCTCCTGAAGCTGATACATAGACAGTGGTTTGCGCTGTTGAAATAAAACAAGCCAATATTAAGAATAGATAAGTTAAAATTGTAATTTTTTTCATGGGTTTAAGTTTAATACGTTTTTATTTAAATGTGTTAAATAAATTATAAAGATTATTTATATGTTATAAATTTACTATTTAATTTTTTAAAATCCACTACCAGGATCTGATGGGCTCATTGCCTGTGCTTTTTTAGGATTTAAAATTAAAAAGGTTCCCATAGCTGTTAAGGCTGCATATTTTCCGTAATCACCAATCTTTTTAAGCGCATCTTTACGAGAAATTTCTTTATGGTTAGTTTCTTTGTGAGTTTTCATAATAGTATTGGTATATTATTGAATAATTATTTTCTTGTTAGTTGTTCCTGTTTCTGTGGCAATTTTCACAATATATACACCACTGTTTAGTCTAGGTAATGCAATGTCATTTACACCATTTCCTTCAAAAGAACTCTTAAGTACTTCTTTTCCAAGGATGTTATATAACTGGATATTTGCTGTTCCGTTTTGCACACCTACAACACGTAAGTTTTCTCTACTTGAAGTATAGATACTTAGAGTATTGTTAAACCCAAAATCATCTGCACTTAACGAACTAGTGGTAGTGTGGATATAAAAACGTCCAATACCGTCAAGATTATTCTCTGGTGTAAAGCTAAAGTTTGCGTCTTCTTCTAACAAAGTAAAACTATTGTCTTGTTTGTCTTCTATATATACATTAATATTGGAGGGAACATTTGTATTTTCTATTGAGAAAGTAGCAGTTTTCCCTGCCTCAGTGATAACACCTACTGGAATAACCAAAGATTCAAGATCAGATAATGGTAACGATTGTACCTGATATTTTTTTCCTTGACTCTCTTCAACTAAGTGAGTAAATACATCTATTTCGTTTTGAACCCCCCCGAAAACTTCTCCTTCCCATCCAGCATCAAAACCGGTAGTTGCATTGTCTGTAAAATACAACTTTGTAAAACGATTTTTCTCACCATCAGTCATTAGAAGTTTTACTTCTGTCCAAGAATTTGTTCTCAAAAAAGTATCTGTTCCTTGAGCAGATTGGTTGCTTTCAGCAAAATTAACAG
>ERZ1046568.1781-NODE-1781-length-14846-cov-8.172064_pt1 | contig 14846 bp, 17 predicted proteins | sample MGYA00383092_ERZ1046568 | MGnify/ENA primary metagenome ERZ1046568 (study PRJEB29581, sample SAMEA5548362) | metagenome | biome: marine; feature: coastal; material: water | depth 1 m | study: Short-term variability in the microbial, nano- and picoplankton... | reverse complement strand
GTCGAATATTGTCGACAGTATTGTTGATATTATCGCCGCCGCACCACCGAGTAACTATTTTATTCAGCATATTGTGCTCAGCAGTGAAGCTGCTGCCAACGTCTATATTGGACGCTATCAGGCCCTTAGTGATGCCGCTGTAGTGCCTGTTCGACTAGCCCAAAAAAGTGCCTGGGCGGTTATTTCCGGGCCTTTCAACTCACGTCCCGCGGCTGCTTCATTCACCGCAGAGCCTGGTGTCCCAGAGGATTTCTGGATCCGTGATGCTGCGCAGCTGCAGGCAATTTTAAGGCCTTAACGATGACCGATAGCCCTGCTGAATTATTTACTCATGACGGCACTGCCGAACAGGTCAGTGTGAAGCCCGGTGATGGGGCTGAAGCGCCGAGCTCAACCAATGTCATCTTTGTGCCATTGGTTGAACAGCATCAGTCAATAAGCCTGGCACCGCCAGTAGAGACACCTGAAGATAAACACACCGCCGTTTCATCGCAGCCGGTCAGACTTCCCTACAGGGGTATTTTTAGCGCCCGTATCGCTAAAGTAAAGCAGGTAACTGCCGATATTTTCAGTCAGTTAAGAGAGTTAAAATTTACTGACCAATAAGAGCGTTCGGTACTGTTATGAGTGACAAAAAACCTGAAGATACAGCCCCAGAAGAAACTGTTAACGAATCGACAGACTCCGAGATCACTTCGGCAGATGTTCAATCTGACGAGTCGAGCGCAGAGCTAAATCAAGTCGCGGTTGAAGACAGCGTCGAGAGCCTTAGCGCCCGTGTGGAGAAAATCTCTGAGCGTATTGATGAACTCTTGCCCGGCGTGCTCGAGACGGCTGAAGCAACCAATGGCGCTGCAGATGTCAGTCGCAAGGCGTCGGCAACATTGAAGAAAGGGCTGGATAAAATCCAGTCGCAAGCTGATGCGCTCAACAGTGCCAGTGAGAAAAGTGCGCTGCTTGCCAACCGGGTGATGATTGGTGCGGTCTCGTCCCTGGTGATCGCCGTATTTGTCTATGGTTTTATTGCCTTCCAGCTCGCCAGTCGAGTGACACAGGTCGACTCCATGCTCGTGGCGGTCAGCAAGCGCATTGTGCAGATGAATAGCGCACTGACAACCTTTGAACAGCTGCGCTTTTCTCTGGAACAGCTCGCTGGGCGTCAGGCGGAGTTTGCCGACCGTCAAATGTTATTGGTGGAAGCCGTATCGCGCACCGAGGTCTCTGCCCGAGCGCTGGTCACAGAAGTCCCTAGTCTGGCTGCTGAACAGGTCGGAGAGAAGACCAATCAAGTTGTCACGCAAATTGCCAGTCTGGGTAAAGACCTTAAAGGCCAGGCAATTATCGTCACAGACTTGTCGACCTCGGTGGGTGCACTGGGCAAGCAAATGAAATCCCTGGAAAGCCGCGTCAACAATGTGCAAAAGCTCAATGCCGATGTCGAGGCGCTGATAGCCCTTGAGCGGGAAAAGTATCTCGATGTATTAAGCCGCCAGGTGGCGTTGGAGGAGGCGCGTCAGACGGATGGGAAGCCACAGCCAGAGGTCGAGCCCGCTCCGTCAATAGTTGTCTACCCGTTTATTTCGGTTAAAAAATAACTTACCAGAACGATTCAGGCTAGTGAGCTTCAGGCTAGAGCGCTTGAGGTGGCTCTTCATCGGAGGGCTCTTCGAGCATCTCTGCGTTTGGTATAGCTGCAGCTGGCAGAGTTGGTAATAGCCTCTCAGAGAATGCCGGGCTGTTATTAATCTCGACTCGGGCATAGAGCCCGCTAGCGGCTTCGTCTAAGTCTGCGCTGAGACGGTTGATGTCGATCTCGTCGGCCTCGACAGATTCATAACCTGTTCTATAAATTGTCGCGGCACTCTGTGTCGGCAGCCATGATGAGATTGCGCCGCGCAGGGTAGAAATTTCCAAAGGATTCTTTGGTGTGCCCAGCACGTTGCCGTCACTGGCGTCTTTTTTGCCGAGCTTGAACAGCGTCTCGATATGATTTTGCAGAACAAAGGCAAACCGTGGTTTCAGTGCCAGTAGATCTGCCTGGTTAAAATTGTCGGGAATCTTTCCACTCATCGCATCCCACAGACCCTTGCCCGAGAGGCCGAGAAAGCCATTGTCCGACTGCGCTTCAGGCTGGCTTGCACTATTGTTGCTCGCCTGGATGGAGAGCATCTCCAGACGCTTTACCCGATCGATAAGATAAATCATCAAAATGATTGCGACAAGACTGCCTAAGAGAACGGCGAGGAGCAGAACGGTTGCCATAGTTGTCACCTATTAATTGCTAGTTGGGCCTTTTTTTGACCGTTAATCATCATCGCTCTCAGCGTCATCAGCCGAGTCTTCAAGTTCATCACGGAGAAACTGTAATGCCGTGAAGGGCTCATCAAGGCCAAGGTCAAAGCTAACCTTATCGGCAAGTTCCTGCCCTATTTTAAGTGTTTCGCTGGGCCCAACAGACGCTGACTGATACATATTGCCAAGCGCATACATCTCTTTGGCAAACTCAGACGGCACGTAGGTATAGATTGACTCATTCTGGGTTTTAACGATTTGAAACGGCTGCGGTTCAGGCATTGCTGGCGCATCGTTGCCCTCGGAGGCTGCGGCCAGGCAGGCCTCTTGATAGGCCTCAGCTTGCTCAGCGCCTTCGACAAACACCTTGTCCAGATGAGCACGGCAACGGCCCGCAATGCGCGCTTTAAAGATACGCGATTCCCGTGACACACCGCTGAGGTCGGCGGCCTTAAAATAGGAGGCTTTGGCGTTTTCCATCGCCTTCTTGAGGGCTCTATTTTTTAGTATTGGTAATACCATCCCAATCTCCTTTAATCTGAAACATGGTCGTGCATCTGCACGCGCAGCTTATTGACGCAGGCTGAGAGAATTTGGCTCACTCTGGACTCACTTATTTCCAGGACGGCGCCAATTTCTTTAAGATTCATTTCTTCTACATAGTAAAGCGAGACAACAGTTCTATCGCGCTCAGGAAGGTTGCCGATGGACGCGGCCAGGGTTTCCATAAACTGCTCTTCCACCATGTCACTTTCAGGCTCACTGCCTTGGCTGCTTGGCAGATCCACTGACTCTGGAAGCTGTGCCTCCAGTGAAACTGTCTGAAAGCGGTGAGCATGGGTGCGCTCTTTTTGAAATGTCTCAGCATCCTTGCCCATAAAGTCCGCTAGCTCTGCTTGCGAGGGCGCGCGCCCCAACTGTCCTGTTAGCGCTTCGGTTGCCTCATTGTGATCGCGGATGCTGACAATGGCCGAGCGCGGGAGATAGGACATTTTGCGCACCTGATCGAGAATAGCGCCGCGGATACGATTTTTCGCGAATATTTCAAAGTCCACGCCTTTGCTGGCATCAAAGGATTTGTCCGCTTCTATCAGACCGATCATGCCGACCTGAATCAGCTCTTCGAGTTCCATAAAGTTTGGCAGGCGAGCCTTTAGATGAAGCGCGACTCTTTTTACCAGGCCAATGTGATCTACCAGAGAGGTGCTTGGTTGGCTGGCATTTTGAATCTCTTCATAGAGGTTGGCATCAGACATGGTTATGACACCTTTGAGGCCAGCTGGGCAGCGACGCGCTCAACAAAAAACTGGATATTGCCATTGAGGGGAACATCGGGTTCAAGGTGCATAATCTCCTTGGCCAGGTTGCCGAAATCGCGAGTGGCAACTGAGGCTGGCGAATAAGTCACCAGCGGTTGCGAGGCCTTTGTAGCCTGAACCACCATGCTGTCGGCACTGATCGAGTGCAGGTATTTAATCTGTCCGCCGAGGAAATTTTGGACGACGGAGTTAATGCTGGTGAAGAGACGCTGGCCTTCGCGTTGCGATTCAACACCATTGGGCACCAGAAAAATACGATCGAGATTATGTTCCTGCATCATCACTTTGATGGTGCTGTAGGCGTCAGCAATGGAGTAGGGTTCGTTTTTAACCACCACAAGTCTGTACTGACAGGCGCCCATAAAGGCCATTACCGAATCGGAGAGGCCGGCGGCGACGTCGACAATGAGATAGTCAATATCATCATCGAGTTCTGAAAAAGCATGAATAATTCCGGCAGTTTCTTGCGAGCTGAGGGATGCCATGCGCTGAATGCCAGTGGCGCCTGGAACCAGTTTGATACCAGATGGCCCCTCGACAATAATGTCGCTGAGGCTTTTCTCACCGGAGACCACATGGCTGAGATTAAATGGTGCTCGAATACCCAGTGCGAGTTGAGCATTGGCCAGCCCCAGGTCGGCATCAAAAATCATCACTTTTTTGCCGACCGAGGCAAGTTTCATCGCGAGGTTTATCGAGACGGTGGTCTTACCAACGCCGCCTTTGCCGCTGGCAATGCCGATAATCTGTGTAGCCGGTCTATCCATAAAAGTCTGTAACTCTTTATTAAGTCAACGCGTTAGCACGAGCGCTCAGTCGGTTATCTGCCGCACTGACGCATCTCTTCGTGCTGGTATATCGATGTAAACATTTGGGCTGGATGCTGATTTTGATACACAGCTTTTAATTGTAATTTTTGGTCGCAAACTCATTTTCGTTGATTACCTATACCTAGTCAAACGAAATACGGGGTCAGGAAAATTGCAGTGGCAGTTGCGATAGAGCCTGCTCTGCAAGAGTTAAACCCGTTAACGGAATCGCACTATCTGCAATAGTAGGCAGTACCGCCGCTACGGAGACAGGTGTCGGGTTATTAAGAAGTAGAGAGATAACTGCCCAGGGATGAACCTCACCTTCAAAGCGTGACAGCATTACCGAATCCCACATCAGGCCATCCGCTCTCAACTGACGTTTTGCCGATGCTTCCGATGCGTCTGCAGCTACGACAAGATGCTTTTGCGCCTCGGGCAGTGCAGCGCTGAGTTTTTCAATATGGGTTGCAATATCGACGCCAGAGGTATCGATAATAGTGAGCTTGCGAGTACTGACTTCAGTGATCAGCTGGGTCAGCATATCAATCGACGTCGCGCGGAAAGTTTCAACGCCGGCTTGAGAGCCAATTAGCTGAGTTTGTGCCCATGCGCCAATGCGAATATCGTTGTAGCTAATCAATGCCACTTCATCTTCACCGTATTGCTGAGCCATCTGCTTTGCCAAACGTCCCGCCATCAGGGTTTTACCTGACCCGGAATTGCCGGCAATAATATGGATGCCCTGCATACCACCCAGTAAATCAACTGATCCTATTGCACCACCCATCGCGGCGGTGATCTCTTCGATAGCTTCGGGCATGGAGTTGCTCTGATTGATCAACTCGACAACAGATTCCCGCAGGCCGAGAGGCATGCCCGTCTCGTTGAACGCTGCGATCAGGGGACGCATCTCTTCGCTAACCGCCAGAGTGCCGGTCCAGGAATCTTTCTGCTGAGCCAGTTTGAACTCATCGCGCATCAGGCTGAGCTCCTGCTTTACCAGGTCGACAATTTCTCGCGCCTTTAAATACTCGCGGTCTGCAGCTTGCTTGTGCTCCTCTGCGTTTAAGGCATTGCTGGCTCTGTCCAATGGTCGCTCTGCTAGTGGGGTGCGGGCGGATACGGCAATTGGAGAGGGTACTTTTTTCAGGGGTGGAGGAGCAGTCTCGGAGATGCTCTCGGGCTCGATAAGCGCGCTGCTCTCGATAAGCGCGCTGCTTGGCACGGCCATGGGCTTACCGGCTATCTGTGCATCGATAAAGTCATCAAAACTAATGCCACTGTTGCCGGCGGCCGGCGCTTCAGGGGATTTATTCAGTGCCGCTTTGACATCAGAAACCAGATCAAGGGCGACAATGATCTCGGTTTGGCCCTTGACCTTGCTATTGGCAACAATCATGGCGTCTTCACCGTGAAGGTTAAATACTTTCTCCATTGCGCTGCGTGTATCCGGGGCGAGTATGCGTTGTAGTTCCATTGTTCAATTACCTTGTATTAATCTGTTTCATCAATATTAACGGTTGCCACTACCTTCACCGATTGATCTTCCGGAATCTCACTGTAGGAGAGAACGGTGAGATCGGTGAGACGGTGGCGAATAATTTTTGACAGCCAGGGGCGAATACCTGGTGAGACCACAAGTACTGCGGGAAGACCCTGATTCTCAACTGCCTGAGTATTTTCGGCCAATGCTTTTAAAAGGCCTTCGGCCAGCTTTGGTTCGATGACCAGGCTCTGGTTGCCGGCGCTCTGCTGCAGAACGTTGTGTAGCATTTGCTCGAGCGAAGGCTCCAGGGTAATCACTGGCAGGTTGTCATTGATCTCCACCAGTCCTTGCACAATCATACGTCCGAGCTTTGGGCGCACGGCTGCTGTCAGTTCATCGGCATCCTGAGTTCGCACACTTTCAGTGGCGAGCGCCTCAATGATGGTGCGCATATCTCTTACCGAGACCGATTCATCGAGAATGTTTTGTAGTACTTTCGTAATGGTGGCCAGCGATAATTTGTCCGGCACCAGATCTTCCACGAGCTTTGGCGCCCGAGCGGCGACTTTATCAAGCAGCTGCTGGGTTTCATCGTGGCTGAGTAGTTCAGCGGAATTGGTTCGCAGCAATGTATTTAGATGGGTCGCAATGGCTGTTGCTGAGTCGACAACGGTATAGCCGAGGGTTCGGGCATAGTCCCGCTGACTTGGGTCGATCCATACCGCATCCAGGCCAAAGGCCGGCTCTTTGGTCGCGATACCCTCAATTTCTCCATGAACCTGTCCGGGGTTAATCGCCATTTCACGGCCGACTTTGATCTCTCCCTTACCTCTTACCACGCCGTTCATAACAATATGGTAAACATCAGGAGCCAGATCAAGATTGTCACGGATGCGAATGGGTTGAATCAGAAAACCGAGTTCTGCCGAGAGCTTTTTGCGTACACCTTTGACTCGTGAAAGTAGCTGTCCACCAGTATCTGGATTGACCAGCGGGATCAAGCCATAGCCAATATCCAGGCCGACAAGATCAACCTGGTCGACATCGTCCCAGCCCAATTCTTCTCTGTTGGCATTTTCTTTCTCTGATGCGGCGGCATCCAGCGTGACATTTAATTCGTGCTTTTGCGCATCCTGTGCGAGGTAGTATCCGAGCACTGCGGCGCAGGCGCCAAGGCTTAAAAACATAACATGTGGCATGCCTGGAACCAGCCCGAGCAGGATCAAAATACCCGCCGCGACAAAGAATGCCATGGGGTTGTTTAGCTGGCTTTTCGCCTGATCAGACATTGACTCTGACGTGGTTACACGGGTGACAATAATTGCCGTAGCCAGAGATAACAGGAGTGATGGAATCTGCGCGACCAGACCATCACCAATGGTCAGCAGAACATAGATGCGGCCAGCTTCGGAAAAGCTCAGATCATGCTGACCGATGCCGATAATCAGGCCGCCAATAATATTGATTAACAGAATCAATAAGCCGGCAATGGCGTCGCCGCGAACAAATTTCGAGGCACCGTCCATCGAGCCGAAAAAGTCTGACTCTTGAGAAAGCTCTTCACGACGAAATTTGGCGGTTTCCTGATCGATAACGACCGCATTGAGATCGGCGTCGATAGCCATCTGCTTGCCGGGCATGGCATCCAGGGTAAAGCGGGCAATAACCTCGGACACCCGTCCGGCACCTTTGGTGACAACGATAAAGTTAATAATCATCAAAATAGAGAAGATAATAAAACCGACAAGATAGTTGCCGGCAATAACAAACTCTCCGAAGGCTTCGATCACCTTGCCCGCGGAATCAGATCCCTCATGTCCCTTGACCAGAACAAGGCGTGTCGAGGCGACATTGAGTCCCAGCCGCAACATTGTGGCGAGCAACAAAATTGAAGGAAAGGATGAGAAGTCCAGAGGCTTGGAGCTATTGATGGCGACCATAATAATCACCAGTCCGACAATAATGTTAAAGGTAAAGAGAAAATCTAATAAAAATGCCGGCAGTGGCAGAATCAGCATTGAGATAATCAGCAAAACCAGTGCCGGAACACCCAGTGATGACAGTTCGATTTTCGACATGTCCTGTCGTATGTTTGACAGTATTGCGCTAGCCATTAAATAAAGCCTTTTAAAAACAACAAGTTAGTTTTCTGCGTTACAGTAAATTTCTTTTCCATACCCATACTTAGCAATATCTGTGCCATAGCAGATAGCCATATTTCAGCGTCCGGAAATTCACCGCCATGACGGCAGGCCCCCGGGTGCTGTGCTGCTGCAGTCGCGCAAAGAGCGCTGAAAATGGATAACCGGGTTTTTGTACAACCGGCCTAAAGGCAGAGGTTTAACTGTCGATAGTAAAATTACAGAGAATTTAGCTTTGCAGCGCGGACAGAGCTGATTTACCGCCCTCCTTAATAGTGGCGGCTATTCTATGATTCGACCGTAGCAGGAATTACCATGAAAGCACCTGTGTTAAAAAATTTGAAAATCACCGTTCTGAGCAGCGTCTTTGCTCTGCTAGCCAGCTGCACGATGACTGAGGATGAATATAATGCCGCCGTGGTTGAGACCCTGGTCAGCGACAAGGGCAATATTCTCGCTACGGGTTATGCAGTTATCAGTGTTCAGCCGCACGATAACCCGGCTCAACAGCGTTTGTTATCAATTCGTGCCTCGAAATTGGATGCCTACAGATCCCTGATGGAACAGGTCTATGGCCAGTATCTGGATGCCAGCACCACTGTGGGTCAGCTGGTTGTTGAAAACGACACTTTTCGCACCCGTGTTCAAGGGGTCATTTACGGCGCCCACCTGGTCAGCATCACGCCAGTGGGAGACGACACCTATGAAGTGACCATGTCTCTCGATCGCGATATCGTTAGCGATTTGCGTGCCCTCTATCTCGAGCAGATGATCAGCCGCCCCGGCGCCTGATAGCGCTCTGTTGCGAAGATCTATCATGAGTCTATCATCCTTACAGCGCCTCTATCGCACTGGCTTGATCGCCGCGGCTCTGCTCTGCACTGCCGAAATGGTCTCTGCCTCTGCGGCAGATCGTCGGCTCGAGGCGATCAAACAGGCACTGATTGATCTCAGTCTTGGCTCTGAATTGCAGCTTTCCGCCAGTGCCTATGTTGATGCTCGAGGTGTATTGCATGAGTCATCTCTGGTAACTAGCCAATCACAGGTGCGCGGTGTTCGCGTCCTGTCCTATCTTGAAGAGGCCGGCATAAGTACAGCAAGTCTCGATGCGATTGTGGCTGCCAGTGAATGTGCGATTTCACGGCCGGATCTGCGCCGCCAGGTGTTAGTCAATGTTGATTACGGTGAAGGAAATCCGCGCCTCGGTGACCACTATATGAGCGAAGTGGCGGCACTCTCACAGCAGAGCGTCGTCGCGGCGCTCTCTGAGTCAGCGAGCTGGGCAGTGGTTGAGCAACAGAGCTTTTCCAGCCGTTATCACCAAAAAATGGCCGCCAGCAATAACCTTCAGCCGCCATTGGAGCTGCAGGTCGCGCTGGGCGAAGCATTACCCCGGCGGGCGAGTAGGGCTCAAATCAATCAGTATCTCAGCAATCAAAGTGCCAGTGCGCTGTATCAGACTGGTTCAAAAATAGCTGCCCTCTCGGATAGACAATCCTGGCCATCCCAGACGCTAGCCTGGAGTTTGCGTCTGATTGATCCAGTACTAGGTCAGGTTATACTCACCGAAAACGGAAGGATTAACTACCCGAGTCAGGATCGCGGTTATAGTAAGTCGTATCTACCTGGGCGATTTGTCAGTGAGTTGTCGACCCTGTCCCAGCGTTTTGTGGCAGCAGCAGAAGATGTGCTGCAGTGCTCGCCGCGCTATTACCATGTCAGTCGCAGTGGCCGCCACGGGAGCTTTTCTGGTCAGCCAGTGAGTGGCACCCACAGTGACACTTCTAAGCAGGCGCTGGAGTTCAAGATCAATGGGGGAAGGGTTGCAGGTGTGCAGATAGGTGATCAGTTTTTACTCAGTCGCACACCACAGATTACCGGTGAGGGCGCCAGACTCCATGATATTGAAACGCTGGTTCTCGCCGAGGTGCAGGAGGTCAACCGACACTCTGCAATGCTGAGACCGATTGCCGGTCAGCAGCGGCCCAATACAGCGGCAGAGTCCCGGTCAGGTAATAACCTTTCAAATTATGTAGCAATCTATTTTTAAGTAGCGGATGGAGAAAGTGCAATGCACATATTATCGCAAAGTATAAAAGGCCAGCGCTTGGCCGCAGTAGCAGTTGCTCTGTGTCTATCCAGCAGCGTTGGCTTCGCGGAGCCGCAAGGGGCCGAGCGTGCATTAGCGCAGTTAATGAAGGATGTACAGCGTCTGCAGCCGGTCCTGGCCAAGACAAGCAGTGAAGATGGCTATTACACCACACGCCGCGGTGATACGGTCGATATGATCCTTAAGCGTATGCTACCCAAAATGCCGGTTAAAAAAGCAATTTTGCGTCAGGCGCTGGTAAAGGCCAACCCTCATGCGTTTAAGCGCAGTAATCCAAACTGGATGTATGCTAATAAGAGACTTCGACTTCCCGGCGCCAAGGATATTCACAATGTTATTTTTGTCGAACAATCGGGCAGTAAAAAAAGCAAGCGCGATGAGCGGCTTAGCTGGGTCAAATACCCATAACGGCAACCCTCGCTGCTCGGTTGCCAGCGTACTCACACCACCAGATGGCAGGTAGATAAAGTGCTGGGACCAGAGCTGATCAATTTAACTGCACGGCCGACGCCAATTTTTCTCGAGGGCTCGGCATCAATTCAGCTCACCCAGCAGGCGGCCAAAGACTTAGGTCTTAAAGACGGCCAGGTTATTCAGGCGGTTATTGCTGCCCGCGGTGACCTGCTTAAATTGATGATCAATAATAAAGAGTTGGACTGGCCCGGCAGCAGCCGGTTTAACCCCGGTGACAAGCTCGAGTTCAGGGTTGAGCAAAGCATCTTTGGGCGCGCTTTAATTCCTTTGGCTCGATCCGCTACCAGCCCGGCTCTATCGGCCAAGTCTCCACGCTTGCTCAGTCTTTTGCACCGTCCGCAGCAGGCTTCCGTTCTGGCGGGCCTGTTTAAGCAGGGAGGTCTCGATGCCCTGTTGCAGCAGGGCGGGGGTGCGGAGCAGATTCGCGCCAACTTACTGCTGTTCATGGCAAAGTTATCTCCCCAGGATGTCAAACGTGGTCTGCTTAACTCCGGTCTTTTTGGCGAGGCATTGATCGCCGCTGGCGTTCCGCAACAGGGCCCTGACATCAAACAGCTGTTGCGAATTTTAATGCGCAGTATGCCTCCGCAGAGTGCCGCTGCTGCTGAGCTGGACAGCGCCATTGATGAAGTTGAAAGCAAGCAGCTGGAAAGTTTGCAATCCCAGCAGTCGAGAGAGTATCAGTACAGTTTTGTCCTGCCGTTTATGGACGCTAATCCGGTTGAGGTAGAGCTTTACCGTCAAACCGAAAATGGCGCAGATAGCTCAGATGAATGGGTTATCAACCTGCATACGGAATCCCCCAGTCTCGGGAAGTTATGGCTGAAGACAACCCTCAAATCGGCCAGCAGTATCGAGATGATAATGTGGGCTCCCTTCTCCGATGTTGCGCAGCGAGCTGAGGCCGCCGCCGGCGAGCTTGAATATGAGCTAAGCCGTTTTGGCCTTAATTTATCCAAGCTCGAAGTGCTCAGCGCACCACGTCCTTCACTCAGTGATGGGCTCAGCGGCAGCGGCCAGGTTGTGGATGTCAGCACATGAAACACTATAAACCGCAGCGTCGCGCTGTGGCGCTGGAATATGGTCAGCGATCAGCGCCGGTTATGACGGCCAAAGGCCAGGGTGAACTCGCGGAGTTGATTATTGAAGAGGCAAAAAAGCAGGGTGTGTTCATCGCTGAAGATCCTCAGCTTGTCGGGCTATTGGGTCAGCTTGAGCTTAATGACGAGATACCCGAAAGCCTCTACGTCGCCGTATCGGTGATTCTGTCCTGGGTCTACTGGCTAAAGGAAATGGAGCCGGGCGATGAAAAGATTAGATAAGTTTCCGATGAGGAGCGACGATTAGGCATCGCCCATTCGATTGCGATTTCGGTTGGGGCGCAGCTGGCCGAGACGATCGTAGACTTCGACGCTATTCATGGGGTCGGGAGACTGAATGGTCTGCAGTGCGCCACGAATGGTTTCAAGCTTGTGGTTGATTAGGATTTCATTGCGACGGTGGAGATCGCGACACTCGGACATCAAGGCCACTACCTGGTCCCATATCACCATGGTTGCCGCAGCTTTGTCCTGATCGTCCGTATGTGCTTTGATTTTTTCCAGCAATTCTTCGCTGGAGAGAAAATGCAGGATCTCCAGTTTTTGCGCCTGCAGGACCTCAAACGCGGCAAGATCTTGTTTTTTCAGCGCGGCAAATTCACTGTCTAATAAATGCTTGAGTGCCTGCGCTTTATGAACAGTTTGAGTGAGATGATCTAGATTGGCTGTATTCATAGCGTCAGCATACTGATAAGCAGCATAATACGGAAGGGTATTTTTTGAGCAGCCCTAGTTGATTAATCGGGCAATGACACTGGTATAAGAGTGTTTTATTAATGGATGAGTAGATCTTATATAAAGAGGGCGCGAACTATTTGCCGCCCAACATTCTTTCAATCGCGACAAAGCTTTCTGCAATGCGTCGCTCGTCCAGAGGGTAGCTCCCCTCAGAGATCGCCTGCTTGATTTCAGCAACTTTGGCTTCATCAAAATCGCCAGTTGCCATCGCTTTTTCAACAGTTTCACTGAGAATAACTTTGTCATTTTCCGGAGCAGGCTTTGCCATCTCGGCTTTCCCAGCCGACGCATCATTGGATGTTTTGTTGTTCTTAAGCTTGTCTGCGGGACTGTTCATTTCAACCGCGCTGCGCCCAAGTTTTGAAATACCGTCTGTCATTTCATTATCCTTTCGGGGGTTTTTACCCGAGAATCACTGTCGTCTCTTAGTATATCGGCAGCAGTTATTTTTTCTATAGGGAAATATTTAAAAAAATGTCACTTTTTTCAGACGCATCTAAAAAGCACTTAATTCTCTATTCCAGATATCGGGCTTTTGCTTAGATGCCGCGCGCGTGACCAATACCAGTAGCAATAGCCTGAATCTCTTCACCGGATTCCGGATTCAGCAGAAGTACGCGCTCTTCGAGGCGGGCATTTTCCAGTGCCAGCATCGTCACAGTAATCTCCAGGGCTCCGGAGATTACACTGAGCTGGACATTGTCGCCCTTGCGAATAATATTGATTGGCGTCAGGTCTGACAGTCGCACCAGGCTGCCTGCGGGAAGGTTGCGGATCGCTTGCATATGCCGGGTATTGGCATAGGTTTTCAGAACATCGGCCGGTAAGCGGCCATAAAATTCGCTGATGGCAACATTTTTCCGGCTCAGTGCCTGACCCCTGGCAATGCTCGCCTGGGTAATGAGTACCTTATTTTTCTCCTTGATATCGTAGCTGAGAAGCAGGTGGCCGCGCTTTAAATCCCGTGCAGCCTGAGCGCCTTTCAGTCTTTCTGCTGAAAGTCTTTGGCTGTCGGTTAGCGTTTCCTTTGCGAGCCTGATGGTTTTTAGGGAGCTGTTGTCGAGAGTCTCGCCGGCGATAACGTCTCGGGTTAGCTGAAAGCCCTCAATGGTGGTTGAGAGTTGCCGCTGCATGACCAGATCGCCCGCCCTCACGTTGACGTTGAGACTGTAACCTGCGGTTGCCAGCTCGGCATTGGCTAGACCGGCTATCGGACTACTTAGGCTAACCATCTCAATGTCATCGGCTTGAAGCTGATGGCCGGCATCAAAACTGCCGGTGTAACGCAGTGCATTATTCGTTTCGTGGATGCTCACCCCAAGAAAGATCTGCCAGCCACTGTCGGGGCAGCTGGCGCGCAGGGTTTTCTGGCTGGTGGCAAAAGGATAGCTAAACTCAAATGGGCTAGCACATTGAGGAATAATTAATCGTCGATCGGACGGCGCCACTTCCACGGCAGACAGGTTGACCTGTCGATCACTGGCCACCCAACGCTGGGTCTGAGACACCAGCATATGTTTGCTATCTATGCTGTCGTTAACAGTCTCCGCAGATTGCTTTGCAGATCCCTCGGGCACGACTGCGCCAGCCGATAGACATATTGCGAGGCCAACTGATAACAAGAGATTTTTAGGTTTGAACATGTGGGTGAGTATGGGGGCTACCGGCGAGTGACGCAATACCGACAAAGCGGCAATCGCAGGCGGCAAATATCTGCCAAAAAAGCGGCAAAGAGAATCTAAAATATTAGCTAGATGTTTCGTAACCTATTGTTTATAAAAGCTTTATTCCTATAAATGCGGCAAGCTTTAATTGGTTGGCACCGCTTTTGCATTATCTTCTACAACAGGTCTTTAGATGACGGTTTTTAAACAGTTCACTCATAGACCAATCGACAGATAAGTAAAGACCTTTAGCGAATTGATAATGAAAATATTTGATACAGCATTTGGTATACACGAGAAGGCACTTAACTTGCGCGCTCAGCGCATGGAAGTGATCTCAAAGAATATTGCCAACGCTGATACGCCGGGCTTTAAGGCCAGGGATATTGATTTTAAAAACGTGCTTAACAATGTTGAGCGCGCCGGCACTATGCGCACGACTCACAGCAAACATATTGGCCAGGCGGCGAGTGCGGGAGCCAACATGGTTTACACAGTGCCGTTCAATACCGCGCTGGATGGCAACACAGTCGATATCAGTGTTGAGCATGCCAAGTACGGTAAGGCCGCTGCAGAGTATCAGGCCACGCTGAGGTTTATTGAAGGCAACATTGCCGGTGTCCGAAAGGCACTGCGAGGAGAATAAGAGTTATGTCTATTGGAAATATTTTTGGCATTGCCGCATCGGCAATGAATGCACAGATGGTTCG
>ERZ1046568.1778-NODE-1778-length-14866-cov-6.818176_pt1 | contig 14866 bp, 13 predicted proteins | sample MGYA00383092_ERZ1046568 | MGnify/ENA primary metagenome ERZ1046568 (study PRJEB29581, sample SAMEA5548362) | metagenome | biome: marine; feature: coastal; material: water | depth 1 m | study: Short-term variability in the microbial, nano- and picoplankton... | reverse complement strand
GTCTGCAACACCATCTACAGCGGTTCGAATCCGCTCGACACCTCAAAAACGCTTTAAGAAATTGAAGCGTTTTTTTTATTCAAAAAACCAGTAACAACTTCGTCTTGGCTGAGATTCCAATGGAGTATGTGTTTTTGTAAATTTCAGTTATTTTGGTCTTAAGAATCATTTTACAAGTTCAGAAAGTGTTGAATTGATCGCTGTAAACTTAAAAAGGCATATTTTAACGAGACTTATGCTATGTGGTTCTCAGTTTTATAATAAAAACAGAGGCCACAAAAATATTTTATGATGAATCTTTAGAGTTTTCTTAACAAGAATTTATGTAATTTTATACATCTTTGTTTTCAGTGAAAATGTATCCTATACATACAGGAAATTTTAAATTAGACGGAGGAGCTATGTTTGGCGTTGTTCCAAAGGTTATTTGGCAAAAAACAAACCCTGCAGATTCTAACAATATGATAGACATGGGAATGCGTTCCTTGTTAATTGAAGACGGACAAAGATTGATTTTAATTGATACCGGAATGGGAAATAAGCAGTCTGATAAATTTTTCGGCTACTATTATCAGTTTGGAGATTTTTCTTTAGATACATCTTTAGCTAAATATGGCTTTCACAGAGATGATATTACAGATGTTTTTCTAACGCATTTGCATTTTGATCATTGTGGAGGTTCTATTGAATGGAATTCTGATAAAACCCTACTGCAACCCGCTTTTAAAAATGCAAAATTCTGGTCTAATGAGAAGCACTGGAAATGGGCAACCGAACCCAATGCAAGAGAAAAAGCCTCTTTTTTAAAAGAAAATATCAATCCAATTAAAGAAAGCGGACAGTTAAACTTTATTGCAACTAATTACAAAGAGCAGCTTGGTTTCGACCTCCTTTTTATGGATGGACATACCGAAAAACAAATGCTGCCAATGCTAAATTATCAGGGAAAAACGATCGTTTTTGTTGCAGATTTATTGCCAACTATTGGCCACATTCCTCTCCCCTATGTAATGGGCTATGATACCCGTCCTTTGTTAACAATTAAAGAAAAAGCAGCATTTCTAAACCAAGCTGTAGATAAAGAATATTATCTTTTTTTAGAGCATGATGCAATTCATGAGTTATGTACTGTTCAGCAGACAGAAAAAGGAGTAAGAGTAAAAGAAACGTTTAATTTTAAAGACATATTTAGTTCGTAATATTTTTATGAAAGTAATAAAGTTAATTATTTTTAGTGCAGTTGTTAGTTTTATTGGTTGTAAATCTGCTATTAGTAGCATTTCAGTTCCAAAGGGCTCTGAGCAAGTTATTTCTGTTTCACCAAAAAAAGGCGTTTTATCTGAAGATGAAATGCACAGCTGGAGTTATGCAGATTTAGAAAAAGATTCGATTGCTGGAATAAGCATTGAAAAAGCATATGTATTTTTAGAAGGAAAAAAAGGGGTAAAAATAATTGTGGCAATTGCAGATTCTGGAGTAGATATCGAACATAAAGATTTAAAAGAAGTTGCTTGGATACATCCGGAAGAAGTTGCAGGTAATGGCATAGATGACGATAAAAATGGCTACACAGACGACCTTCATGGGTGGAATTTTTTAGGTAATAAGGAAGGTAAAATGGTTGTCAAAGATCAGTTAGAAATTACCCGAATTGTTAAAAAAGGCACCGAGAAGTTTGGCGATAAAAAAGCAACTGAGATCTTAGAGAATGATAAAATTGAGTTTCAGAAATTTTTAAAATTAAAAGAAGAATATCAATTAACGATTCAAAAAAATAGTGAAGAAATAGAAACTTTAAATGAAACACTTCAAAGACTTTCTCAAATTGAAGAAAATTTTACGCTTGTAAGAAAATTAATAGGAAAAGAGGTTTTTACGGAGTTCGATCTAAAAGCTCTAAGACCAACTAGTATTTCTGAAGGTACTAAAATTGCAGATGTTTCTAGCTTGTTGAAAAGAGGAATGAAAGAATCCGAAATGTTGGCCTATAAAAAAGAAGTTTTAGCGTATAAAGAGCATCAGGAAAAAGCTCAAAAAGGCTATGATTTTAATCTAAACAATCGTCAGAATTTAGGGGATAATTTAGAGGATATTTTCGATAAATATTATGGAAATAACAATGTAATTGGATCCAAAGAGTTGGAAAAGCACGGAACTCACGTTGCCGGTATTGTAGCTGCTTCAAGAAGTAATCGCAGTGGCATGAAAGGCATTGCCAACAATGTTCAAATAATGACTGTTAGAGTTGTTCCTGATGGAGATGAGCATGATAAGGATGTTGCTTTAGGAATTAGATATGCTGTAGATAACGGTGCAAAAATTATCAACACTAGTTTTGGTAAACGATTTTCACCAAATAAAGAATGGGTTTTTGAGGCTATTAAATATGCGGCTGAAAAAGAGGTGTTAATTGTGAATGCTGCAGGAAATGATGGGAAAAACATTGATATAAGACAAAGCTATCCAAGTGACTCGAAAGACTTAGTGAATGAATTTTCAGATAATGTGATAACAATTGGAGCTTCTAGTCTTGCTTATAATGAAAATTTGCCGGCTACTTTTTCTAATTATGGAAAAATAAATGTAGATGTTTTTGCGCCAGGAGTAGACATTTATTCTACGGTACCAAAAGACAAATATGAAGCTTTGAGCGGAACTTCAATGGCTGCACCCACAGTAGCGGGCATTGCTGCTTTAATTCGTTCTTACTATCCACAATTATCTGCGAGTCAAGTGAAACATATTTTAATGAATTCCGGAACTAAAATCAATTTTGATGTTATAAAACCCGGAACAAAAGATGAAAAAGTTCCGTTTGCAGATTTGTCTGTTTCGGGACGTGTTGTAAACGCGTACAATGCCATAAACATGGCTGATAGAATGCTCAAAGGGAAGAAATAAACCCTATTATAATTTAAAATAACGAAAATGAAAAAAATAGTTTTTTTAGGAGTATTAGTTTTACTGTTAAGCTCTTGTAAGCTTTTAAAAGAATCTATTTCTGAGTCAAAAAATACTTATTGGCAACAACGCGTTTCGTATACAATGGATATTGATGTTGATGTAGACAAATATCAATACAAAGGAACACAAACTCTAGTGTACACAAATAATTCTCCAAACGATTTGGATAGGGTATTTTATCACTTGTATTTTAATGCTTTTCAGCCTGGCTCTCAAATGGATGTGAGGTCGCTAAACATTAAAGACCCTGATAGAAGAGTTCGTGATAGAATTGGTAAATTAAAACCGAATGAAATCGGATATATCAACGTACATTCTCTAAAGCAAAACGGCGAAGATGTTACTTATGAAACGGTTGGAACAATTTTAGAAGTTCAATTAAATGAGCCTATAAAATCTGGTAAAACGGTTACTTTAGAAATGAGTTTTGAGGCGCAAGTGCCTATTCAAATTCGTCGTTCTGGAAGAAATAATAAAGAAGGAGTTGCACTTTCCATGTCGCAATGGTATCCAAAAATGGCAGAATATGATTTCGAAGGTTGGCATACTCCTCCTTATATTGGTCGAGAATTTCACGGGGTTTGGGGAGATTTTGAGGTAACATTAAAGATTGATAAAAAGTATATTGTTGGTGGTACAGGATATCTTCAAAACCCTCAGGAAATAGGTCACGGTTATGAAGACAAATCACTCCCTTTAAACAGACCTTCATCAGAAAAGTTAACATGGCATTTTAAAGCACTCAATGTGCATGATTTTATGTGGGCAGCTGATCCAGCATATACACACGATATTTTAAAAATGGAAAACGGGATAGATTTACATTTTTTATATAAGAAAACCCTTGAAGAAAAATACTTAAAAAATTGGAAAGACCTGCAAGAGCCTACCGCAAAGCTAATGAATTATTTTAGTGAACAAGTAGGTCAATATCCTTATAAACAATACTCTGTGATACAAGGAGGTGATGGCGGAATGGAATATGCAATGGGAACTTTAATTGAGGGAGAAAGAAATTTTGGCAGCCTTTTTGGTGTTACAGCTCATGAAATGGCACATACTTGGTTTCAGTTTTTATTGGCGTCTAACGAAAGCTTACATGCTTGGATGGACGAAGGTTTCACAACGTACATTTCAAACAAAGCAGAAAATTTAATTTTAGCTGAGGGCAATGAAAACCCTCATGATGGCTCTTACGAAAGCTATAAAATGATTGTAGAAAGAGGGTATGAAGAACCACTGTCTACACATGCAGACCGCTTCAATACAAATTGGGCTTATGGTACAGCAAGTTATTCTAAAGGAAACATCTTTCTAAGTCAGTTAGAATACGTTATTGGCAAAGAAAATGTTGCAAAAGGAATCAAAAAATATTTTACAGATTTTAGTTTTAAACACCCAACGCCAAACGATATTAAACGTTCTATGGAAAAAGTTTCTGGCATTCATTTAGATTGGTATTTAAACGAATGGATACAAACAACGCATACCATAGATTATGGGATAAAATCTGTTGAAGGAAAGACCATAACCCTAGAAAGAATTGGAAAAATGCCAATGCCAATAGATGTTGAGGTTGTTTATATTGATGGAAGCACAGAGAATTTTAATATTCCCTTGCAAATGATGAGAGGAAGCAAACCAACTTCTGCAACTGTTTTAGAGGATTGGCCTTGGGTGAATCCAACCTACACTTTTAAAACATTAAAACCTGTAAAATCAGTTGAGATAGATAAAAGTAAATTGATGGCTGATATCAATGATGCTGATAATTTTTTTGGTAAATAAAAGCACTAATTTTTTTAATTTATTTATTTCTTAGTTGAAAATTGGGGTAAAACATGTTTTAAACTTTTCTCGTTATAATTATATTTTATTTTTAGTTTTGCTCTTGTTTTCCTGTGTTTTAGAGCTTGGCGTAAAATATGTTTGTTGAAATTTTCTGGAAGTACCGTAATTCTATCTTTATTAATCATGTTTAAACAATTGATATTGTAGTTTTTTTAATAAATAAACTCATCAATTCTTTCATTGGGTATAAATCCGTTCAATATGAGAAAGACACCACAGATAATTAAAAGAAGTCCCATAAATTTTTTGATTTTATAAATTACAGCTGGAGTCATTTTACTTTTAAGCTTTTTAGCTAAAAATATTTTACCTAAATCTGTAAGGAAATAGCCAATGAGTATTGTCCCAAAATAAGAGAAAATAGCAGTCTGATTCATTTTTAATGAGGGGCCAATAACCAAAACGGTACCTAGCCAAAACCCTAAAACCCCGATATTTATAAAGTTTAAAAAATATCCTTTGATAAAAAGTTTTAGATAATTATTTCTTATTGGAACGTTCATAATATTAGAATTCTCTAGTGCGTCTTTTTTATTTTCTTTGTCAAAATAAGTAATCAAACCATAGATGATTAAAACCACACCTCCAAGAACGAATAACCTAGGATCGTCTTTTATCTTTTCTAACAAGGATCGACTCCCATAGTAAGCAATTAAGATAAAAGTTATGTCGCCAAAAACAACTCCTAAATCAAAAATAATTGCTGCTCTAGCGCCTTTTAAAATACTGGTTTGTAGTAGCATAAAAAAAACAGGACCAATCATGAAGGCCATGAAAAATCCTATTAGAAGTGCATTTTTAAAGTCGTAAATATCCATTTTAACAAAAATACGGAAATTTAAACATCATCAAAGTCTATGCTAACTTTTGGTGTTGTTGGATATGCTTGGCAGGTTAAAACCAAGCCTTCTTCAATTTCACTATCTGATAAAATTGAGTTTTTTTTCATGACGGCTTTTCCCTCTGTGACTTTAGCCAGGCAAGAGCTACAAACGCCACCCTGACAGGAATATGGAGGGTCTAAATTGTTGCGTAAACTTGCTGCCAAAAGGTCGTCAGTTTGATTCATTGAGAAGGTCGTTTGCTCATCATCTAACAAAACAGTTATTTCTGTGATTCCTTCTTTTACCTCAAGAACTGCTTCATTGTCTAAAGCTGCCGTAAACAATTCGAAATGAATATTTTCTTTAGGAATTTTATTTTTTTCTAACGTAAGAGACACGTTTTTGATCATTTTCTCTGGCCCACATAAAAAAGCTGCTGAGAAAGAAGTCTCTTTGTACCTATTTTTTACAAAGTAGCTGGTAACATTTTCATCAATTCTTCCTCTCAATTCATTTTTTACATTTTCACGGCTAAAGATATAATGTAAATTAAATCGATTTGGATATGTTTCTTTTAGAAAATTTAATTGGCTAAAAAATATCGTATCAGCAGTAGATTTATTTCCATAAATTAATGTAAAACTTGAAGAAGAATTAGTTTCTAAAACTGTTTTTACCATTGATAAAATTGGAGTAATTCCAGAACCAGCAGCAAAACCAATGTAGTTTTTATTTGCTTCATTATTTAGAAGAAATCGCCCTTCAGGAGCGGTAATTTTAATTTCTTCTCCAGCTTTTAATTCAGTTGTTGCATAGCTAGAAAAGGTGCCGTTTTCAACAGCTTTTACAGCGACTCTAATTTCTCCACTTTTTGGAGTAGAACAGATAGAGTATGCTCTTCTTACTTCTTCTCCGTTTATTTCTTTTAGGAGCGTAATATATTGTCCGGCAGAAAAATTAAACTTAGATTTTAAGTTTTTAGGAATCTCAAAAACAACAGAAACCGCATTTGCGGTTTCTTGTTTTACTTCTTTGATGTGTACGTTGTAAAATGTTGCCATTTAAAAATTATATGTTAAACCAAACTATTTGCAATTAAATATTCGGCAATTTGAATTGTGTTGGTTGCAGCACCTTTTCTAAGGTTGTCTGCAACAATCCACAAATTTAAGGTATTTTCTTGAGATTCGTCTCTTCGAATTCTACCGACAAATACTTCATCTTTGTCATATGCATTTATGGGCATTGGATAAACGTTATTCGCCAGGTCATCTTCCACAATAACTCCCGGAGTTTCGTCTAATAATTTTCGAACATCAATCAAATTAAAATCATTTTCAAACTGAACATTAACAGCTTCAGAGTGGCCACCAGCGGTTGGAATTCTAACGGCAGTTGCGGTTACCGAAAAGGAATCGTCACGTAAAATTTTCTTGGGTTCTTTTACCAATTTCATTTCTTCTTTTGTATATCCGTTTTCTAAGAAAATGTCACAATGTGGTAGTGCATTTCTACCAATTTTGTGCGGATACGCCATTTCTCCATCAATACCGGCTTCTTCGTTATCTAATTGCTGTACAGCTTTTACACCAGTTCCAGAAACAGATTGATAGGTAGAAATTACAACGCGTTTCATTTTATATTTTTTATGAAGAGGCGCTAAAGCCATTACTAACTGAATGGTAGAACAATTAGGATTGGCAATAATTTTATCGTCAGCAGTTAAAACATCACCGTTTATTTCTGGGACTACTAATTTTTTTGTTGGATCCATTCTCCAGGCAGAAGAATTATCGATTACTTTGGTGCCAACTTCAGCAAATTTAGGAGCCCATTCTGTTGATGTATCTCCACCTGCAGAAAATAAAGCAATGGTAGGCTTCATTTTTACAGCTTCTTCTAGAGTAACTATAGTGTATTCTTTCCCTTTGTACCATAATTTCTTTCCTGCAGATCTTTGAGAAGCAACAGGGATAAATTGTGTGATAGGCAAATTACGTTCTTCTAATACTTTTAACATTACAGTACCAACCATTCCGGTTGCACCAACTAAAGCTATTTTCATCAGTTCTTTATTTTTTATCTAATAATAGGATGCAAAGATGCTAAAAAAAAGGACGATTTAAATTACTTAAACTGTTATAAATCAACGAAAGTTTAAAAATTTAGCAAATAAAAACCAGTTGTTTAAAATTAAACGAATTGAGGTATTTTTCCTGTTTAACAATTGGAATCTGTTTTTTTGAGTAGAGTCCGTAACTTGTTCAAGGTTTTTTCTTTCATGAGGATTTCTTTTAAAGTGTATTTTTATCATTTTTTGTCTAAGAGTAGCATCTTTTATTATAAGAATTTTACTTTTATCAGTCCTTTTTTTTGATGCTTATAAACTTGTTTATAAGTATTGGTTTGTGAAACAGAATTTTTTTCAATTCAATACCTTATAACGAGAGTCCTATTTTAATTACTTACATTTGCAATCACTTTTGATTAACCTAATTCGTATAGCATGCAACTGTACAACAAGTTAAGCGCAAGAGAACGCGCAGCTTTAATAGACCAGGCGGGTAAAGACCGCCTTACAATTTCCTTTTATCAATATTATAAGATAGAAAACCCACAATTATTTAGAGATAAATTGTTTCTTGAATGGAATGCTTTGGATGTTCTTGGGAGGATATATGTATCTTTTGAGGGGATAAATGCTCAATTATCCGTTCCTTCGGAAAACTTTTACAGGTTAAAAGAGCAGATAGATACTATTTCTTTTTTGAAAGATACTCGTTTAAATGTTGCGATTGAGCAAGACAATAAATCGTTTTTAAAACTGAAAATTAAACTTAGAAATAAAATTGTTGCAGATGGTCTAAATGACACCACTTTTGATGTTACCAATAAAGGAGTTCATTTAAATGCAGCTGAATTTAATGAAATGTTGTCAAACCCCAACACGGTATGTGTCGATATGCGAAATCATTACGAAAGTGAAATCGGTTATTTTGATGGCGCCATAACTCCTGATGTAGATACCTTTAGAGATTCTTTAGATATTATAGAACAAGATTTAAAAAATAACAAAGAAGACAAAAATTTGTTGATGTATTGTACAGGTGGGATTCGTTGTGAAAAAGCATCTGCATATTACAAACACAAAGGGTTTAAGAATGTTTTTCAATTAGAGGGTGGAATTATAGAATATACCCGACAGGTGAAATCAGAGGGGATAGAAAATAAATTTATAGGAAAGAATTTTGTATTTGATCATAGAAGAGCAGAAAAAATAACAGAAGATATCGTTGCAAATTGTCATCAATGCGGAGTCGCTTGTGATACACATACAAATTGCGCAAATGAAGGATGTCATTTGCTTTTTATTCAATGTGATGCATGTTCAGAAAAAACTCAAAACACATGTTCTTCTGATTGCTATGAAATTATTCAGTTGCCTTATGATGCACAAAAAGAGCTAAGAAAAGGGAAAGGAAATAGTAATAAAATTTTTAAAAAAGGACGATCAGAAGTTCTAAAATTTAAAAAATAATATTCTTTTTCGTATTTTATGTAATCAACTTTTTGTTCGTGTTTTGAGTTCAAAACACTCTATTTTACTTTTTTTAGCTTAAGAAGTGCTGTACATTAGAGTTTATTTTACAAGAACTTTTTTTAAAGATGGATGTATACAAAACAGTGCTTATCGTTAAAAAAATAGAAGTGAAATTCATTCTTTTTTTTGATAATATTTACTTTTTACTTCTCGTTCATATTCCTTATATTTACTGATTAATCTTTGTTAAGTTCTTTTTAACTATATACTTGACAATCAATTTATGAATCAAAAAGTTTTTGCCTTTATGGAATCATTTAGAACAGTTTTGTTGCTTCAAATAAACCAGAAAGATCATCAACTATAAAAATAGATACTTACATGGCATGTGGAAGTTGTGGTACATCAGAAAATGGGGTGCCAAAAGGTTGTAAAAGTAACGGGAATTGCGGGACAGGAACTTGTGGAAGCGGTAGTAATAAATTAGCCGTTTTTGATTGGCTGTCTAATATGACTTTACCAAGCGGGCAAGAAAGATTCAATATTTTTGAAGTTCGTTTTAAAAATGGAAGAAAACATTTTTATAAAAACCCTGATAATTTAACTATCACTATGGGTGATATTGTTGCCGTAGAGGGTTCACCAGGGCATGATATTGGTACTGTTTCATTAGCGGGTGAGTTGGTGAAAGTGCAAATGAAAAAACACAAAATCACGAACGATCACGAAGCCGTAAAGAAAATTTATAGAAAAGCGAGTCAAAGAGATATTGATGTTTGGCAACAGGCAAGAGCAAAAGAAGAAGAGACTCAAAAAAGAGGAAGAGAAATTTTAGGTCGTCTGGGCTTGCAAATGAAATTATCGGATGTAGAATATCAAGGAGATGGAAACAAAGCCACTTTTTATTATACTGCAGATACGAGAGTCGATTTTAGACAGTTAATCAGAGATTTAGCAGGTGCTTTTTCTATTCGCGTAGAAATGAAACAAGTAGGTGCAAGGCAAGAAGCAGCAAGACTTGGTGGTATCGGCTCTTGTGGTAGAGAATTGTGTTGTTCTACTTGGTTGACTGATTTTAGAAAAGTATCAACATCTGCAGCTCGTTATCAACAACTATCTCTAAACCCTCTAAAGTTAGCAGGGCAATGTGGTAAATTAAAATGCTGTTTAAATTTTGAATTAGATACTTATCTAGATGCTTTAAAAGGATTTCCAAAACAAGATTTAGTTTTAAAAACAGAAAAAGGAGCTGCTATTTTTGTAAAAATGGATATTTTTAAGGAATATCTTTGGTACACATACAAAGAAGAGAGATTTAAGTGGTTTCGTTTAACATTAGATCAAGTACAAGAAATAATTGATTTAAATAAAAATAACGAGAAATCTGTTTCGTTAGAAGAATATGAATTTGAAGTAGCGATTGCTCCAAAAGTGGATTTTGAAGATGCAGTTGGTCAAGATAGTTTAACACGTTTCGATGCTCCAAAAGTAAGTAGGCGAAGAAGAAATAATAGGAATAAAAATAAAAAGAAACCTGTTGCTGCTCGTGTAAACCATCCAAATAAGAAGTTACAGAACCAACAGAATAACAAGCCAAAACCGAGGCCAAAAAGAAATCCGAATTCGAATCAAAATCAACCAAAAGCAGAAGGAAACCAACAGAGTCAGTCAAGAAAAAATAGTAGAAAACGCAAAAGTAATAATTCGAAAAATGAAAGAAATTCTGAAAATAAATAGTTTTTCAATTGTTTTTTTAGTCTTTTTTTTGATGCTTTCCTGTCAGGATAAACCCCATTTTAATCAATACAAATCGATTCCTAATGAAGGTTGGAAAGCATCCCAAAAAGTCCTATTTGAGTTTGATGTAAAAGACACGATTTCTTCAAGAAATTTATTTATAAATATCAGAAATAATAGCGAGTATAAGTATAGTAATTTATTTATCATTACTGAGCTTGTTTTTCCAAACCAAACCAAAGTAGTAGACACATTACAATATCAAATGGCAGATGAAAAAGGCGCTTTTTTAGGGGTAGGTTTTACCGAGATTAAAGAAAACAAGTTGTTTTATAAAGAAAATAAGAAGTTTTTACTTTCTGGAAAGTATCAATTTAATGCGCGTCATGCAATGAGAAAAAATGGAGAAGTTCATCCAATTGAATTTTTAAAAGGAATTCAGGACGTCGGTTTTAGTATAGAAAAATTAGAGTAAATGACGAAAAAGAAAACAATAGATTTTAAAAAATATATCAAATGGTTTTGGGGCATTACCCTGAGTGGTGTTTCGTTCATTGTATTGATATTTTTATTTGCCTCTTGGGGTCTTTTAGGAGTTTTACCAACTTTTGAAGAATTGGAGAATCCTGAAAATAATTTAGCGACAGAGGTTATTTCTTCAGACGGTAAAACGCTAGGGAAATATGCCACAGAAAATAGAACTCCTATAAAATTTAAAGACTTACCACAGAATATTGTTGAGGCATTAGTGGCAACTGAAGATGAGCGTTTTTATGAGCATTCAGGGATCGATTTTAGAGGCACAACAAGAGCTGTTTTAAAACCTGGAAGTGGAGGTGCTAGTACCATTACACAACAATTGGCAAAAATGTTATTTACCGGTAGAGCCTCGAGAAATATTTTTTTAAGAATTGGTCAGAAAGTCAAAGAATGGGTCGTTGCAACGAAGTTAGAAAGACAATATACAAAACATGAAATTATTGCAATGTATTTAAATAAATATGATTTCTTAAACCAAGCCGTTGGAATTCGTTCTGCAGCCAGAATTTATTTTGGAAAAGAACCAAAAGTATTAAAAATCGAAGAATCTGCGATGTTAGTAGGGATGCTAAAAAATTCATCTTATTTCAATCCTTTAAGAAGAGCTAAGGAAGTAAAACAACGTAGAAATGTTGTCTTAAAACAAATGAATCGAAATGCGTTTATTTCTTTAAAAGAAAAAGATTCTTTACAACAATTAGAACTGGGTTTAGATGTTCACAAAGAAGGGCATAGTGATGGATATGCAACGTATTTTAGATCTCATTTGCAAAAAGTAATGCGAAAATGGGTGCAAAAAAATCCAAAACCAAATGGAGAACAATACAATATTTTTAGAGATGGTTTAAAGATATATGTAACGGTTGATTCTCGAATGCAGCAATACGCAGAGGAGGCTATTCAAGAACACATGTCTAATTTACAATCGTATTTTTTTAAAGAACAACAAAATAATGAAACGGCTCCTTTTTATGATTTAGAAAAACCAGAAATAGATAGAATTATAGAAAGAGGGAAGAAAAACTCAGGTAGGTATAAGAGGTTGAAAACTGCAGGAATCTCTAAAAAGGATATTGATAAAATTTTCAATACAAAAACAAAAATGCGTGTTTTTTCCTGGAAAGGAGCTATAGACACAATCATGTCTCCGAATGATTCTATAAAATACTACAAATACTTTTTGCGCTCAGGATTATTATCTATAGAACCACAATCTGGCCATATCAAAGCATGGGTAGGCGGAATCGATAATAAATATTTTAAATTTGATGCAGTTGCTCAACAAAAAAGACAGGTAGGTTCTACTTTTAAACCATTTGTGTATGCTACTGCTATTAATCAATTAAAATTATCTCCATGTGATGAATATCCAAATACACCCTATACAATTCCGAAAGGGAAATATGGAATACCAGAAGAATGGAACCCAAGAAATTCTGATAATAAGTATGGAGGAATGTTATCTTTAAAAGATGGTTTAGCAGGTTCTGTAAATACCATGTCTGCAAGACTAATAGATATGGTTTCTCCACAAAACGTAGCACGACTAGCAAAGTCTGCCGGGATCGAAAGTAAATTTCGATCAAATCCATCAATTGCATTAGGCGCTGTGGACTTATCTTTATTAGAAATGGTAAGTGCGTATGCTACTTTTGCAAACAAAGGATTGCGAGTTTCTCCAATGATTTTAACAAGAATTGAAGATAAAAATGGAACTGTTTTAGAGGAATTTACACCACAAACCAAAGAGGTTCTAAGTGAAGAATCTGCCTATGTGGTTTTAGATTTATTAAAAGGAGTTACCCTATCTGGATCTGGAGTTCGTCTGCGGTTGCCTTGGGAAAAACCAAAATATGTAACTGGCTATCCTTATGAATTTTCGAATCCAATTGCAGGAAAAACAGGGACTACCCAAAATCAATCAGATGGCTGGTTTATAGGGATTGTACCCAATTTGGCAACAGGAGTTTGGACTGGCGGAGAAGACAGATCAACTCATTTCGAAGGGATTGCAAAAGGGCAAGGAGCAACAATGTCTCTACCTTCTTGGGCTTTATTTATGAAAAAATGTTATGCAGACAAAACGCTAAATGTTAGTTTAGAAGATTTTGAGAAGCCAGAAAATCTAACCATTAATATTGATTGTGGGAATATCAAAAGCGAGGAGGATGAAGACATTAAAGAAGTAATTCCGGAAGAGGACACGGATTTTTAATTTAATCTTAAAATACTTCTTTTGAAGTTATTTAGTATTTTTTTGATTCTTCACCATAAAATAGATATAGTATGATACATAAAAAAGTAAATAACGTACAAGAAGCTTTAAAAGGCGTTAAAAATTCAATGACTTTAATGTTTGGTGGTTTTGGGTTATGTGGAATTCCAGAAAACGCAATTGCTGAATTGGTCAATCTAGAAGTTAGAGATGTTACTTGTATTTCAAACAATGCAGGGATAGATGATTTTGGGCTGGGCTTATTGCTGCAAAACAAACAAATTAAGAAAATGATTTCTTCTTATGTTGGAGAAAATGAAGAGTTTGAGCGCCAAATGTTATCAGGAGAATTAGAAGTAGAGTTAACGCCACAAGGTACTTTAGCAGAAAAATGTAGAGCTGCACAAGCAGGGTTCCCAGCATTTTATACCCCTGCTGGTTATGGAACTGAAGTTGCTGAAGGAAAAGAAACACGAGAATTTGAGGGTAAAATGTATGTGTTAGAGCCAGCTTATAAAGCAGATTTTGCATTTGTAAAAGCATGGAAAGGAGATGCTGCAGGAAATCTTGTTTTTAAAGGAACAGCAAGAAATTTTAATCCAAATATGTGCGGAGCTGCAACAATTACAGTAGCAGAAGTAGAAGAGCTAGTTCCTGTTGGTGATTTTGATCCTAATAATATTCATATTCCTGGAGTATTTGTTCAACGGATTTTTCAAGGAAAAAATTATGAAAAAAGAATTGAACAACGAACAGTAAGACAAAAGAGCGAATTATGCTAGACAAAAACGGAATAGCGAAAAGAATTGCACAAGAAGTTGAAGATGGTTTTTACGTAAATTTAGGAATCGGAATCCCTACTTTAGTTGCTAATTATGTTCAAGATGACATTGAAGTGGAGTTTCAAAGTGAAAATGGAGTCTTGGGAATGGGGCCTTTCCCTTTTGACGGCCAAGAAGATTCAGACATTATAAATGCCGGAAAGCAAACCATTACAACCCTACCCGGAGCAAGTTTTTTTGATTCTTCAATGAGTTTTGCTATGATTCGCGGGAAACATGTTCATCTTACTATTTTAGGGGCAATGGAAGTTGCTGAAAATGGAGATATTGCCAATTGGAAAATTCCAGGAAAAATGGTTAAAGGAATGGGAGGTGCAATGGATTTAGTTGCCTCTGCAGAAAATATTATTGT
>ERZ1046568.1773-NODE-1773-length-14905-cov-5.040337_pt1 | contig 14905 bp, 17 predicted proteins | sample MGYA00383092_ERZ1046568 | MGnify/ENA primary metagenome ERZ1046568 (study PRJEB29581, sample SAMEA5548362) | metagenome | biome: marine; feature: coastal; material: water | depth 1 m | study: Short-term variability in the microbial, nano- and picoplankton... | reverse complement strand
AGTAACATCTAACAATGCGTAGTACTGGTCAGGTGGAAGCAGAACACATGCACCATCCATTGGTACGTTCTTCTTCTCCATCTCTTTACGAGCATTGAAGATTGCCTGAGCAAGAAAGGAAGCATCAATGTCGTGTGCATTCGTAGTACCAATGGTTACGTTATCGGTAAAGTCTTCTTCACCAAAAGCTTTATAGTCTTGGACAAGACCAGCAGCACGAGTAGCATTGGTAGACAAAGCAGCTTTAACGAGCATACGAGCTACGTTTCGGTCAGCTTCGTTAGCTAGTGCAATACCAGCTTCCTTTGAGTAGATTGAACGTACATCGTAGTGGTTGATTGCTTCGTCAATGTTTGCAATGAACTGGCTAGAGATGAGCAAGTCATCAATAGTTACGATACGCTCACCTGCGCGAATAGACCCACCAGTGATTTCGTTTCCTGGTGTTAGGTATTCGGCAGAGGCGCGGCCTGTCATTGGGAATGAAGCAGACTTACCTTTTGAGATTGTACGAGTACGGACTTTATCAGAAATGATTTTCTTTTCTTCAAAAGCAGTAAGAACCTCGCCAGCGTAAAGCTTGAGAAACAAGTCTCGCACGTCACCTGACAGGTTATTTTGGCCTTGAAAGCTTACGCTATAGGCCGGATTTGAAGCGGCTGATGCCATTTTAATTACCTCTTAGTAATGTTGTTGAGTTAAAGTACACTCAGCAATCATCACATCCTTTCGCCAAGATTGTCTGCCGCAGCAGGTCAGGGGTAATCGTTTGTTATGTTGGCTGTGTGTTAGGGTTTCCCCTTTTAAATACACCCAGTAGATGTACTTAAAAGGAGAGGGGGTACAAAGACCCCCAATCCAATGGAGACAGTTAGAATACCGAAGAACGTGCCATCATTTGCGCCACTCTCTGTCGGTAGGCAGGGTCATTTCGGTATCTGGGGTCACGCATAGCTGCAGTAACTTCTGCTGCGCTTTCAAATCTCCCGCCCGAAATAGCACCAGTTGTGCCTTCAACTAAGTTAGGCTCTGTGCCTACTTCGGAACGATACCTCGCTACCAAACCCTGTACTGCAAGGCGTGTTATGCCTTCATCTCCAGTATCCACGGTAGCGTTATAAGCTTCGATTTCAGAGGGAGCTAAGTTTCCTGCAGCCCACTCCATCATCTGACTATAACCTTCTTGTCCACCAGCAATCTCATACATAGAGTTAGTGGCAGATGAGGCTAGAGCTTCTTGTCCTTGAATATAAGTTTCAACAAGACTGCGAGGAAAACCAGCTTCCTCTAATGCTTGGTATGCATCAGGGCTAAGCTCTCCATTCTCAGTATATTCTTGTTGGAATACATCAAAGTCTAACCCAACATTATCCAGAACCTCTGCTGCCTCGTTAGCGTTGTTGCTGGCAGTGTCTTCGGTTTCTGGTACACTGGGTTCTGCAGGAGCATCCTGTTCTTCGGGCTGACCCATCTTCTGCTCAAGGGCAGTGTAGGCCTGAGCCATAGCTTCAACAGAAGCAAACTTCTCAGGGAGCCAATCAGGACGCTCAGGGTTATTATTCTTTTCTATTTGTTCTGCTTTTTCAAGCATAGCTTTAGTATGCTCTGCAGGCTCAGCCCCTGCGTCTAAGTCATGCGTATTTAAACTGTCTACCATTATATACCTATTCGCTTGGTGGTTGTTGTACTTGCGCTGCACCTTGCTTAATCATCTCAGGTGTGCCTTTGACAGCCATCTGTTGCATCATTTGCATCTGTTGTTGCTGCTGTTGCATCTGCATAGCTTGGGCTTGTTCTTGTGCCTTCTGCTCCTCAGACTTAATTAGACCGTTGGTATCAATCCCCAGACTGGCTCCCAATCGGTCAATGTAATCTGAGATATTCATTTCAGATGCAATCGCCTGCGCCCCTAAAGGTTGTAAATATTGCAGGAATGTAGCAAGTTTGTTGAGGTCTTGGCCTCTACCCAAGGCTTCAATACCTGTGACAATTGTAGGTTGGACTGCACCTTTTGGTAGCTTAGGCATCTTACCTGAGCGTTCTAAGGTAGCCATGATAGTCTTAATCAAAGGCATTTGTAGTTCTTGAGATAGGATTGAGTACACACCACCAAGGGCAGACTCCAACTCCTGTGCCATAAACCTTACCTCTTCTGCAGTCACACGCTCAGCTTGACGCTGTACGCTACTGTTCATAAGGAAGGCGTAAGATATTCTTTCGTTGATAGTACGCATTGTTTCTAAAGCAACCCGAAAGTCAGATGCTTTTTGCACTTGCAACGTAGATACATCAGCAGCATCACCACTAACGATAGCACCATTAGGGCTTTCCGCTAAGGTTCTGGTCTTGGTTGTACCGTTTGGTTTGACAAGGAACAGTATTTTAGATGAGGCCGCAGCCCCCTCAACGATAGCCTTTGTCAAAGCCTCAAGGCTTCTCAAGTCACCAATGTATTCTTCAACGTAACCTCTTCCATAGTCTTCCCCATCTACACGAGTAAAGCGTAGTGGGAGGAAGGGACATTCTTCTTCTTTAAATTTACCACGAGTGCCTGCAATTTCTATTCCCTGTACTTCTTGGTAAACTTCCCAACCTTTATTAACACGAGTGGTGTGAGTATAAAGCTCAAGGTTTTTCATTTCTGTATCGGAGGTTTCAATAACCTCACGAATTTCTTGAGGAAGCATAAGTGCGTTAACACTTTCCTTCGTCAAGATTTCCAAAACATTACCCATCGAATCACGCTTAACAACATAACGGTCAAGCTTGAATATCTTCATACCACCTTCTTTGGGCATGTAGAGTAAGGCGTTGCCTGTAACGATAAGTTGTTTGAGTGCTTCAAACACAGGCACACGCATTGCTTTGGCTTCTATCTCCTGCATACCTGCTCGTTCAATACGAGACAAAGCTTCTTCAACAGCACCACGAGCATCAGAACCTGCTAGTTCAGCAAGGTCAAAGTCATCGATGGTCAATCTGAAGAAAGGACTATTAGGTGGTAACAGTGTAAGGAGAAGCTTAGAGGCTAGGTTGTTTGTGCCTCTTGCTCCTACCCCTTGATAGGGGGTTGCATACGTTGTACTTCCACTATGTCCATCAGGTGGCAGGAGAGTAGGGATGGTCAGTTCTGCAGCATCACGTCCACGCTGGAGGAATACATCTCTTGATGTTTCACACATAGCATAGCGTTTAGCAGCAGTACCTTCGCTAATCTCTAAAGCCATTGTTCAATACCTTATGTTATGTTGACACCAGAACTAGAAGAGCCACTTGTACCCGAACCAGCCATAGCAATAGCCGGGTCTTTTGAAATTTTCAGTTGGTCTTTGCCTTTTTTCTTCTTCATTTTGACATCAGACTGTGTATCAACATCTGCCATTTCTGTTTCAAAGTCAGGTGTTGATGCTGTTACTGGCGCAGACTGCGCTGTCACCTGTGGCTTAGGTGCTTTTGGTGTGGGGATGCACATATTATTATTCCTCAAAATTTTGATTGTGTAGTTCTTCCAGTTTTCTCAATACAGACTGCTGGCCTTGCAGGTATCGGAGCATTTCGATAGAAATCTCATTGGCTGGAAGTTGATTAGGGAACAGTTCTTGAATAAAAGTCAGAACTTCTTTTGATAAAGTTGGGTTATCATTGAATATCTTCATAATGATTGTACCTATAGGGGAAGGTTAGACCTACCCACATTCCTTTTGCCCTGTTGTGGGGTCAATAAAACAAGCTTCCGCTTTGTTATCATTGTCATTTACCTCATTCAAAATTCCATACCTTTTACCGCTGGCACGAAATGTCGTAATCCCTTTACAACCCGAAGCCCACGCATCTGAGTATAGTTTCTTAAACTCATCATAGGTAACTTGGTCACCAACATTGCAAGTCTTGGATACGGCTGAGTCCACATACTTTGATACAAGCGATAGTACTGCTAGGTGTTCTTGTGCTGTAATCTCATTAGCCGTGCGGCCTGTGTAGCCTTGTGCGTAGGCATAATCTTCGACACGCTCTACTGTATGTCCATCAAACTGCTGGATTGTACGGTCATAATAGTTGCTAAAAGGTGGTTCGATACCTGATGATACGTTGTCTGCTGTCAGTGAGATTGTACCTGTTGGAGCAATGCTTGTAAGGTGACTGTTCCTAATACCTTTTTCTTTTATTTTCTCAATAACCCAAGGTGATAAGGTCTGGATAAACTCACCCTGCAGGTAGTGGTACTCATCATAGAGAGGAAAAGAACCTTTCTCTCCCGCAAGGTCAGCCGATGCGGAGTAGCAATGGTCACGAAGGACAGTCATAACTTCTTCGGTAAAAGCCATGAACTGCTCTGAAGCGTAAGGAAACCCACACATCTCAGCAGAATTAGCAAGACCTGTCACGCCTAGTCCCATCCTGCGTTTGTTCTCTGCTTCTGTCTTCTGTTCTGGGAGAGGATAGATTGTTCTGTCTACGACATTATCCATAGCACGAACTACATTATGAATGTCACCAGTGAATAATCCAAAGTCAAATGCACCGTCTGTTACATACTTAGTTAGGTTGAAAGAACCCAGCAGACATGCACCATATGGAGGCAGAGGTTGTTCGCCGCACGGATTGGTGCTTTCTATTGTTTCACAGTACTTTAGGTTGTTTTTGTTGTTGATAGTATCAATAAATAACACACCTGGTTCTGCCCAATCCCATGTACTATTCATAATCCTATCCCACAAAGCCTTGGGGTCTATCTCTTTGTAGACCTTGCCTTCAAATACAAGAGGAAAGGGGGTGTCGTTTGCAAGACACTCCATGAATTTATCTGTCACACCAACGCTAATGTTAAAACCTGTGAGCTTGTCAGAGTTGTGCTTAGATGCAATGAACTGTTCGATGTCGGGGTGGTCAACTCTTAAAACTGCCATCTGCGCCCCACGTCTGAATCCTGATGAAGCAATGGTCTGGCACACTGCATCGAAGATACCCATGAAGGATACAGCCCCACTGGATTTACTGTCTAAGGTAACAATCCTATCGCCACGAGGACGTAATCGGCTGAAGTCATATCCAATACCTCCACCCTTCTTCATGGTAAATGCAGCTTCCGTAGCTTTATCCATGATAGACTGCATTGAGTCTTCGATGTGTCCTGATACAAAGCAGTTGTAAGCTGTGGTCTGTCGGGCTGCACCCATCGCATTCTGTACCCTACCTGCAGGGAGGAAACGCATGTGCCTTAGAGCATCCTTGAACGACTCAAAGTGGTCAGGGCTATCCTTCAATGATGCAGCTATGCGTACAATTTTATCGTAAAAGCTCTCACCTGTTTGGCGATACTTAACTGTATCTATTTCCTCTGATAGAGGTAGGGTCATTCCGTAGTGTCGGTTGGGTATGCTCATCTGTTATCTCCCTCGCCATGCAGTGTGCCTGCCTGCTGTCGTGCTTTTAATTTTTCTATATTTGTTTCTGCAATTGCTTGAAGACTCAGCCCACAGTCATGGGCTAGGGCTGCGAGATACCAGAGTACATCACCCATCTCTTTCTGTAGGCTGTCCTTCTGGTCAACGAGGCTGATGTTATCTCGCATCATCTTAGCAATCTTGCCACATACCTCGCCTGCCTCTTCACACAATCCAAGGGCAGGAAAGGAGATGCTGTATTTTTTAGGGTACACACCTGTTTTCAACACTTTGTTTTGGTATTCATAAAAGTTCATTGCTCTTCCTCTATCTGTTTTTGCAGGTTAGCCATTGCTCGCCACGCTACTTGCGCCCAATCCTCATCAATGACATGGCGCATCATTGCATCCAGTTCGTCACCAGACTTTGACCTATCCCAATGCAGGGTCTGTGCTGTCTGTCCATGCTGCAGTCCACCTTGTAGGGAAATCTTGGCTACCTCTGCTATTGCGAGGGGGAAGTATTTGACGAAGCCTGTGTAGATTGGGATGGCTTTTCTTTCTGCTGCTCCTTGAGGCAACTTGCCGTGCGTCTTCGGGAGGTTTGTAATGTTGTTCTCTGTATTCGCAGTACTGGCTTGACTTGCATGTCGCATATACTCCTCATGCCTCATGTGGTGGCTCCCATAAATCCATCGACTCTTCTCGTTTGATGTAGGCTAGACGTGCTTGCAGCAGAGCTTCAGCTTCGTTGAGGCCAGCCTTCTCATAGGCTGCTACAATCTGTGACCAACGCCATAGGTTGGTAGCTGTCTCACCCTCTGGTGGAGTGAGGATACGTTCAGCTTTAACTGCACCAATACCGGGACAACCTTTGTAGTTATCAGCCGTGTCACCTGTGAGAACCTGAGTGTAGAACCTATGGTCTGCCTCATCTTGGGTGACCTCAACAATCTCACCATCAACAAGATGCTTACCTGCGATAGTCATAAGGTCTTTGTCTTCTGACCAGATGATGCAGTCTGAACCTGTGGCTGTGATACCAATGACATCATCAGCCTCCAGCTTACCAACTACAGTGGTGTTCCAGTGTTCCCAGATGTAGTCACGAGCATACTGAAGCAGCATAGGCTTACGAGTGTCAGCCCTGTTTGCCTTGTAGTAATCTGCTAGGTCTTTACGAAAGTTCAGTTTGTCAGAGAGGCAACAGAGTACCTTATCTGTGCCAGCTTCCTGCTTTAGTTTGTCGATAAAGATACCAACATAAGTCGCTACGTCTTGCTCAAAGCTATGCAGAGTCCACAGTCCATCGCCCCAATTGATAGGGTGTTCGCAGGAAGCTGCAGCTTTGTATGCTATAATGTCAGCATCAATAATCAGCATCTTTGTTCTCCTTCATCTCTCGTTCTTTCTCTGTCTCAAGGGTGACGATGCGTATGCCTGTCATCACCTGCACATAATCCAACCAGCTTGTTACTAACCACTTCACAACTAGGGCTGCGCTAACAGCAAAGAAGGAGACAGTCACAATCAGTTTGAATATAAAATCAAAGTCCATTCTTCAGTGCCTTAATTACATCAGTGGAGAAAAGCTTCTCAAGATTGAGGAGGTACATCTTAGACTTGTAACCATCACCACCGTTGACGCTACGAATGTGGTCTAGCTGACCAATGATGTTCTTGAGTACGTCTGTCCTAAACACAAGCGTGGCAAAGGTAGTGTCACCAAGGCATAGGTTGTGGAACCAATAGTCTGACTCAGTGGCTTCGATGCCTGATGGTTTGCCATAGGACTCATACTCAATCGCAATGTTACCTGACTTCCACCAAACGCCTCGTTCACTTTTCACCTCAATCTTTTTATCCTGCAGCATGGTAGCTACTTCTTGTTCACGCACCTGCCCATAGGCTAGGTCAAGGTCAAACTTCTTACGGTTAGCTTTAGTGGGTTGCAGACCAATCGTTTCCATATGTGTACTCACTATCTAAGGTGCATCGAAACTTGTAGTAAGATTCGGTATCCTTCATCGCTTGTTGAATTAGTTTGCCGACTTCATCCTCTAGTCCTTTGCGAACTAGCAGTTGGACTTCATCGTGAATGAATGCTACAACCGTAACATCTACACTCATGTAACCTTTAAGGCGCAGTAGTTCTTCAATCGTGACGTACCAACGCTTGCATATAATAGCTCCTGCTGACTGCAGGATGGTGTTGAGACAGGCGTGAGCATGTCGTACTGGTATGATACGTCCATCCAATCCCTTGACCCAACCACGTTCCTTAGCTGCAGTCGCAGCATCATCCCTTAGTTTCTTGAGGGCAGGTAGTTTGCGAAGGAACTTAGCCTTTATCTTCTTACCTTCTGCAGCACCCTTGCCAATAATTTGACCAGTCTTCTCATCGCCTGAACCATATAAAAATCCATAAATGAATGTCTTGGCATTATTCCTGGTAGGTAATCCTGCGAGTTCCTGTGTCTTAGAGTGGACATCACCATTGACAACTTCTTGTGCATACGCACCATCATCGTACTTAGCCATATAGTGAGCCAGACAGCGCAATTCCAAAGATGACGCATCAGCCCCAAGAAGACTGTACCCATCAGGCGCATAGAATAACTCACGACATTCCTTACCATACGGAGCAGAGAGACTAGGTACTTGTTGCATGTTTGGATTGTTTGCTGTGCAGCGTGACGTAACTGCACCCATATGATTGACACGTCCATGTATCCTTCCATCCTTTTCTAGTTTGAGCCACGCTTGGTTACCTGTAGCTAACTGAGCAATGCGCTTGTTCAACATCAGATATTTGGAGACAAGCTGTGCCTCTGGTATATCTATTTCTTTTAGTATCTTCTCATCTACCTTGGGTTCATTCGTAGGAGTGAATGAGGTAGGAACCCATCCTCGTTTCATCAGGCGGTCAGCTATCTGAGGGCGTGATGCTGGGTTGAAAGGAAGAACCTTTGTCTTAGTCTTCATCTCAATGATGGTAGGCTCAAAGGTATCTACTAGCTGTGTGTGTATCTCAGAGCGTCTACCTTCTAGCTCAGCGTGTAGCTTCTGTGCCTTCTCAACGTGGAAGGGGAAGCCTACCTCCTGCTGTCTAACGAGCAGGGTGTGCAGCCTATGCTCTAACCTAAGCGCATCATTGCTAAAGTTCTTTTTATGAATTGCACTATACAGTTTGAGTGTGACTGCTGTGTCTTGGATGCAATAGTCGAGCATCTCAGGGGTATATGTCTCAAAGCTTTCGCTACTATTATTGAACTCACCTTTAAGTTCTCCTAGCCTGTAGCCCCACGCCTTTAGGCTGTGACTACCTCTTAATTTTTGTGGTAAATTTTTACTCTTGCTATCTAGCTCACCAATGTGAGGCCAGATGGTTCTTGTGCAGACCAAGGTATCAATGACCTTACCCTTGTAGTCCCAACCATATAACTTCTTGAGTACTCTCAAGTCGTAGTCGATATGATTGTGACCAACCAGATACTCAGCCTTGTCCATAAATTCTAGGCTTGCTTCTATCTCATCAGGGTTAAAGGTAGTTACCTCATCAGTGTCACCGTTACGCAGTACCACGCACCAGACTTTAGTTACGTCTTCAAGTAAGTGGTTGGCTTCGATGTCCATTATATATTTCGTCATGCTAATCCTCTCGCTGGAGTGATTTATAAACTTGCTTGCTCTTCCTCGTAGATGATGCGGAACTCTTCAAGCGTTGGGACGTTGCCCATGTTGTGGCCTTCAATCATCAGGCTTGCTACTTCTTCTAAGAAGTTTTGATAGGCTTGGTGTAGTTGCTCTTCAGTGTAGAGAACTAGTACTGGCCTAGAAGTCGGGGGTTGTTTCTTCGTCATAATCCATCACCGTTTCTGTCATGCGATTTGTCTCAATCGAATAGGCCAAGTGGCAGCAGATACCTGTGATGCCACACCACCTGTTCTTGAGCAGTCGTACGGTTGTTGTGTGTAAGTTCTCTTGGTCTTGCTGGTTTCTTTCCAGACCAATCACCATGTCGCTTAGCTGACCAATAGCAGCACTGCCACGCAGTTGAGACATGGAGGTTTGCGCTCCATCCTCGTGTCCTCTGTCACCAGACGGACGCTTCAAGTGACTGACAAGTATCAGCCCTATCTGTAATTCCTCCACGAGTGTACGCAATTGGGTCATAAGGGTGTCGATGGTACGTCTTTCGTCACCACCTTCCATCCCCGAAACTACGATAGATAGATGGTCAAGTACAATCCAGTTGCAGCCACAACCTCTAGCCAAGTAGCGTACCTTGTTAAGAAGATTATCAGAGTCAGTGCTACCCCAATGGTCATACAAAAATACCCTACCAGTGCCAAGGGTATCAGCAAAAGCATGTTTAAGTTCATCGTCTGTTACCCCCTCACTACCTAGATGGATAGGCTTGTTGATTGATAGAGACATTAACGACTGAGCAGTACGCTTAACATTTTCTTCTAATGCTATGTAGCCCAGCGTTTCACCCTGACGTATCAGGTGGTGTGCTATCTCCTTAGTGAACTGACTCTTGCCAGTACCACTGCCTGCTGAGATGGTTACGATTTCCCCAACGCGAAGACCCATCGTCTTATCTGTGATGCCTTGATAGGGATAGCTGACGCTTTCCTTATCGTCCTTAGATGTTACCATATCCCACAGGTCTACACCAGCAAGGATACCATCAGGTCTGAAACTTTTGGCTCCCCAGATAGCATCAAGCAATGCCTTCTGCTGGTTAGCCTTGAGCATATCGTTGGCATCCTTGTACCCCGGAGGGAAGGAAACAATCTTAGCTTTGCCTGGACTCAGGAGTAGGGCTGCTTCATGTGCAGCCTTCACACCTTGAGGGTCACTGTCGAATGCCAGCACCACACTATCGAACTGCTCAAGCCATTCAATAGATTTACTGATAGCTTTCTTAGCAGACGCACAGCCTTGAGGTAGGCTAACCACAGGCCAACGGTTGTTGAAGCACTGGCTGATGGAGAGGGCATCAACTTCACCCTCTGTTATAGTGACCATCTTCATCTTGCCTGTGTTACGCCATAGGTGCTGACCATACAATCCAATGTCCTTGCTATCTCCAAGATACAAGAAGTCCTTGTTGGCAAAGCGTAGCTTCTGCCCAATGGTTTGACCTTTGTTGTTCTTGTAGTTAGCAATCTGTACAGGCTGACCTTTGTAGTTACCTATCCGATAGTCCCAGAACTTCGCTGTCTCTAGTGAGATGCCACGCTTAGTTAGTGCGTTGACCTCACCATCAATCAGGTTCGTGTTAACTGGTTGTTGTGGTTCTCTATCTTCAAGCATCGAATATGTCTCGCAACTAAAACAATAAGCATGGTCAGTATAGATAGCGTTAGCATCGCTACTGCCACAGTGAGGGCAACCTTCCTTGCGGATGTAGTTACTCTGCTCCAACTGATTCCTCCACAATCTCAGCAGCAACACGCATCTGACGTGCTATCTTTTTTAACTCATCATTCTTAATGTTCTGGTCTTCTACTATTTCATAGGCAAGTAGTTCCCAATCAATGATGGTGGCATTGATGGTTATTGGTAGGTTAACTGTGATTGCTCTAGCTACACTCATGCTGCTTCTCCTACGTCTTCAATAATTATACGGTAGAGAGATTGGAATGCTTCCTCTGACAAGTGTGGTATTAAAGCTAAGGCTAAGTCACCTGCTGTATAATTATCGTTGAAGTACTTTTTCATAGCTCTTTCTTCTTCGATTGTTACTTTACTTGTATCTCTCATGCCCACTCCTCTGGCAAAGTTCCCTCACTCCAGACAAAACCGTTACGGTCTGCCCACTCAGCGCACGTCATCTTTGTCCCATCCTTGCGTACCTTCGCACCTTGTACTGGCGAGGTTGCCTTCTGAAAGATGAAGCGTATGTCTAGCTCAGGGTTCTGTGCCTTGACTGCCTTCATCTTTCGTTGTGCGTCCTGTCGGAAGTAGCCCTTCATCTCTATGTATATGTCATTGATTAGAAGGTCAGGATTGTAGAGGCGTTCCACCCGATAGGGTATGCTATGTGGTTCATAGGCAAACGGAACGCCCCTGCTTTCTAGGTCAGAGATAACGTGTTCCTCAAAAGTCCCCTTCGGCATTCGCTGTCTCATCCGAATCGAATGGGGTTTCTTGACGGTCATCCTTTTCCACAGCCGTTTCGGTGTAGCCATCTTCATCTTCAAACATGGCTGCGTTGTCACCGTACTCAACAAGGTTGATAACCTGTACACCACGGAGGTGAAGCTTTACGCCTACCATCTTTGTGGCTGGAATGAAGTAGGTGCGGGGTTCAAAAGCTACCTTGATGTCACTGCCATTACCAATCAAGTGGTCACCTGACATTGGTGTACGCTTGGCATCCATGATAGCTGGCTTCTGGGTGAACTCACCGTTCCTTCCCTTGACCTTAGCATCAAGCTTAAACTTAAACTTAACGTCACCAGTTTCGTTACCATCCCTGTCAAAATCTTTTTCAAAGGGAAGGTGAATGGACAGACTATCCTTATACTTAGGGCTAGTCTTAATCTCTTCAGCCATGCGTTCATTCACAAGGCCTTCAAGATACTCACTCATCTTTACAGCATCAGCTTCGGGTTTAAGTAAGTCTACTGAGTAGACCCCATCAGGGTTGAACTTGGTATCAGGTTCAAATACTTTAGCCCAAATAGCTTTGCCTTCTGCTACTTTAAATTTACTCATATAATATCTCCTTGAGTGTATGAATAGGCTATAGGGGAAGGTTAGAACTCACGCAAAAAAGTATTGTGATTCCAATACCTTTGATAAATCTAACGTCCCTTTGGTTGGTGGTTGAGGTAGTGTATTATCTCCTACAGTGTAACAAGCATGGTCACGAAGCTGCTGTAAAACATCATTGTCTTGATACATTTCAACGAAGGCTTCTCTTAAAACCTGACTAAGCACTGGCATGTTAGGGCTATGTGTACCATAGCTGTCGTGAACCATAGCAAAGTCAGTCATTCCCCCATCCATACAGCGCACCACTGTCTCAGTCAGGGCTGCTGCATCTAACGAGTGGATGAAGTTGGGGCTGCTACCTGTCGTTATGCGTGACCTGTTCACGTCATCCATCTCTTGTTGATAGCTGAGCCTTACTATACTCCCATCAATGTGTGTCTCAATCCTTCGCTTCTTGGTATTGAGGTAGGGCTGGACAACCAGAAAATTAGTAGGCGTTATCCATTCCATATGTTTGTTAGCATCAGCGTAGTGTGAACCAATGGTCTTAACGTAGTCCATAACCTGTCTCGCTGATGATATAGTCTCGTTGATAGCCTGCCAGATATGTCGGCTGAGATAAAGTGAGGCTTCAAAGTAGTCATCACCAAAGGGGTTGCTATCTCCCTTCTTCTCAATCCTGTCAGCTATTGCATCTTGGATGTACTCACGACAAGCGTGTTGTGTACCAGAGTAAGGAGTAATCATCACAGGCCTCTTGGTTAGACTGCGAGTGATGCCAAACTCCAAACATTTTTTTGCTATCTCACTGCCTTGCTGTGCCTCTTGTTTGACTACAGCCTCAGCCCTAATTGCTACATCAGTGTATATATCTGATGGTGCGTCTGAGGGTACGAGGTTACATGCCTTGCCTCCGTGAGAGTCGAGGAGGATTGCGCTTAGATGCTGCAGTCCATTACAACTACCATCAGCAGAGCAGGGTAGGTGAGTGTAGTATCCCCAACCCTCACGCAACAGGCCGTACCACTCCATGCACCAGCCAAGGAACTGCCAAGGCTTGTCAGCTTGAGTCCACCACATGTAATCAAGTGGGTTCTCAGCTACCTTAACTATGTCAGCCTCGCTTTCCCATGCCCACTGGATACGCTCAGCAAAGGATACCTTGTCGTTACCAAACAGGTTAGCACCGTGGATTGCCAGCCAATCAGCATCACCTGCATCTTTGATAGGGAACCCATAGGTAAATCCAATGAGAGCCTTACCCCAATCAGCTACCTGTGGTGACATGAAGGACTCAACAGGATACTTGCGTGACCTAAAGTCTAGCTGCCATACAAAGTAAAACTCATCGTACTTAGCGTAGTGATTAGCAAGCTGCAGGGTACGCTCTACCTGGATACGCCTAGACATAGACTTACCGTTGGCTTGGTAGATACGGTTGCGTTTGCTTGACCAATCTCTGAACAGTATCTTCTCTGCCTCATCCATTTCCTGTGGGTCTTTATCGAAGGGGTACACAGGCAAAGGTAAGTCCTCACGAGGAGGGAGGCCAGCCCATTGCTCACCACTATCCCACGCTGTCCTCATCACCTCAAGCACAGGCTTGTTGATTGACCAAGGGGTACGCTGTAGTCCATTGAGACAACGGTATTCCACGCTCATGTCCTGCTGGCGCAGCCTATCTAAATACTCTTTAGATTTTTTCTTCATCAGTGTACCCTCACTATCGGTAATTGATTGATGACTGTGCTGTGGTAACCACCATCCATTACATCAATCCAATCCTTCGGTGGTATGATGGATGGGGCATAGCGTGGCTTCATTACCTCTTGGAATGTGTTGAACTTCTTTACCCACTCAAGAGTCTCAGGCGTGGCCTCAAGATATGTGATTGTCTTATTCTTTTTGATAGACTTGGTTAGTTTGACCAGCCCTGTCTTAATAACAATCTTATCCACGAGCCTCATGCCTACATGAATGCGTTCTTCATTGCTCCATTCGGTGCTGTTGTAGCCATCTTTGTTCAGCTTGTAGACCAAGCCTTGTCTCTTATGTAGCTTGCTAGACTTCTCGTTAGCTTTGCGAATGACATTCAAAGCTGGCTTGCCTTCGATAGCTACCCACTGACTAAGCCTCTTCTGCAGTTCGATGTTGGCTCCGACTGACTTGGCTACCTTCATCAAGGTGAACCTCTTGGATACTTCATCGACTACTGTAATCAGGGCAAGGTATGCAACTTGGTATGCATCCATTCCCTGTAAATTTTTTCTGGCAATATCTCGATTGCTTGTCACGTCAGATTGTATATCAGTTACCCCATCAGCCACAGCATTCACGATGGCTGCAATCATAGCCCTGCCATGCTGCGTGTTGGACTCAATTCCCTTCTGTATTAACTTGTTGGTGTTAGACTGATAGCGAGTGATGCCATCAGCCAGCATTTGTTGTTCAAGTTCTATCTGCTCTTCAAGTGTTGGCATCGTAGTCCTTCTCATCAAAAAATATTCGGCCTCGTTTCTTATTAGGAACCACCTGATTTCTGGGCATACGCCAGTGTGGATTGCGTGTCCCTTTGGTTGGCGGTGGCTTCTTAAATATCTTCCTTCTCTTGCCCATGATTAATCCTTACGCCACGCTAGGCCACGCAAACGTGGCGCATATCACAAATCCGTTACACGAGTGTAACAATATAAATAGTCTACCCTTGGGGGCTGCAGCCCTTACTGGCTCTATGTTTGTGGAGTAATTGCATGAGTGTTATAAATGGTGTTCGGATTTTAAGTCCTCTAT